>Ga0209486_10000390_pt1 | contig 19905 bp, 19 predicted proteins | sample NCCompost_FD_187518 | JGI IMG/M metagenome (GOLD analysis project Ga0209486, IMG submission 187518) | Agricultural soil microbial communities from Utah to study Nitrogen management - NC Compost (SPAdes) (version 2) | ecosystem: Environmental > Terrestrial > Soil > Agricultural land | place...
CCCGGTCGGCGTTGCTCAGGGCAATTCCGGAAACCTGCATCGGTTCCTCCCGCCGCACTTCGCGCGGCGACTTGTCCTCCCGCAGTCCCTCGAACGAAGGATGACGGAGTATTCCGTCGCTGGTCCACTCGGTAAAGCTGACCTCGGCCACCAGCTTCGGTTCGACCCAGGTGATCCCGGTCTGGGAGCGGGGGACCCCGCGCCCGGCGGGGGAAGTAGCCCGCCGGAGCGGCTCGAGCTGTTTGCGGAGCGACGCCAGCATCGCGTCGCCCATCCCGGTACCCACCCGCCCGGCGTAGCGCAGCACCCCGTCGTCATCGCGAAACCCGAGGATCAGCGCCCCGATGCCGCTGCGGCGACCCTTGGGCTCGGTGAACCCTATCACCACCAGCTCCTGCCGGTTCTGGCACTTGACCTTGAGCCAGGACTTGGTGCGCCCGCTCTCGTAGGGCAGATCCCGCCGCTTCACGATCAGCCCTTCGAGTCCCTTCCGGCAGGCCCGGGTCAGAGCGGCTTCGACTTTTCCGGTGGTGTGCTCGGAGTAGCGCAACGCGCCGGTGCCGCGCCGTCGGGAGGGGCCCAGCAGCCGCGCCAGCCGCGCCTTGCGCTGCTCCAGGGGAAGCCCGCGGAGGTCCTCTCCCTCGAGCCGGAGCAGATCGAAGGCGTAGTACACCGTGGCCCCCGGAGGGTCGGTATGGAGAACCTGCTGCAGGGCCTGGAACGAGGAGCGGCCGTCCTCGAGCAGGGCGACCGCTTCGCCGTCGAGGATGACCCGGCGGGGCTTGAGCCGGCGCGCCGACGCCACGATGGCAGGGAACCGGGCCGTCCAGTCGTTGCCCCGCCGCGAGAGCAGCCGCACCCGGTCGTCTTCCTTGATGCATTCCATCCGGTAGCCGTCAAACTTGACTTCGTGCAGCCACTCGTCGCCCAGGGGCGGCGCGTCGACCAGGGTAGCGAGCTGCGGCGGGATGAATGCGGGGCTCCCCAACTAGGCGCTCCTTCGCGCTGCCGGTTTCCCTCTCGCGGTGCCGCGGCGGGGAGCCTTTGCCTTGCCCCTGCTCTCCACACTCTTCTTGAGCGCCGCCATCAGGTCCAGCACCCTGGTTTCGGCTTCCTCCTCCGGCGCCTCGGCCGGGGTCTTCTTGCCGCCGCCCTTGGCGCGCGCCTTGATCAGCTTGAGCACGTCGCGCCGGTAGGTGTCGGTGTACTCGGTGGGATCCCATTTGGTGGCCATGGTCTTCATGAGCTGCTCCGCCATGGCCAGCTCCTGGGGCCGCGGTGCCGCGCCCGCGCCCTTGACCGCCTCGGTGTTGAAGGCCCGGATCTCGTCGTGATAGCGGAGCAGGTGCACCACCAGTGCTTCCTCGTCGGGATACACCGCGGCGACGTACTGCCGGGTCCGCAGCACGATCTGGGCGATGCCGATCTGGCCGGACCGCTCCATCGCCTCCCTCAGCAGCGCGTAGGCCTTGGCGCTGCCCTTGAGGGGCGAGACGTAGTAGGGCCGGCTGAAATAGATGAGGGCGATCTCGTCCCGGGGCACGAACCCGAGGATGTCCACGGTCTGAGTGGCCTTGGGATTGGCCGCCTTGAGATCGGCGTCGCTCAGGATCACGTAACGGTCCTTGCTCACCGCGTACCCCTTGACGATGTCGGTCTGCTTGACCTCGGCGCCGGTGGCGGCGTTCACCTTCTTATACCGGATCCGGGCCTTGTCCCGCCGGTCCAGCAGATCGAGGTCGAGGCGCTCGGATGTTTCGGCGGGGAGCAGCTCGACCGCGATGCTCACCAGACCGAAGCCCATCGTGCCTTTCCAGATCGGATGTGGCATAAGCCTCCCTCCCGGCGTCCCACAACAAAGAGTGCGAGGAACTGCCGAGGGAGACGAGTGGAGCATGGCGGAAAGCACTGGATTCATGCGGCGGAACTGGCGGGTGCAGCGGGCCGGCTGGGTACTCATGGCCCTGGTGGTCCTGCTCGGTCTGGCCGGCTTGTTTGGGCGGGGCCCGCTCACCCGCCGGGATGCCTCGGCCCCTGGCCTGGCCCTGCAGTACCAGCGGGTGCTCCGTCTCGAGGCCACCGAATCGCTTGAATTCACGCTCGAAGCGCGGCAGGTCGGGGGAGCTGGGCTCGAGCTCGATTCCGGCTTCGTGAGCCGGACAGAAATCGAGCGGATCATCCCCGAGCCGCGGGAAATCTCGGTGTCGCCTGCGGGACAGCGGCTGAGCTTCCCCGCCGCGGGCAGCGGTTCCATCGCAGTTCGGGTGCTCTTCGTTCCCAAGAAGCTCGGCCGTCTCCGGGGCCGGTTCGGAACCCCGGGTGGGGCCGTGCTTCCGGTCTCGTTCCTCGTCCTTCCGTAGGAGCAATTCATATGGACGCGGTCATCCGTCCCTTCGTGATCTATTTCGCTCTGCTGGTGCTGTTCCGGATCACCGGGAAGCGCGCCCTGGGCGATCTGACCAGCTTCGACTTCGTCGTGCTCCTGATCGTGAGCGAGTGCGTCTCCGCCGGACTCCTGGCCAATGACTTTTCGCTCACCGGCGCGCTGCTCGCGGTAACCACCCTGCTGGTGCTCGACCTGGCCCTCTCCCTGCTCAAGCAGCGGTTCAAGGGACTGGCACGGGTGCTGGAGGACGACCCGGTCCACCTGATGCGCCACGGGAAGCTGCTGCGCGAACGGATGCAAAAGGAGCGGGTGGACGAGCAGGACATCCTGGAGGCCGCGCGCAGCCATCACGGCCTCGAGCGGATGGATCAGATCGACTCGGCGGTGCTGGAGCGGCACGGAACCATCTCCATCATTCCCGCCGAAAACACCGCCGAGGCGTGAAGAGTCCCCGGCTCGACCTGGTGAGCGGCGCCCCCTACTGGCCGCTCGCCGCGGGATTGCTCGGCGTCTACCCGCCGCTCACCGCGAACGCGGAATGCGAGGTGGCGGTGGTGGGCGCGGGCATCACCGGTGCGCTGGTGGCCGACGCGCTCGCCGAGTCGGGTATCGAGGTCGTCGTGGTGGACCGGCGCGACGTGGCGCGAGGGAGCACCGCGGCCAGCACGGCGCTGGTGAGCTGGGAGCTCGACGTCGAGCTCGGGGCGCTGATCGAGCAGATCGGGGAGGAAGACGCGGTGCTCGCCTATCGGGCCTCGCTCGGAGCGGTCGGCACCCTGGAGCGCCTGATCCGGAAACTCCCCGAAGACTGCGGGTTTACCCGCCGATCCAGTCTGTACCTCGCGAGCAGCCGCGGGGATGTGCGCCGGCTGCAGCGGGAAGCGGAGCTACGAGCCCGGCACGGCTTGCCCTCGGAGTACTGGGACCGAAAGCGGCTGGCCGGGTCTTATTCGTTCCGGGCGCAGGGAGCAATCCGAAGCGGCGGCTCGGCCGAGGTGGATCCCTACCGGTTGACCCATGCCCTGCTTGCGCGGGCAGTCGGCCGGGGCGCCCGGGTGTTCGACCGCACCGAGATCGTCAGGGAAGACTTTGCCCGCGGCCGCATCACCCTGAAATCCGCCCGGGGTCCGTTCATCCGGGCCCGGCGGGTCGTGATGGCGCTGGGCTACGAGATTCCCCGCCCGCTTCGACGAGACATCGTCAAGCTGAGCAGCACTTATGCCCTGGTCAGCGAGCCGGTGGCTGAGTGGACCGGCTGGGAGGACCGCTGCCTGGTGTGGGAGTCCGCCCGGCCCTACCACTACCTCCGGACCACCGGCGATGGGAGGATGATGATTGGCGGAGAGGACGAGCCGTTTCGCGATCCCGCCCGACGGGACCGGGTGCTGCCCCGGAAGATCCGGCTGCTAAGCCATCGGCTGGCGAAAGTGCTGCCATCGTTCCGGGCGGAGCCGGCCTTCGGATGGACCGGAACCTTCGGATCGAGCGATGACGGGCTGCCCTACATCGGCGAGTGGTCCGAGGCCCCCGGCCGGATCTTCGCACTGGGCTACGGTGGGAACGGAATCACCTTCGGAGCCATCGCCGCCGAGGTGGTTCGCGGTTTTTGCCTGGGAGAACCATCCGACGAGGCCCGACTCTACTCTCTGGACCGATAATCGGTCAATTTATTCGGGTCTTGTCGGTCCGGTCCCGCGACAGTATTATGGTTTTCACATAGACCGGTGGATGAAGACCGGTCTCCTGACGGGCGAGCTGGTGGGTCGCCAGTCGAAGGCGGAATCGGGCAAAGGCCCGTCTCCGCCTTTTCGTTTTCCGAGAGGCGTACCCTTCACGGGAGAGGTCATATGAACTGGGATCGGATCGAAGGCCGTTGGACACAGGCCCGGGGTAAAGTGCGGGAGCACTGGGGCAAGCTGACCGACGATGACCTGGATGTCATCGCCGGCAAGCGGGACCAGCTCATTGGTCGCCTCCAGCAGCGCTACGGCGCCACCAAGGACGACATCGAGCGCGAGGTCCGCGAGTTCGAAGAGCAGTATGAAACCCAATTCGAGGACGCCCGGTAGCGTCCGCCCCGACTGCCGAAGGAGATCCGCATGTCACGGTACGGATTGCTGGTGCTGTTGCTCTCGGTCGTAGCGGGGTATTTCGGGCTCGGAGCCGTTGCCGGGAATCCGGCGACGGCGGCGCTGGCCCTGCTCGGAATCTTCCTCGCGGTGTTCCTGATTACGCTGGTCTACGAGATGGGGTCGCGTCGTCGGTGGATGATCTGAATCGAGCTTGGACCGGTGGCTGGCCGGCGCTATTGCTGGCGCTGGCCTGCACCGGCACCAAGACCGAAGAGCCGGTGGTCTCGACCGCGGGAGGAAAGACCGACGTCTCCGAGGCGGGAACCAGCGTGGCCCGGCGGGGCAAGTCCCTGGTGCGCCTGATCAGCGCGATGCCCGGTGAGCGCACCATCGACCTCTCGGGCGACGACCGCACGGTGTTCTTCGATGTCGGGTACCGGACCGTCACTCCCTACACCGAGATCGGCGACAACGTGGTGCATTTCCGCCTCCGGCCCGGCGGCACCGACAGTGTCTGGGCCGACAACACCGAAACCCTGATCAACGGGAACCGCTATACCATCGTGGTGCTGCCCACCAGGGAAGGCGGCGCCCGGATCGTGGTGCTCACCGATGAGGTGGTGACCGACACCGGCAAGGCCCGGCTCCGGGTGGTGAACGCCGCGGCGTCGTACGCCGACCTGGATGTCGGGATCGAAGGACGGACCGAGCCGGTCTTCGACGACCTGGCCTACGGCGCCGCGGCGGGATTCAAGGATGTGGATCCGGTCGGCGCCGTGATCGTGGTCCGGCAGGACGAGCCGCCCAGGACCGCGCTCAAGATGCCGCGGCTCCGGCTGGAAGCGGGCAAGTCGTACACCATTGTGATTGCCGGCGACAAGGCCGGCGCGCTCCAGGCCATCACGGTGACCGACGCGCTGCGGCCCTACGCGAGCAAGTAGGACAGAAGGAGGGACCAATGGCACTCGAGTCATTGCGCGAGCTGCTGGTGCGGGAGCTTCAGGATCTCTACGGCGCCGAAACCCAGCTGCTCAAGGCGCTCCCCAACATGGTCAAAGCCTCGGCAACGCCGGGGCTCAAGCAGGCCCTGGAACGCCACCTCGTCGAAACCGAGGGCCAGGTCGCCCGGCTGGAGCAATGCTTCGGCCTGCTCGGGCTCCCGGTCAAGGCGAGCTCGTGCAAGGGCATGGAAGGGCTGATCGCCGAAGCCAATGACATGATGGACGAGGAGGGGCCCGATCCGGTGGTGGACGCCGGGCTGATCGGATCCGCCCAGCGGGTGGAGCACTACGAGATCGCAGCCTACGGATCGGCGATCGCATTTGCCGAGCTGCTGGTCGAAGCCCAGGTTGCGGGGCTGCTCCGGCTGACGCTGGAAGAGGAACAGACGGCCGACCGGATACTGACCGGCCTGGCCCGCGGAGAGGTGAACGAGACCGCGCTCGCGGCGGGGACGCGCATAACTGAGAGCTAGCCATCAGCCATCAGCCGGCAGCCATCAGCGACTGCAGGCTGAAGGCTGAAGACTGAAGGCTCTAGACCACCCGACGTGCTTCGAAGAAACTCCGCAGCAGCTCCCCGCACTCCTCTCCCAGCACTCCTCCCAGTACCTCGGCCCGGTGGTTCAGGCGCGGATGCCGGAGCAGATCCTCCACTGAGCCGGCCATGCCCGCCTTGGGATCGGCGGCGCCGAAGACCACCCGGCCGATCTTGGCCAGCACCAGCGCGCCGGCGCACTGGGCACAGGGCTCCAGCGTGACATAAAGGGTGGCCAGGGGAAGCCGGTCGGTCCCCAGCGCGGCGAGGCTTTCCTCGAGCGCCAGAAACTCGGCGTGAGCGGTGGGGTCGTTGCGAGCCACCGTCTGATTGTGGGCCGCGCCGAGCACCCGGGTCTGCTGCATCACCACGGCGCCCACCGGCACCTCGCCCATCTGGGCCGCCCGCCGGGCCAGCTCCAGCGCGCCCCGCATTCCCTCCAGATCCGCCGGACTGGCCGGCGGGCTACGCACCCGAGAGCGCCCCGACCGGCGCGGCCTTCTTGCTGAACCGGATGTGATCGCCGTCGCGGTCGGCCACGATCCGGTCGCCGGGGGTGTATCCGCCTTCGAGCAGGGTGAGCGCCATCGGATTCTGGAGCAGCATCTGGATCACCCGCTTGAGCGGGCGGGCTCCGTACACCGGATCGTATCCCCGGTCGGCCAGCAGCTCGCGGGCCGCCGGCGTGAGCTCGAGGGTCAGCTGGCGCTCGGCCAGCAGCTTGTCGAGCCGGATCAGCTGGAGATCCACGATGTGATCGATGTCCTCCCGGGAGAGCGGGCGGAACACCACGATGTCGTCCACCCGGTTCAGGAACTCGGGCCGGAAGTGATTGCGCAGCTCGCCCCGCACCCGCTCCTCCACCCGGGCCCAGGCCTCGGGCGAGGCGACCGCGCCGGATTCCACGATGTGATGGCTGCCCAGGTTGGAAGTCATGATCAGCACGGTATTCCGGAAGTCCACCGTGCGGCCCTGGCTGTCGGTCAGACGGCCCTCATCGAGAATGGAGAGCAGGATGTTGAAGACGTCGGGATGGGCCTTTTCGATTTCGTCGAACAGCACCACGCTGTAGGGCCGTCGGCGCACCGCCTCGGTAAGCTGCCCGCCTTCGTCGTAGCCGATGTAGCCGGGAGGCGCGCCGATCATCCGGGCCACCGAATGCTTCTCCATGTACTCCGACATGTCGAGCCGGACCATGGCCCGCTCGTCGTCGAACAGGAATTCGGCCAGCGCCCGCGCCGTCTCGGTCTTTCCCACCCCGGTGGGACCCAGGAAAATGAACGAGCCGGTGGGGCGGTTGGGATCCTGCAGCCCCGCCCGGGCCCGCCGCACCGCGTTGGACACCGCTGCCAGCGCCTCCGGCTGTCCCACCACCCGCTTGCGGAGCTCCTCCTCGAGCCGGGTGAGCCGCTCCCGGTCGGACTCCAGCATCTTCGACACCGGTATCCCGGTCCACTTGGCCACGATCTCGGCGATGTCTTCGGCGTCGACTTCTTCCTTCAGGTACTTGGCCTGTTTCTGGATGCCGGCCAGCCGGGCCTCCTCGTCGTGGATCTTCTGCTCCAGCTCGGGGATTCGGCCGTAGCGGAGCTCGGCGGCTTTCTGGAGGTCGCCTCGTCGGGTGACCTGGTCCACCTCGCCCTTGAGCTGCTCGACTTCCGCCTTCATGGTGCGGAGCGACTGGATCGCCGCCTTTTCCGCCTGCCACTGGGCCTTCATCGCGCCGGACTTTTCCTTGAGCTCGGAGATCTCCTGCTCCACCGCGGTACGCCGCTCTTTCCCGGCCTTGTCCTTTTCCTTGAGCAGCGCCTGGCGCTGGATCTCGAGCTGGAGAATGCGCCGCTCGACTTCGTCGATTTCCTGGGGCAGCGAGTCGATCTCGATCCGGAGCCGGCTGGCGGCTTCATCCACCAGGTCGATGGCCTTGTCGGGGAGAAAGCGGTCACCGATGTAGCGGTCGGAGAGCTGGGCCGCGGCCACCAGAGCGTTGTCGGTGATCCGGACACCGTGGTGGACCTCGTAGCGCTCCTTGAGCCCGCGGAGAATGGCGATGGTATCCACCACGCTCGGGGGACCGACCAGCACCGGCTGGAACCGCCGCTCCAGGGCGGCGTCCTTCTCGACGTGCTTGCGGTATTCGTCCAGGGTGGTGGCGCCCACCACGTGCAGCTCGCCCCGGGCCAGGGCCGGCTTCAGCATGTTGCTGGCGTCCACCGCGCCTTCCGCCGCCCCGGCGCCCACGATGGTGTGCAGCTCGTCGATGAACACGATGTAGCGCCCCTCGGCCGCGGTCAGCTCCTTCACCACCGCCTTGAGCCGCTCCTCGAATTCACCCCGGTACTTGGCGCCGGCCAGCAGCAGGCCGATATCGAGGGCGATGATCTCCTTGTCGCGGAGCGACTCGGGGATGTCGCCGTTCACGATCCGCTGGGCCAATCCCTCCACGATGGCGGTCTTCCCCACCCCGGGCTCCCCGATCAGCACCGGATTGTTCTTGGTCCGGCGGGAGAGCACCTGCATCACCCGGCGGACTTCCTCGTCCCGCCCAATCACCGGATCGAGTTTCCCCTTCCGGGCCTGGTCGGTGAGGTTCCTGGTGTAGCGCTCCAGCGCCTGGTAGGACTGCTCCGGGGTCTGGTCGGTCACCCGGTGGGAGCCGCGCACCGCCTCCAGCGCGGCGCGCAGCTCGCCAGCACCGAGATCGAAGGAGCTGAGCAGCGCTCTGGCCGTCGTCCCCTTCTCCTCCACCAGTCCGATGAGCAGGTGCTCGGTGGAGACGTAGGCGTCGCCCAGGGTCTTGGCTTCCTGCTCGGCGCGGTCGAAGACCTTGTGGAGCTCCCGGCTGTAGGTGGGAGTCTCCCCGCCCCCCTGCTGGGTGGGGAACTTGGCGATCTCCCGGTCGTTGGCGTCCCGCAGCGCGGCGACGTTGAGCCCTGCCTTCTGGAGCAGCGGCTGGACCACGCCCTCGTCCTGGCCCAGCAACGCGGCGAACAGGTGGGCGTCGTTGACCACCGGATTGTCTCGCTCGGCGGCCAGGGCGGCGGCATCCCGGAAGGCTTCCTGGGCTTTGATGGTAAGACGGTCTGGGCGCAGCATTGAAACCTCCGCTAAACGAGCAGCTATCCGCTATCGGCTGTTCGTCACGCTATCGGCTCAGCCCCAGCAGATAGCCTGACCGATAGCCGATAGCCAATAGCCGATAGCACCTAAAGTAGTACCCTCGCATCCCCTACTCTTCTCGTCACCCCGGCCCGGTCGGCATACTCCAACAGCGGGATGAGGAACTTCCGGGTGAGGCCGATGCGTTCCCGCACCATGGGCGGCGTAAGTGGCCCGTTGGCACCAATTTCCTTGACGATCGTGAGAAATTCCGTAAGCACAGATGAGGAAAAGAAACGATTGCTCTCGACCGCCACCACCCGGCCGTCCCGGGCCGCAAAACGGAGCACGGTCAGTAGTCCCGACAGACCGGTCTGCCGTTCCAGTTCTTCCACGGTTGGGGGCTCCAGACCAGCCGCATCCAGCAGCGAGATCACCTGATCCAGCGCCGCTTCGCCGGCCACCAGCCGGGGCACGAACCCGGGCATGGAAATCACCCCGTCGCCGGCGGTCAGCTCGCCCCGCCGGATCATCCCCTGAAGAATCGTGTCGGCCACCTCGGCCGGAGCCCGGAGCGATTTACGCAGGGTCTCGAGCGACATCCCCCGCTCGGACGGCTCCCTCCCGTGATACTCGGCCACCTTGCGAAGGGCCGCTTCGCGGAGCGCGGTGGTGGTGGATTTCGCGATGAGACGGGTGCCCACCAGACTCACATTGCGGAGCTCTTCGGCGATCCGGCGGGAGAGCGCCTCGGGTACGCCCAGCAGCAGCGGCAGCTCCTCGAGACCGGCGCCGCGGGTCCTGCGGGCGATCAGAGCGGAGAGGCGGGGGGCGGGTTCGGGATCTTCCAGTCCTTCCGGCCAGGCGGCGCGCCGGGGCGGGATGGGATCGAGCACCACTCCCCCGCCCAGAGTCTCGACCGGGGAGTAGCTCCGCAAGACGAAGCGGTCGCCCCCCCGGGCCACCAGCGGCCGCTCCAGCGCGATCCGGGCCGGGCCCGCGCCCCCGGGAAGAATCTCCGGCCTGGGATAGAGCCGGCCCAGCACCTCCGCGGTACCCAGATGCACCCGCACCCGGCTCCGGCGCCGGAGCGGTGCCGCGCCGGGCAGCAGCTCGATCCGCACGTCGAGCGCGCTGGTGGCCTGCCACGGCATACTGCCGCCGACCAGCACGTCACCCCGTCCGGCCGAGGCGCGATCGGTTCCCGCGAGGCCGATGGCGGTGCGAGCGCGGGGCGCGGTCTCCGAGATCGCGTCGCCATACGCCTCGAGGGAGCGGACCCGGGCCCCGGTTCCTTCGGGGAGAATTCGCACCTGGTCCCCGATTCGCAGCGCGCCGGACCAGGGAGTGCCGGTCACCACGGTGCCCACTCCCGCGAGCGAGAACACCCGGTCTATCGGCATTCGGAAGGCGTCGGCTTCGGGGCGGGCGGAGACGGTCTCCAGCTGTTCCCGGAGCCAGCCGAGCATCTCGGGAATGCCCTGCCCGGTGACCGCGGATACCACCGCGGGTCCCGCGAACTTGACCGGCGACTCGCGCAATTTGGTCATCAACTCGGCGGCTACCAGCTCGATCCACTCCGGATCGGCCAGGTCCGCCTTGGTGATGACCGCGATGCCGCGGGGAATTCGAAGCTGCTCCACGATGGCGAGGTGCTCCCAGGTCTGGGGCTGGGGTCCCTGCGCCGCGTCCACCACCAGCATCACCAGGTCGATGCCGGAGGCACCCGCCACCATGGTGCGCACGAAGTCCTCATGGCCCGGCACGTCCACGATCCCGGCGGGTGGCAGCCCCGGAAGCCGTAACGGCGCAAAGTTGAGGTCGATGGTGATGCCTCGTCGACGCTCCTCGGCCAGCCGATCCATCGGCCGCCCGGTAAGGGCGGTGACCAGCGCGGATTTACCGTGATCGATGTGACCGGCGGTGCCGATGATCATGCGGCGGCCCAGCTCCGGGTAATCCAGAATTCCAGCGCGGGGAGCGCGGCCCCCTCGGCCAGGTGATAGCGGATGTACCGCTCCAACAGCCGGCGGTGCGCGGCGAGGTGGCGATCGTCCAGCGACGGAATCTCCGCGGCGGAATCGAGAAAGGCCGCGAGGTCGGCGCGATCGCCCTGGCCCAGCGCGGCGCCGACCACCCCGCGGGCGCAGCGGGGGCAGAGCACGCCACCATCCTGGGGACTGAAGCAGACCGGTCCATCCAGGTCGACCGGCGCGCCATCCCTGGCGCAGACGGTGAGAGCCGGTCCGAAGCCCAGCGCGGTGACCAGCCGCCAGAGCGCCCGCAGTCCGATCGGCTCCACCGCCGCGGCGGGGGCGGCCTCCAGGATCGCGAGGGCGTCGCGAAAGAGATCGTAGGCTTCGGGATGGGGATGGGCGGGTGCGAAGCGCAGCATCAGCTCGGAGAGCAGCGCCGCGGCGGAGAACCGGTCCATCCGCTCGGCCAGCCCGGTCCGCACCTGCCGCACGTCGAACTGGGACAGGGTGTGGAGGTCGCCGCTCCGCGCCGGGTAGAATGTGGCCTGCCCCTCGCTCAGCAGGTGGAGCGCGGTGCCGAAGCGGCTCCGGGGCCGGAGCGCGCCCTTGGCGATGACGCTCTGCACTCCCATGTCGCGGGTGGCGAGCCGGGCGATCTTGGAGGTCTCGCCGTACCGGAGGGTGGCGAGGACGATGGCGGACGTGGTGAGAGGGGGCATGGCCCCGGGCTCAGGAGGCTGGGAGCAGTCGAACGATGTCGGCGTCCGCGGCGCAGAGGCCCACCGGGATGATGCGCACTTCGGTGAGATCGGGACGGAAGATCCGGATCCGGCCGGGACTGGACACGCAGTTCCCCGCCTCCACGGCGTACACCAGGCCATCGCTGCCCACCGCGGCATCCACGCCGTCCAGGAGCGGAATCCCGCTGCCGGCCCCGCGCACCAGGCGGCGGGTGCGGGTGTTGAACTCCATCAGCCCCTGCTCCAGCGAGGTCACGAAGAGCCGCTCCCGCCCATCGGACGAAACGTGTCCCGGCAGCGGCCCGAACCCGGAGAAGCTGCCCACCTCCTGTCGCAGCACCGGATCCACGATGCTGAGCCGCCCCGACTCCTCACCGCCCGGCCCCGCGCTGATCACGTAGAGGAGACCGTCGCCGCCCACTGTAATGGACGACGCGTTCCCCGGACCGGGGAGCGCGATCGAGTCCACCACGATCTCGCGATCGGGATCGATCACGGAAAGCCAGCTGGGGCCCAGCACGCAGGGGGCCAATGGCGGACAGGCCGGATCGAGGTTGGCGTTGGCGACGAAGACCCGGCCCCGGGTGACCGCGATGGCGGTGGGCGTCTGCCCGACCGCGATGCTGGTGGTGTCGCCCTGGCGGATGTTGAGCCGGGTGACCCGGTTGGCGAAGGGATTCGCGATGTAGGCGATGGAGTCGTTCACGAAGGCCGCGCCGGCGGCACCGGCCCCGGCCGCGAGGTTGAACACCAGCACCGACTGGGGGGCGCCGAGATCCACCAGCGCGACGGTGCTCCCGGCGCCGCTGGTGACCAGGCCGTGGGAGCCGCGGGCCGCGAGGGCGAACGGCGTCCCGCCGATCGGCCCCAGATTCACGGTGACCGGCGAATTCGGGCTGGAAAGCGGAAGGATGGTGATGGTCGCGTCGCCGGCATTGAGCACCACCAGGTGCTCCTCCGGCGTCGGCGGCGAGGGCGTGGTTGCCGCGCAGCCCGCCGCCAGCAGCACCCCCATCGCGGTGCTCGCAGCCTGTCTCACAATCGGTCCGGTCCGCCGTGCAGTCATGCCTCAAGAATAACGGGGGCGATCCTGGCCGGGGCGGAGGGCGAGCACCTGGGGGGGACCATCGACGAGGGGCATGACCGCTACCGGCCAGCGGAAGACCCGGGAGAGCAGCTCCGCCTGCAAGACCGTCTCGGGAGACCCCGACGCGGCAATCCGCCCGCCGTCCAGCAGCAGCATGCGGTCGGCGTAGCGGGCGGCAAGGTTGAGGTCGTGGGTCACCACCAGCGCCGCCAGTCCCTCGGCCACCAGGCGGCGCACCAGCTCGAACAGCTCCATCTCATGACCCAGGTCGAGCGACGCGGTGGGCTCGTCCAGCACCAGGAGCCTGGGCTCCTGGGCCAGGGCCCGGGCGATCCGAACCCGCTGCCATTCTCCGCCGGAGAGGGTCTCGATCCGTCGCTCCCGAAACTCCGCCACATCGCAGCGGGTCAGGGCGCGCTCCACCGCGGCGGTATCGTCGGGGCCCATCGCCTCGAGCGGTCCCCGTCGGGCGTAGCGGCCGAAGCCGACGATCTCCTCGACCCGCCAGGAGAACGGAGTGTCCTCGCGCTGCGGGACCAGGGCCACGATCCGGGCCAGCTCGCCGCGCCGCCACTCCTGGATCGGCCTGCCGTCGAGAGCAACACTTCCCCGCGCCAGCGGTGCCAGGTTGAGCAGCGCCCGGATCAGGGTGGTCTTGCCGCCGCCATTGGGACCGACAACAGCGACCAGCTCACCGGCGGTGAGGCTGAGATCGGCGTCCGCCAGCGCGTCGGCGACTGCGCCGGGATAGCGGACCGCGGCGCCCTCGGCGGTGAGGTTCACCGGAGGGTGCGCCGCAGCAGCACGGCAAAGAGGGGCACGCCCACCAGCGCGGTCACCACCCCAACCGGCAGTTCGATGGGACGGGCCGCGGTGCGGGCGGCGGCGTCGGCCAGCACCAGGAATCCGCCGCTGGCGAGGAACACCGCCGGCAGCAGGCGCCGATGCAGCGGACCCAGCAGGCCGCGAAGCGCGTGGGGCGCCACCAGGCCGACGAATCCCACCACGCCGCACACCGCGACGCTGGCCGCGGTGAGCAGCGAGGTGGAGAGATACACCACCCGGCGGGCCCGGGGCGCGTCGAGGCCGAGCGACTGGGCCGGCTCTTCTCCCAGGGAGAGCAGGTCGAGCGCGCGGGCCGAGCCGAACAGCAGCAGCAGGGGGAGCACGGCGTAGACCGCGAACACCAGGACGGTCGACCAGGAGGCGGCGGTGAATCCGCCCAGCAGCCAGAGGAAGGCGTTGCGGAGCTGCTCTGCGGGAGAGAGCGTCAGGACGGCGCTGATCAGCGCGCCGGTGAACGCGCTCACCACCACACCCGCCAGCACCAGGATGTGGGGATCGAGCCGGCGCCCGGCCACCGCGCTCAGCCGGTAGACCAGCGCGATTGCGCCCAGCCCGCCCAGGAAGGCGGCAGCGGGGACTCCCCAGGCTCCGCTGAACCCCAGCGCAATGGCGACCACCGCCGCCAGCCCGGCCCCGCCGGAGATGCCCAGCAGATAGGGATCGGCCAGCGGATTCCTGACCAGGGCCTGGAGCGCTGCGCCCGATACCCCGAGGCTCCCTCCCACCACGAACGCGAGCACCACCCGGGGGGCGCGGAGATCTCGGACGATGGCGGCGCCGGGCGCATCGGGCGAGAGCAGCGCGGCGACGATCACCCGGGGAGACATCGGCACCGCGCCCAGTGCCAGCCCCGCCAGGCAGGCCAGCACCGCCAGCAGAGCGAGAATCAGAATCGCCTTCACCGCATCGCGCCCCGGAGCTCGGCCGCCAGGCGCCGCACCGCGTCGGCAATCCGCGGGCTGGGCCGGTTGAATTCGCTCCCGTCGATCCGGAGGAAACGCCGGTCCCGCACCGCGGGGACCACCTGCCATTCCACCCGCCCCGCGATGGCGGGCTCGCCGCTCCCGGTCACCAGCACGAAATCGGGATCGCGGGACGCCACCGCCTCGATGGAGATCGGCGCCGAGGAAGTGGCCAGGTCGTCGAACAGGTTCTTCGCGCCGGCCCGCTCCAGGATTTCAGAGAGGAAGCTGCCCCGGCCCAGCGTCATGGGCGGGCGGTCCCATGCCAGGATGAAGACGGTAGGTGGTTGGGACGGTAGGACGGTAGCGGAGTCAAGGTCGCGGGCGGTCCTCACCACCAATGACTCGGCCTCCTCCCGCCTCCCCAGGGCCGCGCCCAGCAGCCGGGTGATCCGGTCGAAGTCCTCCATCCGGTCGGTCGCCAGCTCGAGCGTGGGAATCCCGAAGCTGCGCAGCTGTTCCGCGGCGGAGCGGTTGGAGGCAGACTTGTAGAGCAGCACCAGATCGGGCCGGGCGGCCACCACCGCCTCGATGTTGGGGCCGATGCCGTTGCCCAGGTCGGGCACCGCAAGCGCCTCAGCCGGGAAATCGCACCATGAGGTCCGCCCCACCAGCCGGTCGCCCGCTCCCAGGGCAAAGACCAGCTCGGTGGAGGCGGGAATCAGCGAGACGATGCGCTGGATTGGCTCGCCCAGGTTCACCGCCACGCCGGCGTCGTCGGTGAGGCCCGGAGCCGGCGGCGGCGGCGCATCGCGGCAGCCGGCCAGCATGAGGATCAGGAGCGCGGCGCGGCGGCCCGGCATCTATCCGCCTCGGCGCCGGCGGGCCACGGTGACCGCGCGCGCGGCGAGCAACGCAAACCCGACGCCCAGGATCGCGACCAGCAACACCAGGAGCTGCTGCTGGGAGAATCGGGGGCCGGCCAGCAGAATCTCGATTTCCCCTGCGCCGCCCATGGGTCCCGCCCAGCGGTGAAACGCGCGCCCTTCGATCATCTGAGAATCCGCCAGGACCAGGGCCGGCGCCGACACTCGCGCGCCGGGCTCCTCCAGCAAGACGAACACCGAGTCGCTGACCTCGGCCGGCACCACGAATTCCCGGAGCGTGCCGGGAATCCGGTATTGCAGCATCAGCTCCTTGTCGCCCGGCGAGAGCGGCGCAAAGATCAGTGTGCTGTCCCGGCGGAAGGAAACCGCCTCCACGGCGAACTGACTGAGCCGGCTGTCGGCCATCTCGACGTTCTGCGCCGCCTCGGGAAGCGGCCCGCCCCAGGCCGGCCGCACACTGTCCGGCGCTACCCGGGTGAGCGGCCCGCGATTGGAAAGCACCAGCCAGTCAATGACCACCCGGGTGCCCGACTCGTCGGCCCGGCTCACCAGCAGGGTGCGCTGCCGCACCGACACCGGCTGCTGGCTCGAGGTGTCGGCCACGATCAGAGTGACCGAGGTGTCGGCCCGGCCGGGATCGCCGCTGACCGGCCGGGAGAAATACTCGATGCCGGCGTAACGCGCGCTCAGGAGAAAGACCGACGCGGTGTCGGCGGCAAACCGGAATCCGAATCGTCCCGCCGGGTCGGTGAACACCGTGTCCAGCGGTCCCTGACCGGCCGGCCCCACCCGGTGCAGCACCACCTGGACCCGTGGGGCCACGATGGTATCGCTTCCTGCGAGTCGCACGATCCGGCCGGCGGCGCGGGTCTGGGCGAGAGCCGAGGGCGCCCACGCGGCACAGAGCGCCGCGAACGCCAGCACCCTCACGGCTGGAATCGGCCCAGGTCCTGGGGGTCGAGCTTTTCGAGAAACCGTTTGAGGGCGTCGGGATCGGAGCCGGGTTGCGGAGGGGTGGACTCGCCGGTGGCGTCGCGCTGGAGCAGCTCCTCGTTGAGGAAGATCGGCGAGTTCATCCGGAGGGCCAGGGCAATGCTGTCGGAGGGCCGGGCGTCCACCTCGAACACATCGGTCCCCCGGTAGATCAGCAGCTGAGCGAGGTAGGTGTTCTCCCGGAGCGAGGCGATCACCACCCGCTTGAGCTCGCCGCCCAGGCCGGATACCAGCAACTTCATCAGGTCGTGGGTGAGCGGCCGCTCCGGACGTACTCCCTGCAGCTCCAGCGCGATGGCGTTCGCCTCCGACGCGCCGATCCAGATCGGAAGGGTGCGCTCCCCCGCCTCTTCCTGGAGGATGACCACCGGGGTGTTGGTGGTTCGGTCGAGCCCAAGGTGGGCCACCCGCACTCGGACCATCGCGAGGCCGCCTTCCCGCTCACACCCGGGCCGCGGAGAGCAGGGCCCGGACCCGCGAGGTCTCTTCCCAGGGGAAGAGTCGCACCCGTTTCTTCAGGATGGTCGCGTCCTTGGGCCGGCGCCCGAAGTGCCCATAGGCGGCGGTGGCCTGGTAGATCGGCCGCTTGAGCCGGAGCGCGTCGATGATGCCCCGGGGCGTGAGATCGAAGACCTCCCGCACCACCTGCTCCAGCCGGACATCGGGAATGGTTCCGGTCCCGAAGGTGTCCACCAGAATGGAGACCGGCTGGGCCACGCCGATCGCGTAGGCCACCTGGACCTCGCAACGCCGGGCCAGCTTTGCCTCCACGATGTTCTTGGCCACCCAGCGCGCCGCGTAGGCGGCCGAGCGGTCGACCTTGGAGGGATCCTTGCCGCTGAAGGCACCACCGCCGTGCCGCGCCATCCCGCCGTAGGTGTCCACGATGATCTTCCGCCCGGTGAGACCGGCGTCGCCGTGAGGACCGCCGATGACGAACCGCCCGGTGGGATTGACCAGCACCTTGGTGCGCCGGGAGCTGAAGCCGAGATCCTCGAGCACCGGCCGGATCACCTCCGACACCATGGTGGCCTTGATGGTGTTCTGGCTCAGCACCCGCCGGCCGAAGCGCTCGGAGTGCTGGGTGGAGAGCACCACGGTACCCACCGACACCGGCCGGTCGCCTTCGTAGAGCACCGACACCTGGGTCTTGCCGTCGGGCCGGAGCCACTCGATGGGGGAATAGTTCTTGTCTCCCTTGCGGACCGCGGCCAGCCGCTCGGCCAGCCGGTGGGCCAGCACGATGGGGAGCGGCATCCGCTCCCGGGTCTCCCGGGTGGCGTAGCCGAACATCATCCCCTGGTCTCCGGCCCCCTGTTCCTTCCGCTTGCCCGAGTCGACCCCTCGCTTGATGTCCGCCGACTGCCGGTCGATGGAAGTCAGTACGGCGATGGTCCGGCCGTCGAACCCATACGAGGCGTCGGTGTACCCGATGCGCTCGACCGTTTCCCGCACAATGTCGGGAATGTGCACGTAGGTCGAGGTGGTGATCTCTCCCGCCACGATCGCCATGCCCGTCGTCACCAGCGTTTCGCAGGCGACCCGTCCCGCCGCGTCCTTGGCGAGAATGGCATCGAGCACCGCGTCGGAGATCTGATCGGCCACCTTGTCGGGATGGCCTTCGGTGACCGATTCGGAGGTGAAGACGTGGCGCTTTTTCTTGGAGGCCATTGCCTGCCCGGAGAAGAGGAGGACGCGTGAGAGGTGAGATGTGAGACGTGAGATGTGAGACGGATCTTCCCTCTCACGTCTTACGTCTCACGTCTCACGTGTGACGTCTCATCGTGCAGTGTCAAAATACCCTCCGCTGCCCCGCCCCGGCAACGGACTGTTGGGGTCGATGAGCCGCAGGTCGAGGAAGGGCGCCACGGCGTCGCGAAGGATCTGGGCGACCGACTCGGGATCGGGCGCGTCGAGCGCCTGGGCGGCGGCGGCGCGGGCGGCCGACATCGGCACCGTACGCACCAGCCACTTGAGCAGCGGCAGGGTGGGCGGCGCGATGGACAGGGTGGTGAATCCCAGCCCCAGCAGCAGCACCGCGAACAGCGGCTCGGAGGCCATCTCGCCGCAGACGCTCACCGGTATCCCCTGCCGCTTCCCCGCGGCCAGCACATCGCGCAGCATCCGGATGATCGAGGGATCGTGGGGGGTGAAGCGCGAGGCGAGGTGGGCGTTGCCCCGGTCCACCGCCAGGGCGTACTGGGTGAGGTCGTTGGTCCCGATCGAGAAGAAAGCACTCACCGCCGCGAGCCGGTCGGCCATGATCACCGCCGCGGGTGTCTCCACCATCACCCCGATGGGCACCTCGCGGGCGGAGCGGACGCCGGCCTTGGCCAGGTCGGCCGCCTCTTCGGCCATGATCTCCCTGGCCCGGAGGACCTCGTCCACCCGGGTGACCAGAGGGAGCATGACCTGAAGCTCCCGGTCGGCCGCGGCCCGCAGGATGGCACGAAGCTGGGGACGGAAGATCTCGGGCTGGTCGAGGCAGACCCGGATGGACCGCCATCCCAGGAAGGGGTTGGCTTCCGCGGGCGCGACGAACGCGGCGGGGAACTTGTCGCCGCCCAGGTCGTAGGTCCGGATCACCACCGGCTGGCCGGCGAAGGAGGCGGTGATCCGGCGGAAGTACTCCAGCTGCTCGTCCTCGCTGGGCAGGTGGGCCCGGCCGGCCACCAGGAATTCGGTGCGGAGCAGCCCGACACCCTGGGCGCCGTGCCGCACCGCCATGTCGATTTCATCGGGGAGATCCACGTTCCCCATCAGGGTCACCACCTCGCCGTCGGGGGTGACACTGGGCTGCTGTACCGCCGCTTCGAGCTCGAGCTCGAGCTTGTGCCGCCGGGTGGCGACGACCTGGGCCAGCTCCAGCTCCTGGAGGGTGGGCTCCACCAGGATGTTGCCGGTGGTCCCGTCGAGCAGCAGCATCGCGCCCGGCTTGATCCGCGAGGCGGCGCCCGCGACCCCCATCACGCAGGGAATCCCCAGCGAGTGGGCCAGGATCGCCGCGTGCGAGGTCCGGGTCCCTTCCTCGCTCACCAGCCCGGCCAGCTGGTCCCGGTCGAGCTGCACGGTAAGCCCGGGATACAGCTCGTGGGCCACGATGATGACGTGGCGCTGATCCTCGAACCCGAACAGCTCCTCGTCGCCGTGCCCGGTGAGGTGGCGCAGCACCCGGAGCTGGGTGGCCAGCAGGTCGGCCAGCCGCTCCCGCAGCCGCACGTTGCCGCTCCCGCCCCACTTGGCCCGCAGCTCCAGCGCCTTGAACTCGTAGGCGGTCTCCGCGCTGAAGCGGTTGTTGCGGATGAGCTGAGTCACTTCGTTGAGGAAGGTGGGGTCCTGCACCATCATGATCTGGGCCTCGAAGATCTGGCTCTCTTCGAA
>Ga0209486_10000391_pt1 | contig 19904 bp, 24 predicted proteins | sample NCCompost_FD_187518 | JGI IMG/M metagenome (GOLD analysis project Ga0209486, IMG submission 187518) | Agricultural soil microbial communities from Utah to study Nitrogen management - NC Compost (SPAdes) (version 2) | ecosystem: Environmental > Terrestrial > Soil > Agricultural land | place...
CTTATCGTTCAAAGGAAGGACCGAGTCATTTTCATCGCACTTATTTAAATAATTTATTGTTTCTCAAATTTGAGAAATATCTGTAAAATAAATATCTGATTTACTAACAATACTTGGCTAAAAAAAGTCTGGAATATAGCCAAGGCATAAGTCACTCATTTAGGGAACAGATCTAGTCATTAAATTCCTACCCGGTTCGTTACTCCTTTCCAGGAAACTAGCCGGGAAGGATAAGAGATAATCTAAAATCCTGCAATTTACTCTTTTAGACTTTTAGGTATATTTTCAATACCGCTTATGGTGATTCCTTGAATTTAGTTTTTATCACCAAGTGACGAACTAGCTTCAATTGCATTGGCACATTTTTCACAATACTTCTCGATTATTATTGCTCCTTCAGTACTATATTTGACTAACTTTGTCGCTGGTTCTCCGCATCCTATACAGAATCTTGAATTTTTTTCTACATTTGAGGTAAAGGGTTCAATACTTTTTAGTGTTTTTTCTAACAAATAGAATCTTCTCTAATCATGTATGGTGGTTATTAGTTATAAACTAGTAGTACAGAGTTAGATTTCCATGCTTCTCAGCAAGAGAGTACGGTAGGCAATGAACAGGCTGTAAGAATTGAAGGCAGCAAAACCGAATTCTCCGGTAACTTGAGTATGTTAGATTACCTTGTCTTCCACAACAATGAACCATATCGCTTTACATATATCACAAATATGAACGATTATGAAAAAATTCTTACCTGAATTTGAAGAGATGGTTAAGAGTGTCAAGTTTGATAATTGAATTATATAATGTTAAAATTGTCAATACAAATCGCCTTAACACCGAGATTATACACTAGCCCTCCTTCCCTTATGAGTGACAATTCTGTCCAGGTCGTGGAATACTTGTAAACGAACTATGTTTGCAATTATTCCCTCCTGTCAGAGAAAATTATTTATTATCTGTCGTTTCAAAATATTATGTTCCTTATCAATCTGATGGGAGAATTGGTTTATCTGCTGCATAACTCGGTAAAACAACCTCCCATCAGAGTTTAATAAGAAAAATTTTTATAATATTTTTACGATATTGGCATTGAGCATAAAATAAAATTGGTAAAAAACAAAAAACGAATAAAAATAATAGACGAGTCCGCTGTAAATTATACGTTTTCGAAAACTGGTTCTATAAAGACAGAGGAAAGTGCGGATACTGCAAATAAGACCACATCGAGTACAGAAAAGGAGAGACCTAGAGCGCGTTCCATAGATTTGAGGAACTCAAAAATTCGACAGAAAAATAGGATAGGTGCCGAACCGTTATAAGTTTATTTGACTAGTACATTCCTACGCAGATTCATGATATCTGTTTGAATTGCGGGCATATAGTTCGGATGGTTCTCGTTGCCATAACGACTATTGCCCTTGTCGAGGATATAGAACAACATTCTTGCAATACGGCTCAGGACCATGTCTAACTATTTCTTTTTAAATATCAAGCATTTACATTTTTTGCATTCTGATAAGTTATTCTTGGCTGCCTTTCGGAAATGATGTAGCCTTAGATGCCCGCAGACGCACTTGTCAAATTGACTCAAGGAAACTTTTGTTTAGATTTCCCATTTATTAAAAATATAATGAGTAGATATACCTAAGAAGTGAGGAAGTAAATTAATTTGATTAAAGAAAATTCGCAGACGTCTTAGATAATAATCCTGGTTACAGGAGATCTTACGCCGTACAGGAAAAGTGAGTAAGCATTATAATCGTCTTGGGCCTGATATTCTCACTTTTGCGCTTGCTCTTGTTATTTTTCCATATATTCACTCTCAGATGAGACCAGCTAGAGAACTATAGGGTTACGGGTCCGATGGGCTTCGATCCCACGAACTCTGGCTTCGGAGGCTTATGCTTGAAAATCAGCACCCTATCCGGACTGGGCCACGGACCCATTGAATATTGAAATACAGAAATATTTAATCGTAAATGGATTTTTTTCACGGGTCCCTTCGAAATCTCTCGCCAATGTCAAGATTTGTAGGATACATTGTCCTATTGATTTAGAAAAGTTAATGATACACAAATCTCAACACAATAATCCATATAGCCCTTGTCTAGGAATGATTTGAACATCAAAGCATTTGCAGTAGATATTGATGGTACCTTAACAGAAAATGGAAGTGGAAAGATCTATCTGCCAGCCGTTTCAAAAATGAGGTTTCTTGAAAAGATTGGATATCGAGTATTCTTTGTTACGGGTCGTTCATCAGTAGAAGCCTATGTTTTGTCAGTATTCCTTGGGATAACTAGGGTTGCGGTAGGAGAGAATGGCGGAGTTGTCTCTAAAGGGCCTTCAGATCATGAAATTCTTGGAAGTAAGGATTCATGTTTGAAGGGTTATGAAATATTGAAACAATCTCTCTCTAATGTAGAAATCAAACCAGTATTTCCAAGGTTATCTGAAGTTGTATTACAAAGGACCTTTGATATAGAGGAGGGCAAAAATATACTGAAGGAAAAGGGATTGAAATTGGATATAGTCGATAGCAAATACGCATTTCATATCAATGAACTAGGTGTGAATAAGGCAAGAGGTCTAAATCTTGCTTTAGAGTTCCTAAATATTGAACCAAAAGAAGTGGTAGCAATTGGAGATAGTGAAACTGACATTCCTGTTTTTAGAAACTGTGGGCTTAGTATTGCGTTAGGTCATTCTGATGATGAAGTTAAGGCTCATGCAAATCATGTTGTAAATGGAAAAGAAGGAGTGGGATTGTGTGATGCTATCGATTATGTCAGTCTAAACTATTTGAGATAAGAAATGAGTTTTAAAAAATTTATCAATGAAGCCAATGAGGCAGTGAAATTCTCACTTAAAAAATTAGATATCAAGAATGAAGCATTTAATCTTACAGAGCCGACCAGAGACGAGTTTGGAGACTTGAGTTGCAATATTGCTTTTTTGCTGACAAAGGAATTACAAAAATCGCCTCAAGTAATTGCATCAATGCTGGTAGAACAGTATCATCAATTCCATAATGAGATATATTCTAATCAATCGTACATTTCATCTGTTGTTGCACATGAGAGTGGATATATCAATTTTCAAGCAAATCTTGCCCTAATAAGTAAGGAGGTAATTTCTCATATCTTGAAAAATGACGCTTCAAGGATGGATATAGGTAAAGGAAAAAAAGTGATTATTGAGCACACGAGTGTTAATCCAAATAAAGCATTGCATGTGGGACATTTGAGAAACGTAGCCATAGGAGATACCATGTACAGAATATTGAGAGACACCAACCATGACGTTAAAGTTCTATACTATGTAGATGATTCTGGATTGCAAGTCGCTGATATTCTAGTCGGGTTCTTATTCCTAAAATTTCCAGTAACACCACCTAACCATAACATCAAGTTTGATACGTATTGCGGTAACGAGATCTATGTGAAAGTAAATGAGTTGTATGAAAAGGACCCAACGTTGGTTGAAAAAAGAAAGTCATTGTTGAAGCAGTTAGAAGAAGGCGATCCACAAATAAACTCATTTGCCTCTGAAATTACATCGAAAGTTCTGAAGGATCAGCTTAGAACATGTTGGAGAATGAAAGCTCGCTATGATTTATTGAATTTTGAATCGCACATTTTAATATCAAGATTATGGAAAAAAACATTTGAGATAATGAGAAATGAAAACATAATCATCAAGGAAACTGAAGGTGAAAATGCTGGATGCTGGGTCTTTGGTTCTGATGTAGAGGGAACCAAAATTATAGTAAGAAGTGATGGAACTGCAACTTATATTGCGAAGGATATCCCTTATGCATTACTAAAGGTAGGAACTCTCGAAGACCAATTCAAATATCAAGTTTTCTTGAAACAGTGGGACAATACAACTTTGTGGAGTAGTACAACTGATGATTTGAAGGAGACGAATCAACCAAATTTCTTTCCTGCAATAGAATCTATTACAGTTATTGACAATAGGCAAACAAGATTACAAAAGATAATCAAGGAGATTTTGAATAAATTTGAATCAAACTCAAATAGATATATGCATTTGGGGTATGGTCCCGTCCTACTTTCAAATAGAACTGCAAAGGATTTGGGTATGGAATCCGATGATCAAAAGTCAGTACAAATGTCTGGTCGAAAGGGAGTATTTGTCGATGCTGACTTTGTGCTTGATACTCTGTATAGAAAGGCTAAGGAAGAAACAATCAAGCGAAATCCAGAAATTACTGGAAAAGATCTTGAAAGGACTTCAGAAGAAATAGCAATTTCTGCAATGAGATACAGTCTAATCAAGAATGATTTAGAAAAGGAATTAAAATTTGATATGATAGATTCATTGAGTCTCGACGGAAATTCCGGTCCATACTTACAATATGCATATGCTAGATGTTGCCGTCTTATCGAGAAATCAAAAACTAATTCATTTTCTGGGGACGCATCTATCTTAACAAATCCAATTGAATATCGATTGATAAAGCATCTTTCAAAATATGCAATATCAATAGAGGATACTATCAATAATATGGAACCAAAGCTCATTGCGCTATATGCTTACGAGCTAGCCACAATGTTCAACTTATTTTACGAAAAACTCCCCATATTGAAAGAAAGCGATGCTGAAATATCTCGAGCTAGGATTTCACTGGTTGAGGCAATTCGAAAAATCTTGAAAATCTTTATTTCGTTTGTGGGTATTACCCCTCTTGAGAGAATGTAATCTATTTACTGGGTAGGATAGTTAAACAATAACACATTCTTCTAATTTATTAGCTGATTTTGTTAATTGGTCCAATTGTACAATTGCTTACAACTGGATTGTAAATTCTGAGTTCTTCACACAATTTAGTTACATCCTTTTTCGCTTCTTCTTCTGAGTTGGTATTGATTACAATATTGTAGCATTTGGCAGATTTAACTGATTCAATTTTTGAATATCCACTTCTAAGAATGAGATCCTTCTTTATAGTCTCTCCTTCCGGATCTCCTATTTGTTCTTTGTTTTCTATGGTGACCACAACAAGATATTTTGCCATATTTTCTAGATTATTGATTGAAGTATTGGAATAAATTTCTTATTGTAATATTATGCTATTTAACAAACTTTTAATTATGCGACAAAAAAAATTTAACTTTGTCGGCGGTCATGTAGCTCAGCCTGGTTAGAGCGAAGGTTTTGTAAACCTTAGGCCGTGGGTCCAAATCCCATCATGACCTTTATACTATGAAAATCTCCTATCCTTAAACTACCATATTTGATTATCTAAGCAATGTATATATTCACGATTAGTAACGTGGATAAAATTTTTTCTTTTTTTTCTAATTTATTGACGGATATAATATATCCGATAGAGATAGTAGATACTATAAAGAATGTGATAATAGTCTGAGCAAATAATACAACTATAAGAAAAAACTAATATATACATGGACATATCATTACCTAAGTTGGTGAAAAAAAAGGTTAAAGAAAAAATTAATGATGTCTATGAGACAATCTATGTAGCGACGCATCCAACTAGATCAATCATCCTTACTCAACTTGAATCTCAAAAGATGTATGCAAGCAAGTTAGAACAAAAAATAAACGTAGATAGAAAGATTATTTCCTTTCACTTGGCTAAATTAGAAAAAGCCGGACTAGTCGCCAGTGAGTACGGCTTAATGGCCAATTCAAAGACAAGGCCCATGGCGGTCAGATACTACACACTGACAGTTGAAGGTGAAAAAATGGTAAAAAAACTCAAAGCAATACTATCAGATTAGGTTTGCACTTGCTCGATAGATAATCAGAAGCTATGCTTTCTTGTAAGATGTACTCCAATCAAAATTGCTGGTTTGGAGTTACAGTTGTTTAATGAATTTGCTTAGAGGATAATACCAAAACGTTTTTCTTAGAGGATCATGGTCATTTTCATTGATTAAAACCATGGCTAACGAGGAAATTAAAGTAAATGACAATGTGTATAAAGTCACAATAAATGATCAAACCCGGATGTATGCTATGAAACTAAATAGGCTATATCAACAAGGATTTAACGACGTTGATAGTTTTGACGAAATAAGTACTGAGATTTCCACTACAATAAACAATCTCTTAAAGAATGGCCTATCTCCTGAAGTGCAAGAAGAAGACATGGACGGAGCAGTGAAGCAATTATTACACATGTTTGACAAATCCAAAAAATGAGTGAATACTTACCACTCTGAGCTTTTGGCTTGTAACCACAGCAATATTGATCTTGGTTACATTTGATGTTATAAACAAAAAAAGAGATAGGCTTCAGAGAAAACAATGTCCTTTAAAGACAAGTGGAACAAAACCCAGCCAGAAAACATGGCAGTAAAAATTTTGGAAAGCATAAAATCACAACCACCTCTAAAGCCAAGAATTGAAGAAGCTCAAAAGAAATTAGAACTCCAAATATCAAAACTAGATGGGATTTCTACCAAGATTGTGGAAAAGGATCAAGTTATTTTTAAAAGAATCGTTCACTCCATACAAAATCATGATGTCCAATATGCTAAATTACTTTCAAATGAACTATCGCAAATTCGCAAGATGAGTAAGATGGTCGATTCCGCCAAGCTAGCATTGGAACAAATTCAATTAAGACTGAACACTATTACTGAATTAGGAGATGTTGTGGTTACGCTAACTCCCGCAATGTCTGTTATAAAGAACATACAAGGTGGCCTATCATCAATGGTTCCAGAAGCAGATCAATCACTTTCCCAAATATCCGATCTTATGGGCGGAATATTATCTGATTCGGCACAAATTCCAAAACACGAAGTAGACAACGGAAGAATATTGAACGAAGAATCAACAACCATTATCGAAGAAGCTACTACTTTAGTAGAACAAAGTATGAAAGAGAAATTCCCTGACCTGTCATCAATTAGGGTTGACGAAAAAAGTACAGAAGCGTCTACTTACTAATCCCTATTTTTTATTACCTGACTTTGCTATTAATCTAATATCCTTTTTTATTCTACTTATCGTTGGGTAGCTATATCCTTTATTTCTGTAAGTTTTTATCATTGATTTCCAATTTGTGAGTCGCCATTTAGCTTGCTCCTTGGTTAACATGCTAGTTTCTTTTTTAACAAAACTTTTTCTTCCAACATTCAAGTAGCCTCCGTCTTGAGCTTTCTGTCTATTATACGCAAATTTTAGCCCTGAAACTATTGATTCTGAGTGTAGAAGTGAGAAATAATATTTTATGTCTCTAAATTGACGTTCTGATACTACCAACTTTACTTTCAATTCTCTCTCAGTCATTATTGTGTAATTGACACGCATGTTAGATAAATGTTGCTAAATTCGAATTATGAAACATGAATATTTATGGAAATCCACAATATTGTTGTTAAACCAAATACTAATAAATATTGCTAAATTCGAATTATGAAATAAAAATACAAATGGTAAAAAACACAAATAAAGTTACATCCTGGAAACAATGGTAACAAACATGCTATCAGGTTTATTTATTGATACATTTTCCATTCAGATTATGCCCTATACAGTAAAAATGAAGTTATTTTGTTAATGGGATCAAATGACTTTGTGTTTTTTTCCTATCATCTCTATATGATCTAGAGCGTAGCTCAATTGTGCTTTTGTATGGGGGGCGGTTAAAGAAAGTCTCAATACCGCGGATCCTTTCTTAACTGTGGGAAATCTCATAGGATGTACTAGTATTCCTTTTTGTAACAAAACGTCAGCAAATTTGATTGCCAGCTTCTCTGAACCGATATGTATTGGAATTATCTGACTGCATGTATTTCCAATGTCAAATCCCATATGCGTTAAACCATCATGTAAGAATTTTACATTTTTGAAGAGCTTTCGTTGAAGTATACCTTTTTTTGCAATACTAATTCCGGTTAATGCTGATTTGCATAAATGAGTGGGAATGGCTGAAGTGAATATGAATTGCCTTGATTTATTTATCAGATATTCCCTTACAATTTTGGTGCTTGCAACATATCCTCCAAAACAACCCAATGCCTTACTTAGGCTACTGATATGAACATCAATTAGACCATTTACTCTTAATTCAGAAGGAGTTCCGTTGCCATTTTTTCCAAAAACAAAATCTCCGTGGGCATCATCGACAATTGTAAAAATCCCAAACTCTTTTGCCAAATTACAAATAGATTTTAATTTTGACATATCTCCCCCTATGCTAAATACTCCTTCAGTGACAAGAATTTTCTTTCCTTTTACGTTTCTTACTAATTCTAATAGATTTTCAATGTCGTTGTGGCGAAAAACTTTGACCTTGGAATTCGATAGCCTACACCCATCAATAATGCTCGCGTGATTGGATTCGTCACTAAATATAGTAGTTTGACTGTCTGCCAAAGTACTCAGCACTCCTAAGACTGCTGTATATCCCGTAGTATAGACAAGAGACGATTCTGTATTTCTATGTCGTGACAAAGAGTTTTCTAGTTTCTCAATTACTGAATTATTTCCTCCAACAAGTCTAGAGCTACATTGAGAAATTTCATCAAAATCCTTTATCGTATTTCTTATTATTTGTAGATTTGTGGATAATCCAAGGTAATCGTTTGAATTAAAGTCAATTATTTCTTTGTTATTGACTATTGATGAACCATTATGATATTCGATAGTTCTTAGTTTTCGATAAAGATTTTCTGATTTCAGTCTGTAAATATCTGAATTAACGAATTCGGGTATCGAGGCCAATTTCATGGATCATTTGAATATCCTTATTTGGTTCGTTTCCATTTGTAGTAAGGTAACCACCTGTAATAATTCCATTAGCGCCAGCCTGAAGAGCAAGTTTTCCACCGTCGTTAAAGTGTACTTCTCTTCCTCCTGCAATTTTCAAGATTGTTTTTGGCATTATGAATCTCCAGACAGCAATTGTTCTAATTATGTCCATTGGATCAATTGAATATTTATCCAGTTCCTTTGGCGTCCCTTCTCTTGGGATCAATATGTTGATCGGAACTTCATCGGGGTCAAGAGCTGAAAGAGAATAGGCCAATTCAATTCGCTGTTTCTTAGATTCTCCCATTCCAATTATTCCTCCACAGCATAGTTCTAGTCCTGCCTCCTTTACTATTCTTGCTGTCTTTACTCTATCTGAATAATCATGCGTATTGCAGATTTTTGAAAAGAAACTTTCTGAGGCCTCTAGATTGTGATTATATCTCTTGACACCTAATAGTTTTAGCCTTTTTGCTCGTTCTGGTGTCATGAAGCCAAGTGAAACGTTAATGTCAAGATTCACTTCATTTTTTAGATTTTCTATTATTTTGCAAATTTTTTCAAAATCATTTTGTGATGGTTCTCGATAGGCACAAACAAGACAAAAGCTGGCCGAACCACTTTTCTGGGCTTCTCTGGCTTTTTCCAATATTACTTCGTCACTCAAGAGAGGGTATTTTGTGATACCAGTTTCGTAAAATGTAGACTGGGCACAAAAGGAACAGTCTTCAGGACAATTACCTGATTTGGCATTTATCAGGGATTCAACATCAACTTTTTCTTGATTAAATTTCTTGGTAATAATGTTTGCACAATGTGCGAGCTTTGTCAAATTATTAGTTGAAATTAACTTTTCAGCTTCTTCAAAGGAAATAGAATTTCCATTAATGACCTTTTTCATACAAGAATCAATTAACTCGAAATCTTGCATCATTAGTTCTTTTTTAGAACCCATACTTATTCTTTAATTATCAGACCAGATCTATCTGTTTATCCACATTAATAGAACCTTGCATTATTAAAAAAGACAAAAAATCATTTTTCGTTAATTTGATCCATCTAGTTCAAAGCTCTTATACTTCCTACTGGATTCGTAATCGACCGTATTTGCAGATTCAAGTTGATTCTATTGTTTACTCCAAGATATTGGCAATTTTAACAAGAATTAACTAGCATATTTTGGTGTTTTTAGGCTTATTTTGGGTGATAAAATCCCCAAAAATGAAGAATGAATGAATTGATCTGAAAACTAGTGCATTGTTTGGGAATATACGAAATTCGTCAATTATTTGTTGGAGTTTTAGAGTCTAAAAAAGGACCCGTTCTTGTACTGCGTAAAAACACTAGCGTTTTTTTACTCATATATAGTCTAAATAATGTCACACCTTTTTCGAACTGTACGTATTTTTTTTTGACATAAAGTATTATCAAGTTTTCATCATGAAGTATGTAATGAAATACGCCTTTGGGTACTTGCGAGTAAGTACAGACGAGCAAACAGTACTTAATCAAAAACTAGTAATTGAAAGATGGGCACAAGATAATGATTATAAAATTCTTGATTTCTTCGAAGATTCTGCAATAAGCGGTAAGATTCCTGCAATTGACAGGCCTGCATTCAAGGAAATGCTAAGTCTCGTTCGATCTGATCGTGTGGATTCGGTCATAGTCTATGAATTATCCAGAGTTGGAAGAACTTTTTGGGAAACACTTGACGCAATAAAATCAATTGAAAAATATTCTCCGCTTATATCCTGTTCACCTAAAGAGATTTTTCTTCAAACCACGGATCCGAGTGTAAGGAAATTAATGATCGGGATACTCACTTGGGTGGCAGAAAGAGAACGGGAAATGCTGATTCAACGTACTAAAGATGGTATGGTAAGGGCGAAAATGGCTGGAAAAAACATTGGGCGTCCAAAAAAGACACTCGATAAGGACGTATTAATCAAAATGTTATCCCAGAACATACCACGAAACAAGATCGCAAAAAACCTAGGGATTTCAAAAGCTACTCTCTATAATCAAATTAGAATGATTTAGGCAATAAATGCTTGATATCATTTGAGTTTCTTCTGGAGATTTTCCACAATTTGATACTCAGTATCGACTATCTTTGTTAGGTCTTCTTTACCTATTGCTAATGGCGGAATTATTGTAATGATATTTCCCAGGGTTCTAAGATAAACTCCTTTTTTCAATGATTCCCCTGCGATGTAGTGCCCTACTGGCATTTTGTCAATTGTCTTTATGGGTCTATTCTCTTTTCGTAGCTCTATTCCACAAAGCAAGCCCTTATTTCTAATATCATAGCAAATTTCTAATTCTGAAAATCTTTTTAAGAGTTTATCAAGTACCAATGAATTCAACCTTATTTTTCTGATAAGATTTAGCCTTTCATAAAGGTCTAGGTTAGTCAAAGCGGCAGTGCATCCCACAGGATGACCCGTGAATGTATGACCATGAAAAAGCTGTCGTTTATCCCAATAATCCCCAAGAAATTGTTCGAAAATCCTGGAAGTAGTTAGTGTTACTGCTAGAGGAAAATAGCCTCCAGTGAGCGCCTTTGCAAAGCAAACAATATCCGGCTCAGATTTTTGGGCTCGGTACTCTATCATATTACCAAGTCTTCCAAAACCAGTGGCTATTTCATCTAGTATTAGAAGAGTGTCATATTTTTTACATAGATCACTAATCTTTTTTTGAAATCCCTCAGGGTATATGTTTACCCCACCTGCGATTTGAGCTCCACTTTCCATGACAAATCCTGATATTTTTGATGATATCCGTTTCAGAATGTTCTCAATTTTGTCGACATATTGTTCGATGTCTTGCGATCCAAATTTTCCATGTCTTATAGTTGGTGAATCTACCTTTATTGTTTTGAGTAGTATTGATTTGTAGGGAGAAAAATAACCATCAACGTACCCTACTGACATGCAACCTATTGTGTCACCATGATAGCCGTTTTTTAAACAGATGAATTTTTTTTTCTGTGATTTTCCTTTGTTGTTCCAGTACTGTGTCGCTATTTTTAAAGCAGCTTCAATCGCCGTTGAACCATTATCGGTGTAGAAAACTTTGGTCATGCCTTTTGCCATTGTTATGAGGCGTTTTGCCAGCTTCGCTGAAGGTTCGTTGACCAAACCAAACAATGAGGAATGGGGCAGAGTATCAAGCTGATTTTTCATTGAATCAAGTATTTCTGTTCTATCATGACCCCAAACGTTGCACCACATGTTACTAATCCCATCTAAGTAACTTCTTTTGTTAGAATCGATAAAATTAAAACCACTTCCGTATTGGACTGTAATATTATCTGAATTATTCCAGAGTTTCATCTGAGTATATGGATGCCATACATATCTTTTATCGAGATTATTACTATTCAATAGAAATAGCTATATTATTGCGCTATTTGTACATTAGCCCAATAGGAATTCTATTTCCAGCTTGCGAATAACTCAAACTTCATCAAGTCGAACATTTACCAGAACATTAACTACAAATTTATCGATGAGCTATAGATTCAAAATAAGTTTATTAATAATCTGAATATACCCATTAGATATGAAAACAAGGATATCTATAATATTGCTATTCATCTCACTTGCATTACTAATTATATATGGTGCAGATGTAATGTTTGCACAATCTACATCTCCAGATGGAAAAAGTGGTTTTCTACAAATGGACCACGCCATCAGGGGAGGGGTATTCGGCGCCGGAGCTGTAATTTTATCCATTATTGCATTTGCAATATCATTGAAAGAGCGGTCCACATTGGTAGCTTTGCTTCTCTTTATTAATGGTGGATTAATTATAGCCGGAATGGTGGGTTTGGCTACACAAGATGCTGCCAGTGAAAGTTCAACTCTTTATGGAACAACAGGGTTAGGCGTATTGTTAGTTGCATTGGGTGTTGTAAAGGTATTCATTACCCGGAAAAAATAGTTCATTTTCTAACAATTCTAAATGTTTCAAAATTCGAATTTTGAGACATTACTGCTGCCCTTAATCATTAGCATAACATTTAATTAAAGTAATAATTTTTGTAAAACATGCGCCGCTGTAGCTCAGCATGGTAGAGCAAATTCAAAGGGCTGTTACTTTGGAGCTTAACTGGCTGTTAACCAGTGGGCCATCAGTTCAAGTCTGATCAGCGGCGCTTTACCTTATACCGAATTATAAAGGGTAAGTTTGCAATTCCATAAATATTGTTACCATTACGCATACCACTCAATCATTTTTCAAATATTTCAAAATTCGAATTTAGCAATATAATGAAATAAGTTGGAAAATTGTTTCAGAGGCGAATTATCAATTGGAGTCAGAATGTTATTATGTCTAATGCAATTGCATTGGACAGTAAGTCTAGATGTCTGGAGGCAACAATGTAGCCATTTTTTATTTCACTCTTTGCAATCCATCTGTTTGAGGAAGACCAAAGTCGTTCTTTTCTAATTCTTTTCTCAAGTTCCTCGACATCTAATTCCTTTTCTTCGATTTCCTCTGTATCTGTTTTTTTTATCATTAGTAGAACCTTTCTAACTAGTAACCTGGTGCCGAATCTTTGAGAGAAATCCCTAGCAGATTCGTCGTAATCTAGTAGTTTAATTTTGATCTGTTTCCTGTTTAATACATCTCTGCTAGTAAGTAGCCTATCATCAACAAATCTGTCGTATGACATCTCGATATGTTTACTATTAATTATTGATTAATTAAATCCTTCAGTATGTTCTAGGCAGCAGAGAATTCATAATACGGAGAATTATCTTTATCGAGTCCACATTTGGTCAATATTACAGCACTTCCTGGATTCAAATTTCCTTCATTCAATATTCCTATTATTCTGATTCCGGAGATTTCTACTAGTCCTAATTTCTCTGTACTGTCAATATACGATGATGAGTGTTCGATTAATCGACCTCTTGGATCCAATTCAGACATCCTAATTTTTCCTGAATAACAATTGCTACAAATGTTAGCAGGAGGCCATATTTTCAAATCACACTTTAGGCAAATTGGTATTCTGAATTTTCCCTTCCTCAGCGAATCAAGGAATTCTTTCACAACAATTTGTGAAACCTTCGGATAATTAAAACGATCAATCATTTGATACATTTGTAGAATTTAATCTCAACCTTGATGGATAAACTGTAATGATATTTAGTCCTTTGAAATTATTAGGACTAGTGAAGAAGAACCAGCTGCAGACATATTGTGCACCAACCCCATTTTGCAGTCCTTGATTTGTCTACTACCGGCCAAACCCTTGAGCTGTTCGCTGATTTCAACTGCCTGGGCAACACCTGTTGCTCCAAGTGGATGGCCTGTTCCTAATAGTCCTCCACGAGGATTGATTGATATATCATTTTGGGATACAAATTTTCCTCCATCTCCTTTCTTACAAAAACCTAAATCTTCATACGCCATAATTTCCATAATTGTAAATGCATCATGAAGCTCAGCCACGTCTATCTGCTTTGGTGTAATATTTGTCATTGAGTATGCCATGTCAGATGCACTTTTAGTTGAGTGTATGCTTGAGAGGTCAGAGCTCACGTTACTGAAACTGGCTGCCTCCACAGAACTCCCAATTCCTTCGATCCAGACTGGAAAATCGGTATACATTTTAGAATCTGCTTCATTAGAAAGTAAAATTGCTGAAGCCCCATTACATACGTAGGAGCAATCTAGTAACTTTAATGGTTCCACCAATTTCTTTGAATCCATAACATCCTTGACAGATATCTTTTTTCTAAATAGGGCATTACGATTTAGGTAAGCGTTTTTTCTATTTTTTACCGTAACTGATGCCATCTGTTCTTCTGTTGTACCATACTTGCGCATGTGAACTTTGGCAAAGAGAGCAGCCCAATAAACGGGTAAGGTAAAGGATCCTCTCGATATATCCCATACTAGCTGTGATCCTTTGGTTTGTTTAATGTCCGCGCCCACAACCAGGGCATTTTTACACAACCCCGATTTTATCATCGAGTATGCCGAAACAATAGCATTTGAGCCAGAATTACAGAGGTTGTCTAATCTCTGAGAGATTCTTGGTTTTAGGCCCAAATATTCAGAAACAATAGTAGAGCCATACTGAATGTCAGCTGTCGTCGATAAAAAAACTGAATCTATCTTTAAATCCGTGTTTTTATGTCTTTCCAGAATTTCTTTGCACGGTTCGCATGCCAACTCCTCTACCGAGAGAAGCGTATCTTTCGTAAATTTTGAGGTTGATTGGTCGACTATTCCCACTCTAGACATTTTCTACCAAAAGAAGAGAGTCGTTTATTGATTCCGAATTATCTTTAACCGGGTTTATCTGTAATATTGGAAGTGAAATTCCACATGAGACAAAGCGCTTTAGAGATCTGATGCAATCGTCAACAGTTCCACATATCGTCAGCGAATCAAGCATATGGTCTGTTACAAATTTACTGATATTTTCAATACCGTTTGTTAGATAATCATTCGATATTTGTTCCACCTCATTTTTGAAGCCGTGAGATGACAAGAATTCTCTATAGTATTTTCCAACGGCAACGTAGAATGCAAGTGTTTTTGCAGCTCTTCTACGTGCAAGTTCTGGATATCTGTTTGAAATGGCAGCGATGAAAACAGAAGAGATTTCAAAGTTTTTGGACTTTTTTGAAGTTACAGACCTTATATACTGCACTGTTTCTTTAAGCTCATCAAACGGACGAAGATACAAAATGGTTCCATCGGCAATGTCAGTTGCCAACTTTATCATTCCAGAATTCACGGCACCTAGAAAAACAGGGATTTTCTTTCTGGAAGATGGATGCATAATCTTCATATCTTTCAGTTTGAAAAAATTCCCTTCAAAGTTAATTGTTTCTCCGCTAGAGATTATTTTAAAACAGGTCACATATTCTTTCATGCGCTTTAAGGGATATTCAAATTTGGTACCATGCCAGTTCTCGGCAAGTATAGGAGTACTAGCCCCGATACCAATTATAGTACGATTTTTTGAAATATTATCCAGAGTTGAAGCTGCCATTGCAGTTGTGGCAGGAGATCTAGAAAACATACTTACAATGGATGTTCCTAGTTTGATCTTACTTGTAAGTGATGCAATTGCCCCGAGCATCACAAAAGCTTCACGACCCCAGGATTCTGGCATCCATATTGAATTTACTTGTGGTCTGTTATCTAGTAGTTTGGCGAATTCTAAAATATCTTGAGTGTTAAATAAACTGCTTGGATTTATAGCGATTTGACCGATCTTATCAGTCATTTTTTAAATACTTCTTGAACTTCTTTTGACGCTTCCTCTACATCTTTGTGTGAATCAATTGATCGCCAATAATTGTTTGAAAATCTTTTTGCTTTTAATTTTTGTTTCTCCACCAACATTGGTAAAGTAACTGTTTCAAGATTCCCATTATCTGGTAAGTAATCAAAAATCTCATTTGAAAAATAATACACCCCTGCGTTAATCCACGTATCTTTAATGAATGGTTTTTCTATAAACTTTGATACAAGATCACCATTAGTTTCTACAATTCCAAACGTACTTTTTAGGGGAACTAGTGCAAGTGTCATTGATCCTTTGTCAGATATCGTAAAAGGATCCAAATTAGTCAATATATCTCCGTTTATTACAAAAAACCCAGAATCTGTATTTCCATTCTGAATAATGTGATCTTTTGCATTCTTCAAAGCACCACCGGTTCCAAGTGGAACGTTCTCCTCGATATAGCTAATGTTAACCCCAAATTTTTTGCCATCGGCAAGATGATGTTTTATCTTTTCTTTAAGGTGTCCTACTAAAACTATGATGTCTGTAATTCCGCATTTTTTTAACCAATTTACTTGCAACTCTATTATTGGAGTGTTATTAATCTGGATCATGGGTTTTGGTCTATCTGAGGTTAAGGGTCTCAGTCTTTTTCCCAATCCTCCTGCAAGTATAACTGTTTTCACTTAATTCTCACTTGCACAAATATTCTATATAAAAGTCATCCCAAAACTAATTACGACTGCACAACCTATTCTCGGGAGTAGACATACACTCCATCGAGAAAGACTCTTTGATCTTTGTTCTTTACTCTGGTTGATAACTCTATGTTGGCTGCCGTTTGAGAAACATGCTCGAGATGGGGTCCAGTGATCACAATATCATCACCTTCGATTGCTACTTTTGTAGAATCCCCGACAATATTTGATATTCTAGCTTTTCTCTCACCAAAAAAGTTTTCAACATGCACTTTTCCATCTTTTATCTTGACCGTTATTGGAAAATGTGCGAATACTATTTTCATTCTGTACTTGTAGCCGTTTTGAACACCTTTTATCATGTTGTTTATGATGCTTTGTGCAGTTTTTGAAATAGCAAAATCCTTTCTTCTAGTTCCGTAAGGTTCAATCTTTACAATGTTATTTTCAATTGTTAGAAAAGCAGGAAGTTTTGTAAAATCCTTTTTTATTGTGCCCAATTTTCCTTTAACTGATATAACTCTCTCTTCTAACGATACTGAAATCCCATCTGGTATTTCTAATGTTGAAACGTGTTCTCTAGTAGACATACCCGACTAACACTCCTCCTAGTCCCATTTCTTGCGCTTCATGATGTGTCATTATCCCCTTGCTAGTTGATACTATCAAAATCCCCATATTGTATGCCGGCAAAAATTGTCTTTCCCAATTTAGGTATTGATTTTTTCTGACACTGAATTTAGGAGTAATTATTCCACACTTGTTTATTTTGGCTAAAAGCTGAATCTTAAATTTACCCGCCCTCGAATCATCTATCTGCTCAAATTCTCCAATATACCTATGTTTTTGCATGACCCTTAGTACTTCGCTAGAAAATCTTGAAGATGGACTTACAATGCATTCTTTTTTCCTTCTAACTTCATTGTTATATAGAGTGGCAAAAAGATTTGATAAAATATTTAACGCTGGCAACTCATTCACCCATTCTTCTATTCATATTTCTTGAAGCCTAATTTTAGGGCTACTTCTCTAAAGCATTGTCGGCAAAGCATAATATTGTAAGCTTGAATAAGACCAGAATAGCAACCACATCTCTTGCACCATCGAGTGCCCTTTCCATGTACACGTTGTTTTCTACCTGTAATATCGTATTCTCTTGGTTTTGGCATTAGATCATCTCAACTCCCATACTTTTGAAAAATTCTACGGCTTCATCTTTTGAAATTCTGTGCTTCTTCCCCAACTTTCGGGGATTACTCTTCTTGATTATTCTATAACCGGGTCTTGATAACGATATGCATATGTTCATTCCAAAAATTCCGATATCTGGATTATATTTTGCTCCCGGAATATCAATGTGTTCCCTTACCCCTAAAGAAATATTACCATAGTTATCAAAAGACGATTCTTTCAATTGGTTATTCTTTGCCTGTATTATTCTCTTGGCAAATTCCATTGCCTCTGTATCTCTTAATGTAACTTTGGCTCCAATTGGTTCACCTTTGTGAATACCAAAATCTCTGACGTTATTTTTTGCACCACACTGAGTAGGTTTTCTGGACGTCAATTCCTCCAGTGCATTTTTGGCTCTTTCTAGAGGTTCACCTGATTTTCCTACTCCAATATTAATTACAACTTTTTCCAAGCTGATTTGTTTCATATTATTTACTGTACTCATTTTACTTGCTTACCTGAATTAATGAAGAGTCAGTGCCAACTGCCATGACTATGTCAATCGGCAATTCCACAGTTTTTTCACCGATTGAGACCAACACTCGCTTTGGAAGAGAAAAGGATCCATCCTTAATTCCTTCAACCTTTCCAATATTTCCGGCGTTCTCTCCTCTAGTCACAATAACACTACATCCTTCCTTTAACTGTACGTGGTTTTTGATACCAAATTTTGGTAATTCAACTAAACATGTGTCATTTACATTATATGCTTCTTCGCTTAAGAATGTTCTACCATCATGAAGACAATATTGATATGATTTTTTCTTAGAACTAACTTTGGATTTAATTTTTCCCAATTTGAGGTTTTTTTCGTTTGCGTTTATTTTTATAGGTAATAGGGGATGTCCATTTGAAGGTACAAATCGATAAAATTCCTTTGAAGGTTTTATTTCTACGGTATCCATCAAACCAACGGGAAAGTTTGGATGATGTATCATTTTTCCATCGACGGTAATCAGACCTTTGTTTAAGGATCTTTTAACTTCACGGATACTTGAACAAACATGTAAAAGATCGCGCAGGACTACGCCAATAGGATAGGAAAGCTTTCTGGTGTGAGGTCCAGGCATTGTATTGAGAATAAACCTTGGAGATTTTCTATTTACTTGCCAGAAGCGTGGTGCAAGTTGTCGTTTTAATCTCTTGTCTCCTCCTTTTTTTGCCATGATTATGATTCCTCCTTAATCAATTCCTTCTTCTTGTCAGCTGATTTTTTTATTTCTTTCCCTTTTTTTGTGTTTGTGTTCTTATCAGTTGATTTTGGAATACCCTTTAATCGATAATCATCATCAGTATTTAGGGAAATAATTTGTACATTTGAAGCATGAACCTGTACTTTGACATTACCACCCCGTATTTTCTCTCTCTGTACACCTTCGATAGCGAGTGTCGATCTTTCAGTATTCACTTTCTCAACTTTCCCTTCTATCCCAACATATTCTCCTCTTAATATTCTAACTGTGTCACCCTTTATGACTCTCATACTTCGTTTATTGTGTTGTTCCCTTAAGTTTACAGAAAGGTTGGCTCCCAAAAATTTATCCCTTTTATGTTTTGAAATCAGTTTATAGAGCATTATCATAACCTCATATTATTAATGACGCCAAGTTTGCGATTCTGGGCCATTTTTCTGCAGCTTCGGCAGCTACTGGTCCTTTAATGTCTGTTCCTTTTATTTCTCCTTCTGGTGTAACCAATACTGCTGCATTGTCTTCAAATGATACTCGAACACCGTTTAATCTCCTTATTGCATATTTTTGTCTAATAATTACTGCTCCAAACATTTGTTTTCGTAGCTCTGCATTTCCTTTTTTCACCGTAACATTTACAAAGTCTCCTACTGCGGCAGAAGGCATCCTTGAGTGTCTTCCCTTGATACGTGTTACTTGAGCAATTCTCAATATCTTCGCTCCAGTATTATCCGCACAAACCAAATTGGCAGCAATAGG
>Ga0209486_10000392_pt1 | contig 19872 bp, 17 predicted proteins | sample NCCompost_FD_187518 | JGI IMG/M metagenome (GOLD analysis project Ga0209486, IMG submission 187518) | Agricultural soil microbial communities from Utah to study Nitrogen management - NC Compost (SPAdes) (version 2) | ecosystem: Environmental > Terrestrial > Soil > Agricultural land | place...
TGCTCGACGAGCTGCGGCCGTATCTCGAGGCACGCTTTCCGCTTGACGCGGCCTGCTCCGCGCTGGTCGGTCATTCTCTTGCCGGAGCGTTCACCGCGGGTGTGCTGAGCCGATCCCCGGAGGCGTTCTCGGCCTACGTCATCGCCAGCCCCTCGCTGTGGGCCGACCCGAAGCTGCCCGCCGCCCTGGCGAAAGCGGCATCGACGGGAGCGAGGGCGCGTGTCTACGTTTCGGTGGGTGAGAAGGAGCGAGCGGAGCTGCTGAACGATTTCGAGCGGGTCGGCGCCGCGCTGAGCGGCCCCGGCTCCACCTTTGCGGTCGAGCGGCGGGTCTTCGCGGGCGAGACCCACGTCTCGTATCTGCCGCAGCTCGTGACCGCGGCGTTCAGCTGGATGCTGCCGCCGCCGCCCCCTGCGCTCTCCCGGACGGCCATCGCGCTACCGCCGGAGAGGCTCGATCGTCTCGCCGGCGTCTACCAGCTGGAGGACGGACGCACCATCACCATCACGCGGAGTGGCGCGCAGATTTTCAGCCAGGTGTCGACGTCCGCCATGAAGGCGCCCCTGCTGGCAGAGACGCCGTCCAGGTTCTTCGTGAGGGGCTTCGATTACGTGGTGGCCTTCGAGGGCGCGGGCGGCGCCGCCGCATCCGGCCTCGTCTTCCGTCTCAACGGAGCGGAAGTGAAGGCGACCCGCGTGGCACCCTAGCCGCGACGGCGACGGGCCCCACGCTGCGGGCGGTCGCGAGTTGCGCCGCCGCAACTCACGAGAACCGCCCGCGAACGACACGAACCTGGAGATGTCTCAGTTCACGTAGGCTTTGAGGCTCTTCAGCGGCAGGACGCGCACCTTCTTCGAGGCCGGCTTCGCCTTGAACATCATCTTTTCCTTGGTGAAGGGATTGATGCCCTGCCGCGCCTTGGTGGCCGGCTTCTTGACCACTTTCATCTTGAGCAAACCAGGCAGCGTGAAGATGCCATTGCTGCGAAGGCTCTTCTTGATCTGGCCGTTCAGCGACTCGAACACCGAGGCGACCTGCTTGCGGGACAGCTCGGCGTCCTTGCAGATCTGAGCGACGACTTCAGACTTCGACGGTGCTCCACCCTTTTTTGCCATTCACTAAGCTCCTCTCGTTGATAGACGTGTGTGCGCCAGCCCTGGCGCGGTGTCCGTCAGTTTAGCCGGATATGCCGAGAATTCAGCTATAAAACCGTTCGCGTCTCCCTTCGCAGATCGAAGTGCTCGAAGACGACGCCCCGGTCGTCGCCGGTTCCACGCTTCTCGAGGACCACGTCGCCATCGAGCGCGTCGGCCGGCAGAGGCGTGCCGGGGGCGCCCCCTTCTCGCGCGGAGGTCGTCAAATAGACGTCATCGATCAGCTTCAGAGCCAGCAGTTCGGCGGCGACGGATCGGCCGCCGATACACGAAATACGGCGGATTCCTGCTGCTCGCAGCGCCGCGAACGCGCTCGTCAGGTCCGTCCGGTTCGACAGCGCCAGCGTGCGAATCCATGGCCGCGCCGCCAGGCTCTTCTCCATCGCCTGCATCCCGGCCGACTCGGTGAGCAGGATCACTGGGAGATCCGGCACGTTGAAGAGAAGGCCCCGATCCAGATCCACGCCCTTCCGGGTGGCGACGACCTGGGTTGGATGTCTCTCGTGCCCCAGCGTGTTTCGGAGGTCCACCATCTCCGGATGCCACACTGAAAAGACATTGTTGCCGCCGTGCACGGTCCTGGCACCAGCCAGCACCGCATCGGCGGCGACCCGAGAGAGCCCCTCGAACATGACGTGGAAGTCGGTGGCGCCTCCGCCGAGCGAGGCTGGATTGTCGGCAACCGTGTTCCCATCTGCCGACCGCACGAAGACGAGCGAGCAGGTCGGCAGCCCGGCGCTGGAGGGCTCTCTCACGTAGAACGGCCCGCCGAACGCCACGCTCGACCAGGGCGTGGCGATCGGCTGCAGCGCTGGGGACGGGTGCGCCGCCACGGTCTCGTACGGAGCCGGCGAGGCTCCCACCGCGGCGGCGGTCTTCTTTGCGACGAACGCGGCAAACCGGTTGCGCCAGCCTTCGAGCGAGTCAGGCCCCGGCAATCAGAAGGTCAGCGTGACGTGGAACCGGGCCAGCCGCGGTGCTGCGATCGCGGTGGGTCGCAACCAGATCGCGCCGTTGGTCACCTGCTCGTACGTCTGCTGATAGGCCGTCGTCACGTTCGAGTTGAACAGGTTGTAGAGATCGACGCCGACGTCGAGCCGCCGATCCGCAAAACGCAGGATCTTGGCGAAGCGCATGTCGACGAGACTCGTGCGCTCCAGCGCATACAGCTGCCCCGGGTTCAGCAGGTTGACCGTCGTCGTGCCGGTCGCGAGCGCGTTGGCCGGGAGACGGCCGAGCGCCTGCTGGATCGAGTAGCAGCCGGCGGCGCTGGTCGCCGTGCACGTGTTGGGCACCACGTAGTTCGCCGCGAGCGACAGACCGCTCGTCGCGACACCGCCGCCGCCCGCGACCTCGAGCGACCTCATGCTCGCGCTCACGAGCACGTCGATCTTCGGCACCGTATACGACGCGAGGCCGCGGAACGACGTGGACCACTTTTCAGTCACGTCGCACGAATCGACGCGCGCGGTCCCGAGAAGCTCGGGCAGCGCCGCCGTGACGTCGCAGTTGTCGCGCACCGCGCGGCCAGTGCTCGTGCCGGCCTGCACGGTCAAGCCGAAGGCCAGCCGCGCCGTGCCGGTGAAGTCCACACCGTGCCAGTAGGCCGTGCGTGCATCGCCGTAGTCCTTCTCGCTCGTCATGTAGTTCTGCGCGCCGCGCGAGTTGGCCGCCTGCGTGATGGCGACGAACTGCGCCGTCTGCCCGCCGTCCGGCAGGTTCGGGTTCTGCGGAATCGGCAGCGAGTACACCTCGTAGTCGGCCGCCGTCGTCAGCGTGTTGTCAGTGACGAAGAAGTTGCCCCACCACCGGCGGTTGTACGCCGCTTCCACCGACACGCGCGGGATCAGCTCGTGCTGAATCGACGCGCCAAACTGCCAGTCGTGCGGACGCACGCCCCAGCCGCCCAGGATGTCGGGATTGATCGTCGTCGAGCCCGGGTTGGCGATGCCGAAGTTCAGGTTGTTGCCGCCGAGCGCCGCGCACTGATCGCCGCCCGTCGCCAGGTTGTCCTGCGCCGACGGGCTGCGCAGATCGCAATCGACGACGAAGTTGCGGTTGCCGTCGGTCCAGCCGCGCGCCGGGTTTGCGGGTCCGCCCGATCCGACCCTCGTGACGATACGAGCCGCGGGATTGTTCGAGCTGTAGATGACGTCGCCGGTCGCCGCTTCCAGATACTTGCCGCCGTTGACCTTCAGCGCCGTCTTGCCGTTGCCGAAGAGGTCGTAGGCGACGCCGAACCGCGGCGTGATGTCGTTGTATCCGCGCACGCTGACGGTGCGCTCGAACGAAATCGGCGCCGGGTTGAAGCGCGAAGTTCCGGTGGTGCCGTTCCCCTCGGCCGGCGCCCAGCTCCAGGCACGGTCGTAGCGGACGCCGCCCTGCAGCGTCAGCTTGCCGATCGTCCACTGGTCCTGCGCGTAGAACCCGAGCGTCTGCGTGCGATCGTGCTGGTCCCAGCGGGGTGACAGGAAATACGAGACCGACACCGGGCACAGGCGAGGCGAGCCGCCCGCCGGACATGCGGCGCTCACGGGCGCGTTCGAATTGAACGTGTAGCGCAGCTGCGTGTTGTTCGGCACGCGGCCGTTGTGCACCTCGATGAACGTGCCGGTGTAGCCCACCTTGATGTTGTGCGCGCCGGTGACGTAGGCGAGGGACCCGCGCCAGCTCGAGTTCAGCGCGTCGTTGTCGTTGAAGCCGAAGTCGAGCGGATCGAAGACGCCGCGATAGGAGAAATTGGTGCGTCCGTAGATGCCGCTCTGCTCGGTCACCGGGATGATGTCCATCAACCCGTCGGGCGCCGCCATGCCGAATCGCGCGTATCCGTAGGTGAAGCGCGAGTAGCCTGCCTCGATCAGCGTGCGGCTGTTGAGCGGCGCCGAGTAGGTGACCTGTGTCGTGTTGTACGGGAAGTCGTGGTAGCCCGGGAAGGTTTCGGGCGACACGGTGTCGGCGCCGAACGTGCGGCCCGACGCGATCCAGTCGCCGCCAGCCTTGCGGCAGCCCTCGCCATCCTCGCGCAGCGACGACCCGCCGCAGCGGCGCTGATAGTCGTGCGACACCGTCAGCCGGTTCTTGGGCGTGACCTGCGCGGTGACGCGAAGGGCGTAGATCTTCCGCCCCTCCGTCTGGCGCGATTCGATCGAGGTGTCGGCGGAGTAGTCCCAGTGCGACGGGTCGCCGGCAAACCGGTTCGCGTTGATGCCGTTGACGACCGAGGCGTTGGCCCAGCCGCGGATGTTGGCGAAGAACCACAGGCGGTCGCGCTTGATCGGCCCGCCCATGCTGAAGCTGGCATCCCAGTTGGTTCGCAGCGTCGGGGGCTGCGTGATGCCGAAGCTGCGCAGCTGATCGTTGAGGTTGTTGGCGGTGGCCCAGTCGCCCGACGTGCTGTAGAACGCGTTCCCCTGGAACGAGTTGCCGCCGGATTTCGGCACGATGTTGATGCTCGGCCCGCCCGTCTCGGCTTCGCCAAGGCCGCCGGAGATCAGCACCTGCATCTCCGCCGCGTTCGCGGTGTCGTAGGTGACGTCGGACACGCCGCCGCCGCCGAAGGGCGCCGCCACCGTCAGGCCGTTGGTCATCACGCGCCCTTCGCCGGCGGCGCCGCCGTGCGCGGTGAAGAACATCATCTGCGGCGTGGTGGGCGCGGTCGTCGCGCCGGCTCCGGCCACGCCGCCGATGTTGAGGGAGGGGACCGTGGCCAGCGCCGACCCGTAGCCGCGCGTCGCCGGCAGCGTGCTGAGCGTCTCGTTGTTGAGGACGACCTCGCGCCGCACCGACTGCGTGTCCACGATCGGCGAGGCGCCCGTGACCGTAATCGTTTCGGTGAGCTCGCCCACCCGCAGGTCGGCGTTCACCGCGATGACACCCGACCCCGACACGGCCACGCCTTCCCGCTTGACCGTCGTGAACCCCTGCAGCGTGAAGGTCACGAGATAGGTGCCGGGTGGAAGATCGGTCATCCGATACTGCCCGGTGCCGTCGGTGACGGCGGTGCGGGTCTTCTCGATCAGCGCGGCGCTGGACGCTTCGACGGCAACGCCCGGGAGCACGGCGGCAGACGCATCCCGGACGACGCCGGCAATGGTCGCCTGGGCGAACACGAGACTCGGCAGCAGCAGGAGACCGGCCAGCGCCGCCGATATCTTCCCGATTCGGAGCATGGTGGAACCCTCCCTCAATTCGTTCGCATTCCGAAAAACCGGTTGACGTGCGGGAGGCTATCACGAGCGGGCGCCTGTTTGACCGCCGCGTGGGGGATGACTAGAGTCGCGTGCTGTGCCCAACTGTCTCAACTGTGGCGCGCCGATGCGCCCCGCCGACGGCGGGTCCCTCGTCTGCGGCCACTGCGGCTCCGTGGACGAGCAGCAGGCGCTCGAAGAACGCCTGGAGGCCTTCTACGATCTGGAAACGATCGGCGCGGGTTCAGCGGACTGCCCGAATTGCGCCGCGGCGCTCGCCGACGCACGCATCGAGGGGTGTCCGGTGCAGTACTGCTCGTCGTGCCACGGGGTGCTGGTCGAGATGAAGCACTTCGTGACCCTCGGCGAGGCAGTACGAGCGCGCGAGCCCCGCACCCGCGCCGCCCTTCCGCGCCGGCAACAACCCGGCGAGCGCGTCCTCTCGTGCCCGATCTGCAGACAGGCGATGCTGAGTCACGTCTACGGCGGTCCGGGCAATCTGGTGCTGGACACGTGCGAGCGCTGCCACGTGAACTGGCTGGATCCTGGCGAACTGCGCCGTATCGCCCGGGCTCCATAGCCGACGCATCGCTAGTAAGATTCGCGTGCATGCGAGTGCAATCCGTTCTGCTGTCGGCCGTCGGCGTCCTCATGTTCGTGGGAGGCGCCGCCGCGCAGCGAGCCGGCACGTGGACGCCGCCGCGGACGCCCTGGGGCGATCCGGACCTGCAGGGGATCTACACGAACAAGGACGAGAACAACACGCCCTTCGAACGGCCTCAGGATCTGGCGGGCAAACGTCTATCCGACTTCGGGGCAAAGGAGATGGCGCTGCTGATCGCGCAACGGCAGGAGGCCGCCGCCAGGCAGGCGTCGAGCATCGGCGGTACCAGCGAGAACGACACCGGTGCGGGGCCTCCCCACTGGTACGAGCACTTCGACGCGGCCAATGCCCAGCCGTGGCTGGTGATCGAACCGGATGACGGGATGGTGCCGCCGCTGACGCAGGCGGCGCGGGATCGCGCGGCGGCGCGGCAGGCGGCGCGAAAGGGCCGTGGCCCCGCCGACTCCTACACCGATCGCAGCCTTTACGACCGGTGCATTTCGCGCGGCGTGCCGGACATCATGCGGCCGATCATCTACGGGGCGTCGTACGACATCACGCAGGCGCCCGGTTACGTGGTCATCCGCTACGAGATGATCCACGATACGCGGGTGATCCCGCTGAATGGCCGGCCGCGGCTGTCGCCGGCGATCCGGCAGTACATGGGCGACTCGCGGGGCCGGTGGGACGGCACCACGCTCGTGGTCGAGACCACCAACATCCACGACGCGATGAACTATCGCGGCGCCTCGTCGGGGCTGAAGGTCACCGAACGCTTCACGCCGGTCGGTCCGGATACGATCAGCTGGACGGCCCGCATGGAGGATCCCACGACGTGGGATCGGCCGTGGGCCATCCGGATGCCGCTCAAGCGCGACGACACGCAGGCCATCTTCGAGTTCGGGTGCCACGAGGGCAACCGCGGCCTCGAGAACATCATGCGCGCCGCCCGCGCCGACGAGGCACGGAAGGGCACGGAGGGGCGCTGACCGGCGCCAGGACTCATCAGGGGCTGAAGGATTCGGCGACGCCGAGGAGGGCAGGATGAAGAAGCTGATAGCGGGCGTGGTTCTCGGGGCCGTGACGTTCACGGCGGGCGCGGTGTTCACGGCGTCGAAGGCGGACGACGAGGTGCTGCGGCAGGCGCGTGATCGCCAGCAGATCGAAGAGCTGATGTGGCGCTACGCGCGGGCGCTCGACACGGGCAGCGCCGAGGCGTACGCCGCGCTCTACACGGTGGACGGGCAGTTCAGCGCGGGCGGCACCGCCACCAAAGGACGTGACGCGCTGAAGAAGATGATCGCGGGTACACCCCAGCCCGCGGGCGCACAGCCGGCGGCGCCGCGGCCGCAGCTGTACCACGCCACGGCCAACCACCAGCTCGTGTTCATCGACAAGGATCACGCGCGCATCGACGCGTACCACATCACGGTGGCCGCGGGTTCCGGGCGAGAGACGCCGCCGCGCGTCGCGGGCGTGGGCCGCAGCATCGACGAGTTCGAGCGCGTCAACGGTCAGTGGCTGATCAAGTCGCGCAACGTCGCGCCGACGAACTGAGCCTGCACCGGCGGCGTCAGGGCTTCACGCGCTCCATGCCCTTTGCCGCGATCACGGCGTCGCTCGCCGCGGACGTGAGCCGCGCGAGGAAGTCTCGCGCGGCCTGCGGCGCCGCGTTCGACGTCGCGCCCGCCATCACGATGTAGGTCTGCACGTCGGCGGGGAACACGCCGCCGAGCGCCGCGCCCTTCACCGGCAGGATCTCGCTCACGGGCAGCACGGCCATCTCCGCCGTGCCTCCCGTGACGTTGGCGTTGACTTCATCCGCTGACGCGCTCGGCTTCGTCTTCGCCTCGAGCGCCTGCGCGATGCCGAGCTGCTTGGCGGTGGCCACGAACGCCACGCCGCTGGCGCCCGCCGGCACGTAGGTCAGCGACCTGGCCGCCAGCAGTGTCTGCTTGAAGGCGTCCACCGTGCCGACGTCGAGTTTCGGCGCACCCGCACGCACCATGAAACCCAGGCCCGTCCGCGCGATCACGGCGCGCGAGGCCGCGGCCGCCTTCCCCTGTTTGATCAGGTCGTCGATCTGCGCCGGCGTCAGGATGGCGAGATCGAACGCCTCGCCGCCTTCGATGCGGCTCTTCAGCGCCGCGGCCAGCCCGAAGGTCGGCACCACGCGGTGCTTCGTCTCACGCTCGAAGCGCTGCGCCAGCTCCTCGACCACCGCGCGCATCGCCACCGACGAGAAGACTTTGACGTCGTCGGCTCGCGCCGGCAGGGCGCTCGAGAGCAGTGTGAGCGCGACGAGGGCCGACCGGACAGCAAGGGCGGGCAGTCTCATGGTGTTCCTCCGAGGCTGCCGATTCTACGACACTGCTGGTCAGTCGCGCGCCTCGAGCTCGAAGGCGCCGATGGTCTCCAGGCGATCGCTGGCGCCGCGCTTGCCCGACAGCACGAAGCGATAGGTGCCCGCCGCCGGAACCCGCCAGTTCACGCGCAGCGTTCCCACTGTGGCATCGTCGTTCACGAGGCACCCGGTGATCCCTTCCGGCATCGGCCGCGCGCACGCATTCTCGCTCGTGAAGGGATTGATCGGACCCACCACGATCGACGGCGCGTAGTCGATTTCGCCCTGCGCGGTGATCGTCAGGTCCCGCAGCGTCCGGAGCTCGAACGTCGTGTCGGCGCTCACCTCCAGCGTGAGGGCCAGCAGGGACGGGTACGTGGGTGGGTTCGAGGGCGTCGTGTCCGGCGTCGTGGGGGTCGTGGGCGTCGTGGCGGCCGCGTGGATTGTGATGCCGAGTGCAAATGCGAGCACCGCGGCGAGAGCGACGCTGTAGCGAACGAGAGACTTCATGCTGCCGGCCTCCATCGAACCTGACGAGTGCTCGACGGAGTGCAAGGCAGTCGCCTGTCGGACGAGGCGGCCGTAAACAACTGTTAGATCAAGACGTGCGGCGCGGCTATGCCCGCGCGAGCGCATGGGAAGGCCGACGGACGCCGGACTTTGTTCGGCGTCGATCGGCCTTCTCCAGTCGTTAGCTACCGTTCTTCCGGACCGCCCTGATACTCGGCGCGCGTGACCGCGCCGTCCGAGTCGCCATCCTGCTGAATGAAGGTGCGCCTGGACCAGGGCCACTCACTCATCGTGATGCGGCCGTCGCGATTCGCGTCGATCGACGCGAACGCCGTCGGCGGACGCACCGAGCCGAGCTCCGCAGGCGAGAGGCGCCCGTCCCGGTTGCGATCGAAGCGATCGAACGTGGCCAGGCTGCCGTCCCACTCGCTCTCCGTGATGCGGCCGTCGTTGTTGGCGTCGAGGTAGCCGAACCGATCGTCGGGGGCCATGCGGTAGTCGCGCGCCTCGATGCTGTCGTCGGGGGGATACGCGCCCATCCGCACTTCCTCTCCCGACAGCACGCCGTCGCGATTCCAGTCGCGCACGCGGAATGAGTTGGCATTGCCGCGCCATTCCGAGCGGGAGATCGCTCCGTCCCGATTGACGTCGAGGTTCGGGAACCGCATCTCCCGGTTCGCCGGCGTGGCCGTGCTCGTCTGCGAGCCGCCGCAGTACCGGATGCCGCCAGAGCCGGGCACACCCCAGTCGCCATAGGTCTGGTTGTACTCGCGCGAGTTCACGATGGCATCGACCACCGGGCCGAGGCCCTGATTCATCGCGGTCTGCGTGAACGTCCGCAGCCCACCCGCATCAGGTTGCCGGCCGAGTATGTGTCGGTAGAGCGTCGCGACGGCTCGCTCGTGCGCCTGTTCGCCGTCGCCGGGGTTGTAAAAGCGTTGAGCATGTTCGGACGATTTGGCGATCTCGCGCACGATCTCGCGAACGGTCGTGCCGGATTGGAGCCGCGTGACCCAAGCCGCGCTGCCGGGGTCGGTGCCGCGCTCGAGCATGTGTCGATAGAGTTCGTCAACGACGCGGCGCGCGTCGGACGTGCAGGGCTGCTGGGCCCAGGCCATTGACGGAACGAGGGCCAGCAGAGCGGAGAGAACGATCTTACGCACCATAGATGCCTCCACTGGATGTTGATCGCACTAATCGTGCCGTGACGATCCTGGCCAGGGCTGAGATAGCTGGACGTGACGCTCGCGATCTGCGAGCCTCGGACCGGATGCTCCGCATTGGTGCGCACATGTCCGTGGCGGGCGGGATCTCGAAGGCGGTCGATCGGGCCGACGCGCATGGCTGCGAGGCGCTCCAGATCTTCACGAAGAACGGCAATCGATGGCTGGGGAAGCCGCTCGATCCCGTCGACGTCAAGCGCTTCCGCGCCCGCATCGAAGAGACGGCCATCCGGCCCGCCGTGTCGCACGCGAGCTATCTCATCAACCTCGCGACCACGTTCGAGGCGCTGCGACGGCAGTCGATCGACGCGTTCATAGACGAGATCGATCGAGCGGAGGCTCTGGGCCTGCTCGGCGTGGTGATCCATCCGGGCACGTGCACGGCGGGCAGCGAAGAGGATGGGCTGCGCCTCATCGCGGCCGCGATCGGCGAGGCGCTGGCCGCGCGCCGCGAAAGCCAGGCGCTGGTCCTGCTCGAGCACACGGCCGGGCAGGGGCGCACGCTCGGGTATCGCTTCGAGCATCTCGCGGCGATCATCAGTCACCTCGACGGCTCCCCACGCGTCGGCGTCTGCCTCGACACGTGTCATCTGATCGCGTCCGGCTATGACATCGTCAGCGAATCCGGCTATCGTGAGACCTTCGACGCGTTCGATCGGCTGGTGGGAATCGGCCGGCTCAAGGCGTTTCACGCCAACGACTCCAAGAAGCCGTGCGCGAGCCGGGTCGATCGGCACGAGCACATCGGCCGCGGCTGCTTGGGGGAGGAGCCGTTTCGCCGTCTGCTCCACGATCCGCGCTTCAACGGCCTGCCGCTCCTGATCGAGACGGAGAAGTCTCCGGCGCCCGCACGAGCCGGCGCCATCGCCCTCGACCCGCTGGACGTTCAGAATCTCGAAACGCTGAGGCGCCTGCGGTCCCACGCGTAGCTCGCCCTGTTCCTGGCCGCGTGCTTGCTTCCTCCAAGGAGAGCGGTTCTCGCGGAGGAGGTAGACATGCTCTTCAGATCTATCGTCGGCATTGGAGCAGTCGTGCTGGCAGTCGGTGCCGGCGGCTGCAATCGCCCGGCGCAGGAGACGCGCGACGAGGCCAAGTCGGACGCCGCCAAGGTTGTCGACGCCGCAGCCGAGGCTCAGCGGCAGCGCGACGCCGAAGTATCGCGCCTGAATGAGCGCCTCGCCGGAATCGAGCGCGATTACGCGGCGAAGAACGAACAGCTGGCGGCCGGAAAGAAGACGGCCACTGGCGGCCTCATCGAGGAAGTGCAGGAAGACGTGGCGAACGTGAAGAAGGCGATCGCCGATCTCGGCACGACCACGACGGACAACTGGTGGGATCGTGAAGAAGGGGCGATGCGGCGCGCGGCCGATGATGTGGGCGACGATGTCAAGCGGCTGGCCGGGAACGTGCCCGAGCCCGCGGCCGTCGCCACGGATACACCCGCCACCGCGCCGTTCACGTCCCGGCGGGATGCGTTCGTGACCGAAATGAAGGGACGCGTGAACACGTTCCGCAACGCGCTGGACGGCGTGAAGGCGAAGGGGCCGCGCGAGACCGAGGTCAACGACGCCAAGGCCCGCGTGGACAAGCTGGCCGCAGACCTCGATAAGCTCGCGACCGCGTCACCGGACGACTGGTGGGACGTCACGAAGGACCGCGTAGAGGATTACCTCGACCGGGTCGAGGCGTCGATCAGGCGGCTGGACGACAACCGGCCCAAAGCCGAGTAAGTCTCGTGCGAACAGCGGGCGGGTCACCAACCCGCCCGTGCCCAGATACGTCCTGGATCGGTGAGAATGCAGTGGAGAACTGTGTTCAAGCCGAATCTCGCGTGGCTTTGCACGGCCGTAGTCCTTAGCAGCACGGAGGGTGGCCGCGCGGCCGAGCCGCTCTTCGTGCCGCGCGTGGTGGACGTACGCGTGGAGCGCGTGTCGCTCGAGCGGGTCGACGTCTCGATGCAGATGGCAGTACGCGCGTCGCGCAACGTGACCGTCCGCGCGCTGCGATTCTCGGACGGGGCGATCGACAAGATTCCGGTTTGGGTCACCCCGATCGACGGCCGATGGCCGCTCCGGCGCGGCCAGGACTTCGTCATTCCAACCCGGATCGCGATCACGGCGTTCGCGCGGGACGCCCTTGGCGCCGTCAGCCTCGCCGAACTCCTCGGCCGCTCGGAAGTGGATGCGCGAGCCGTGGTGGAGATGTCGTTCGACACGCCGTGGCTCGCACGTCTCTTCGGCACGCCCACCGGCGTCGCCATTACCGATGTGGCCTTCAAGGCGCCAGTCCCCGCGACGATGATGCCGCAGCCGCTGGCGCAACTTGGTGCCGGCATGCTCGAGTTCCTGCAGCGGCAAGCGGCGCCGCTCTACGCCGCCGGCCCCAACGGACAGGCCGGGAACCGCGAGGTGCTCGAGCGCTTCGCTCGCTCGGTTGCGACGGTCGAGACCGAGTACGAGCTCGAGGGCGGCTCGATGCCCATGAGCCGGACGGTGAGGACGCTCGGCGTCTGGTGGACGCCATCGATCTACTGCACGACGCGCGAGGCGTTCGAGCCGTGGCGCTACACAGCCGCCGACGCGTCGCAGCTGCAGATCGAAGGCGCGCGGCTGCGCGAGTCCGCCACCAGGATGCAGATCCGGCCGGCGGCCGGCGCTCCCATCGCGATCGACGCCGGCGAGCTGCGCCGCCAGTTGCCAGAGGCGGAGGATCGCCGCGTCTATTCGCTGGCGACCGGCGAGCCGCGCCGCATGCGTCTGGCGGTCCGGACGGCTCCGTCGGCGCTGCTCTGTCTCACGCTGCGCGACGAGAAGGGGCCGCCACTGCCGGCGGCCGCGGCGCCGGCGCCGGCGGCCGCGTTTGCGGGCGAGCCGTCGCGTGGGCTGGTGTGGACGGAAGCGGTGGAGGCCGGCGGCTCGATGCTCACGCTGCGCACGCCGGTGCACCGTCAGTCATTCGGCTCGCCGCTCGTCACGGGCCAGGCGATCGTCGGACTCGTCGCGTCGACGGACACGGCGTGGGACGCGCGAGCGATCGCGCTCGCGGCGGCGCGCGCGCTTCACGTATCACCTGTTCAACCGAAGGGAGCGACACCGTGAAGACGCGTGTCATCGCGCGCGTGTCGGTTCTTGCCTGCCTCGTCCTGTGTGAGGCGGCCGGCGTTTCGGCGCAGGCACCACGAGCGTTCACGGTCGATGGGAGCTGGGCCCGGCTTCCGGACGGTACGAGCTGGGTTGGGTCGACGTCCTGGATCACAACCGACGGAAAAGGACAGGTGGTGGTGCTCGTGCGCACCGCGCCGCATTTCCGCGTGTTCGCCCGCGACGGGCGGTTTGTCAAAGCCTTTGGAGACGGTGGACTGTTCGAGAGCGCTCACAGCCTGACGATCGACGCTCAGGGCTTTCTGTGGGTCACGGACTCCGCGGCGCATCTCGTGCACAAACTCGGTCCCGACGGCCGTCTGCTGTTGACGCTCGGCAAGAAGGGCGTCGCGGGCGACAACGCGTCGCGCGACCGCTTCAACCAGCCGAATCATGTGGCGATCGCGCCCAGCGGCGACATCTATGTGTCGGACGGCTACCAGAACGCACGCGTGGTGCAGTTCTCGGCCAGCGGGACATTCGTCCGAATCATCGGCGGCGTGAAGGGCACACAACCCGGCCAGCTGCAGCTGCCGCACGGCGTCGCCCTGGATTCGCGCGGCCGGATCCTGGTGAACGACAGCGACAACCAGCGCGTGTCGGTGTTCGACACGGAAGGCCGGTTCGTCGAGAGCTGGCCTTTTCCGTCTCGCGGCGGGATTGCCGTGGCCGCCGACGATACGGTCTACATCAGCGACGTGAACGCCGGCGTCGTCAACATCGTGAAGAACGGCACGCGGATCGACACGGTCTCCGCGGATCGGGCGCACGGGATGGGGATCGACACCGACGGCTCCATCTACGTGTCCGGCGCGTCGCGGATGACCGTCATGAAGATCACGCGGCCTCGCTGACCGGACGGATCGATCAGAGCCGATCGCCCGCGGCGCGGGCGTTGGCGATGAAGGCGCGAATCTTCGCGGGGGACTTCCGCCGCGTGGATTCCGCCACCCCGCTGCTGACATCCACCGCATAGGGGCGGATGGCCGCGATCACGCCGGCCACGGTGTCTGGCGTCAGTCCGCCGGCGGCAATCAGCGGCGGCAGACCGGCGAATGCGCCATCGCGGATGAGAGCGCCGATCGCGTTCCAGTCGTTGCTCACGCCGCTGCCGCCGATCTGGCCCGGCGTTTCCACCAGCAGGCCCAGCAGGTTGGGGAGCGGCGTGTCGCGCAGGAGCTGCAGGCGAGGCTCTAGGTCAGTCTCGACGCGGACCGCCGTGATCACCGGCACGTCCTCGAGCGCCGCTATCGTGGCGAGCGGAACGTCTCCCTGGAACTGCACGACCGCGGGCCGCCCCAGCGCGGCAAGATCACGCCGCACGATGTCGGCCGCCGGTTCGAGATAGAGCAGCACCGGCGTCACGAACGCGGGCAGCACCGCGGCGATCGCGCGGGCCTCGTCGATGCTCACCTGCCGCGGGCTGCCGTCCACGCGGACCATGCCGACGGCGTCCGCGCCCGCGTCGGCGGCCACGCGCGCGTCGTCAGGGCGGCAGACGCCGCAGATCTTGACGCGTGTACGGGGCACCCCGAATTGTTGATCAGCCGACCCATCGCGGGTCGTGCGTCGTGGCCGGCAGGACCCGCGACGCGCTTCGGCCGCTCTGGCGCACGTCGGCTTTTGCGGGCGTGCGTCCCTTCGCCGCGTCGGCTCGTGTCTTCGAGGTGACGAACCGGACGGCGGCGGTCTCCTGCAACTCGGGCTCCCGCTCGACCGTCGGCGGTCCGAGCGGCTGATTGGCTTCCAGGAGGACCTCGATCGCCTCGGCCGGCAGCGGGCGCGAGAAGAGGAAGCCCTGCGCGTGCGTGCAGCCGAGACGTTCGAGCTCGCTCGCCTGCACGTCGTCTTCGATGCCTTCCGCCACCACGCCGGTCTTCAGAGTGCGGGCCAGCGCCAGAATGCTCTCCACGATGGCGGGCCGATCGGGCAGCAGCAGGCTGGTCACGAACGAGCGGTCGATCTTCAGCGCGTCTACCGGCAGCTTGTGCAGGTGGCTCAGCGACGAGAAGCCGGTGCCGAAATCGTCGAGATAGATCTTCACGCCGAATTCGCGCAGTTCCCCGAGGACGCGCGCGGCGTCGCCCGGGCTGTCCATGAGGGCGGTTTCGGTAATCTCGAGGCGCAGGTCGCTCGGACGCATCCGCGCGCTGCGCACCGCGTCCTCGACCACCATCAGCAGGTTCTGCTGCATCAGCTGACGCCCAGACACGTTGACGGTGATGTACTCGAGCCCGCTGCGAGGGAAGCGCCGCTGCCAGTCGGCGAACGCCGCGCACGCCTGCTGCAGCACCCACGTGCCGAGCGGCTCGATCAGCCCGATCTCTTCCGCAATCGGAATGAACGTGCCCGGCGGCACCGGCTTGCCCTTCCGCGTCCAGCGCACGAGCGATTCGAAGCCGACGCACCGGCGCGAGGCCAGCGACACGATCGGCTGATAGTGCACCACGAGGCCCTGCTGATCGATGGCGCGCCGCAGGTCGTTCTCGAGGCCGAGCCGGTCCAGCACCCGCGCGTGCATCGCGGCGTCGAAGAGCTCGTGCCGGGCCTTGCCCCGCGACTTGGCGTGGTACATCGCCGTGTCGGCGTCGCGCATGATGTCTTCGGGGCTGTTGTAGTCGCGCCCGGCGAAGGCAATGCCGATGCTGGCGGAGGTGAAGACCTCGCGCCCGCCGATCACCACGGGCGACTTGAGGGAGTCCTGAATGCGCATCGCCACGGCATTGGCCTGCGTTTCGTCGCTCAGTCCGTTCACGAGCACCGCGAACTCGTCGCCGCCGAGGCGCGCCAGCGCGTCGCCGGGCCGCAGGCACCCCTCGAGCCGCCGGGACACGGCGGTGAGCAGCTGATCGCCGACGATGTGCCCCAGACTGTCGTTGACGACCTTGAAGCGGTCGAGATCCAGGTAGAGCGTCGCGAAGCGCGGGCCTCGGCGCGCCTTCAGGTCCTCGAGGCGGCGGCCGAGCTGTTCGACGAACACCGCCCGGTTGCACAGGCCGGTGAGGGGGTCGTGCGTGCCGACGCTCCGGAGCTGCTCCTGGACGAGCGCCCGTTCGGTGACGTCGGTCAGCGAACCGGCCAGACGAACCGGCCGCTGGTTCGGCCCACGTACCGCCACGGCACGGCAGTGGAACAGGCGGTAGGTCTTGTCGTCCACGCGGATGCGATGCTCGTGTTGAAAGGAGTCCGTGGCGCCCGACAAGTGGGCCTCGATGGCCGCCTTGAGCGAGCCGATGTCGTGAGCGTGGACGCGGTCCAGCCATTCCTGGGGACGGCACAGGCCGGCCACCCCGCCCAGTCCGACGAGCGCGCGCCACCGCGCAGACGCATAGAGCTCGTCGCGCCGCAGGTCCCACTCCCACAGCCCGTCGTTGGCCGCGTCGGCGATCTGGGCAAAGCGCTCTTCGCTTCGCCTCAGGCGATGCTCGGCGCGCCACGTCGCCGTGACGTCGCGCCACTGCATGGTCATGCCTCTCGCACCCGGCAGGATGCGCAGGTCCACCATGCGCGTGCCACCAGTCCCAGGGAATCCGAGGTTCGCGAGCCGCACCGGTTTCTGCGTTCGCGCCGCCTCCTGCAGCGCTCGCGGCAGCTCGGTCTCCGAGAGGACGGGGACGACGCTCCAGAGCGGCTGGCCGAGGGCGCGATCGGCAGGGCAACCGAGCAGGCGCTCGAGCGCGTGGTTCCACAGCGTGACGATGCCTGCCTGATCGACCATCGACACGCCGTGGTCGAGCGACGCCAGCGCGTCCTGGCAGCGGTCTTCCTGGTCGTGGCGCTCGAGGTGATCGGCGTACGCCCGGTAGATGAAGTACACCGGGACGACCGCGACCAGGGCCACGGTCCACATGCGCCGCTCGATCAGCTCCACCATCGCCACCGCCAGCCCCGCGGCCGTGAGATAGCTTGGACAGCCGGCGAGCACCACCGCCGGCCACGAGGTGGTGAGCGGCCGTGCCGACAGCAGCGGCAACGCGATCTCGGAGACGGCGCTGAGCACCAGGCAGTACGCGAGCACCGCGGCGGCGATGGGCACACCCTGCCACGGCCAGGCAAAGGTCCCGATGGTTCCGCCCAGCGCGAGATGTGTAAAGGCCGCCGCTTCCAGCGCGACCAGCGGCGCCGCGGCCGGCAGCAGCATTTCCGACGGCCGCGCCCGCCCCGGTGCCGTGCTGAGCAGCCGGACGATCGCGCACGCCGCGCTGACGATGACAGCGGCGCGCGCACCGAGCAGCAGGAGCGCGGTGAGCTCGACGACGAACGTCGGCCGCACGGTGGTCCAGTGATCGGTGACGGCTGCCGGCCCGGGCAGGGCCGGCCCCGGCAGCACCGGCCTGGACAGAGCAGCCAGGAGTACGTTGGTCAGGGTGAGCGCACAGAAGGCGATCGCCGCCGGCGTGGGTGGCCAGCCGGCGAGCTCGGGCATGGCAAAGGCGCCCGTGCCGAGCGCGGCGCACACGACGAGCGCCATCTCGCCATACCCCAACGTACGCGTGTGCCTGGTTCCCACTGCCATCCCGGGTCTCGGAATACCCCTGGGAAGAGCAACGGCCGTTCCCGCGCGGCGCCGTGGCCGCAACTGCTTGCGGCCATGCGTATTAGAGGGCGGCGGCTCTGCCTTTTTCGACGTTGAGGCGATTACAAGTCCGCACTCTTCTCGACGAGTCTGAGCTTTTCTGACCGACTCGGCCTATCGCGGCACCGGATAGGCGAACAGCTCGACATTGGACAGGTTCGCCGACCCGGCGATCCCGTGCCCGCCACCGGGCGAGAGCATTGCCAGGCCCACTTCGTCCACGCGGCGCAGGTCGACGTTCAGCGCTTCCGTGAGCACGATCACCTTGGCGGGATCGAGTCCATACCAGCGCATGCCGGTGAAGGCGATCTCGAGCGACAGAAACTCGCCGTGCGTCGTGATCGCGCGGTCGCCCACGATGAGCCGGCCGTCCGCCAGTCTCACCACGGGATGCAGCGTGTGGATCGCGTTCGTCCGCACGATCCAGCGCAGTCGCGCGGGGTCCGTCAGATCGACGTAGTTGCGGCGATCCCGCAGCGTCACCGCCACTGGCGAGGTGGACATCCCGTTCCACAGGTCGATGCGCTCCTCGTGCACCGCCGCGCGCACGACCTTCGCGTCCGGGCCATAGAGCTTCGCTTCGAGGTTCGGGTTGGTGACGACCGCCGGCACGAAGCGCATGTTCTCGTCCGTCTGCTCCCCGCTGTGCGGGGGGAGGCGCCACGGCTCGCTGAACAGCAGCGGCGGCCGTGGCTTCATGCCCGGCTTCTGCGTATTGGGCGCCGGCGCCTGCGCGGCCGCCATTACCGCTGAGAGGACGAGGCCGGTTACCGTCAGAACTGCGCGCACGTCTGAATCCTCCTAGGCAGGCTTGGCCTTGAGCGTGCCGACCTGAACCAGCGTCCCGGTGAAATCGTAGACACGGCGGTCGCGCACGATCTTCCCGTCCTTGAACTCGTACAGGAACACCACCGGAATGGTGACCCGCCGCCCGGTGGGAGGCATGCCCATGAAACCACCGACGTCGGTGCCGACGAACGTGGCCAGCACCGCGGCGCGCTGGCCGTCGACCAGCACCTCGCCCACGTCCATCTCCAGATTGGGAAACGCCACGAAGTACGTCTGGAACACCTGCTTGATCTGGTCCGCGCCCTGCGTTTCGCCGCCGGCCAGCGGGCTCTCGATCACCGCGTCGTCGGCATAGTCGGCGACCAGCGCCTCCACGTCCAGACGGCGCCAGGCGTCCTCGCGGCGTGCCAGCAGGTCGAGAATCTCGTCGCGAGTCATGGCGGCCTCCCGTGTGCGCCGTAGACTACACCGGGCCGGTCCCCGGCGCGCCAGCAGCTAGCGGTTGGCGGCGCCTCGCGGCCGGGTGGACGACAGCCCGTCGATCAGCCAGCGCCCCTCGTCGCGGCGGAAGTCGATGGTCCAGGCCACCTGGATCGGCGCCTCCTGGGCTCCCGCCCGCTCGTCACACTGTGCGACCGCGCGATCGTCGGCGGTCATGCGCATCTGGCAGCGCTGAAAGGCGAGCGTGGCGCTTCGCAGCGAGGTCAACGCCCGATCGAGCGACCTCGTATCGGTCTTCGACCAGATCGCGCGCACACGCGCGGCGCTCAGCGAGCGCGGCGCCGTGGACGTCGGCGTGGCGGTAACGGTTGACACGGCCGGCCTCGGCACCGGCACGGGACGGGTCGTCCGGCGTCGGCCGGCGGTTGGATCGACGGGCGATGCCGCGACAGCGGTCACGACCGGCGATGGGGCGACGGCCATGGGCGGCGGAGCGGCCGGTTCCGCCGCCGAGACGCGCTGGCCGGGGCGCTGCGCGAGCACCAGCATCACCACACCTACGGTGGTCCCGACGCCCACCGCGAGCACGAGTGCCAGCACCGGAACGAGCCGAGCCGGACGCGCCCACAGCGGAACGATGACCGCAACGCTGGGGCGGCTCGCCAGCGTCCGGCGCGCGACGAGTGAGACGCGGAGCCTTGCGGCGAGCGATGCGCCGAGCGCGAGCGCCGTGGCCAGACGGCTGGCTGCTGCACGCGTGGCGGAACGGATCGCCGTCGCTCGTCGTGTCACGGCGTCGCCGATCCCGGAACGCACCGCCGGCAGCCTGGCGCGTGCAGCGAACGCAGTGGCCGTCAGCGCCACCGCGAGCCGGCCGTGCCCGGATGCCAGCGCCGTCACGGTC
>Ga0209486_10000393_pt1 | contig 19868 bp, 11 predicted proteins | sample NCCompost_FD_187518 | JGI IMG/M metagenome (GOLD analysis project Ga0209486, IMG submission 187518) | Agricultural soil microbial communities from Utah to study Nitrogen management - NC Compost (SPAdes) (version 2) | ecosystem: Environmental > Terrestrial > Soil > Agricultural land | place...
ATAATCGGGTTCTTTATCGGTGTCGGTCAGGCAGTTTATTTTTGGCTGACGTATAAGCCGGGAGTCTAAACAAAAGTTCAGAGTTCAGCCTTTAGGCTGCCGCATGAGCAAGCAGCAAGCTAAAGCTTGAACTCTGAACATTGTCTTTGGCTTGATGACCTTTTACTCGCGGGCGTCAATTCGCTGCCGGAGTTACCACCGCCTGCGCTGCTTTTGGATCGAACGGTGTCGCCAAAAACTTCTTGGCTACGGCTAACGCATCATCGTAGTTAATACCGGATTGGACGGCTTTGTTGTATTCGTACACAGCTTTGTTCCGGTCGCCACGCGCGTCGTAGGCATTGCCCTTTCTGATGTGGGCCCAAACCTCGATCCAGCCCGGCTTCAAAGTGCCGTTCAGCGCTGCGTCGAAGTTGTCCAAAGCTAACTGCCAATTGCGCTGCTCCAGATAAAGCAACCCAAGGTTGTAGTAAACCCAGGAGTTGGAACGGTCCAATTTCAAGGCCGCTTCAAACTGCTGTTGGGATTCCGCGTACAAACCTTCCTTCATCTGCTCGATGCCGCGTCGCGCAATGATTGAAACGCGGAGGTCATCCGACATGCGCAGGATCCGGTAATTGGGATCAACTACCACCTCGAGGGGCTGACCGTTCGACTCAAAATCAAAATCTTCGCTCTTGCCTTCAATCCTGATGGTCGTCGTCTGGTTGTCGCCTTCAGCACGAAGCATTAACTGCACCGGCAATCGCAAGGTTTCGATCGTCTGCTTCACGGTTCCACGCGTGCGAAACTTGCCGGCGCGCGTACGAATGATTTGATAATCGACATTAAACTCGGGAACACCCGTTCCCTCGACCCATTGTGCAAAGAAGTAGCGCATGTTCTGCACTGCCACCTGCGACGTGAGTTTTTCAAAATCGTCAACCGAAGCATTCTTGCCTCGATATTGGTCAAGGTACATGCGTATCAACTGGTTAAATTTATCGTTGCCGATGCTCTCACGTAACATGCGAAATACCATCGCACCCTTGTGATACACGATCGACTGGTAAGCTGCAGATTGATCATCCAGTGCGCCGGGCGCGCGTGCAATCGAAGCGGTCTGTTCAAACGTCAGCGCCCGTTCCTGCTGCTCACGTTGCGCCGACTCCAGGGCGCCGCCAGTTAGATTTGATTCGCGAAAAGCGAAGGCACTCCATTCTGCAAGTCCCTGCGATAACCACGCGTCGTCAAACGACTTCAATCCGACGGTTTGGCCCCACCACTGGTAGGCAACTTCGCGCGCCAACCGCTCTTCCGGCATCGGACGCGACGAATCGAACAAACGCGACGCGAGGAAAATTATGCCGTTACCCGAATAGGTCTCGAGACTGTCGTCGTCTACCTGGACCACTACCAAACGGTTACCAAACAACGGCGCGCCATATTGTTTGGTGTAAAACTCCAGCACCTGGCCCATCAATTCTGCATAACTGTTGATGCGTCCTTCGCTGCCTGGTTTGGCAAAAAACTGGATGTTGTAATTACCAAAACGCAGATCGCGGTTGATGTATTGACCGGCGGCAAAGTTTCCCACGAGCACCGGCTGGCGATGGACAAATCGATACCGGATGGTTCCATCCTTGGGAGACTGTCCCGATACGGGTTCGTCGCTGGTGCCTGCCACCTGCAATCCGGCGGGCACGATCAACGTAATATCAGAAGTAGCCCGGTCCGCGGCGTAGTCGTGAAACGGAAACCATCGCGAGGCGTACATCAGGTATGAACCTTCATTGCCGATGTAAGCCAGCCTGCGGGTAGCGAGTGGTCCGCCTTCCGGCGACACCAAGGCGCCGCTCCAACGAAAGCGCAGCGTCGTCGGCTGGTTCGCGGGGACGACTTCGCCAAGGTCAACCCTCACGCTGGGGCCTAACGCTCCGACGCCAACCGCGTCCTGCACAAATCCGGTCAATGTCCTTCCATTACGCTCAATACTTTCGACCTTCAGCGAACCGTTCAGTTCAAAAACGAGTGAACGTGTTGGCTCTGCGGGCACAATCGTGATGTCCGCTCCCGCCCGCAACATATGCTGGTCGGGAATCAGTTGGGCCTCGATCCGGTAATTAGTGACGTCAAATTTGGATGCGGCCTGCTGCGGAGCGGGCTGCTGCGCGTAACCTGAGGAGGCCATCACCAAAGCGGCGAAGAGGACAAATAACGGTGAAAAAGCGGGCTTCAATATCTTCATGTTATCTCTGCTTTTGAGCGGTATATCTCGAATTATACAACCGCAATGTGATTTACAGACAGCGATCCAGGTCGTAAGCGCGGGGTCCCGCTCGAGTCGATCGCGGGTTTTCCGTTTGGGCTGGCCACCTTCTGTCGTCGGGTTTTTGATGGTAAACGGGTGCGGGCGGTTGGCTGATTAAAATTGAGAAAACGTGCGAATGGGGGGTAACGCTCGTACTGTTCCAAACGATGTATCGGTATATTCCAACATTCGATGGTCGACAAATACAGAACCGGAAGCGATAGCGACCGGATGCTACGCTCAACTTTGTAGCTTCGAAAAGAGGTTCTCGTGAGGTTGAGAGCTAACATCCGGTCGCTACCGCTTCCGGTTCTGTATTTCTCGTCCCGCATACGGCACCTCTAGACTGAGCGTCAAGAACTGAACCGGTTGCTCCGTTTGACACTGCTTTCAGGCAACCATTAAAGTTTCCGCACGCGCATAGCGGTCAGTCAGTCCCGGGATACCCACTCAGGGGTCGCACCGTCGACAAAAGAACAAAATTCATGTCTCCCCGACCTGTTTTGTCCTGCTGGGTACAGCCTTGCAAACCCGGCAGTTCGTAGACTACTCAGTTGACCTTACGTCGTCTTAACGGAACTTTTTTCAGCTGCAACGCAAATAACCATTTGCTCAGGTCATCACGCAAAACGAGCGTTGCTTCACTCTTAAGGAGAACATCATGAAATTGAACTGCAAATTTTTACGTTTGCTTCTCGCGTTTGTGCTTGTTGCTGCCAATGGCTTTCCCGCCTTGACCCATCTTGCAGCCGCGCAGCCAACGTCGACCCAACAGGCCACAGCCGCCCCCGCGTTGCCGAAAGGCTTTGAGCGGGTAACGTCTGTCGAGGGCATAACAGAATATCGTTTGGCCAACGGCCTGCGCGTCCTGATGTTCCCTGACCAGACAAAACAAACGATCACGGTGAATATTACTTACAAGGTCGGCTCCGCCTCCGAGAACTACGGCGAAACCGGCATGGCCCACCTGCTGGAGCACCTGGTTTTCAAAGGCACCCCGCGTCACCCGAATATTCCCCAGGAACTTACCGCTCACGGTACGCGGCCAAACGGCACCACCTGGACGGATCGCACAAACTATTACGAAACGTTCGCCGCTACCGATGAAAATCTGAATTGGGCTTTGGACCTCGAAGCGGATCGCATGGTCAATTCTTTTATCGCAAAGAAAGATCTTGATAGCGAGATGACGGTGGTGCGAAACGAATTTGAATTAGGCGAGAACAGTCCGTTCGGAGTTTTGCTAAACCGGGTCCTGTCGACCGCCTATCTCTGGCACAACTACGGCAAGACGACCATCGGCGCTCGGAGCGACCTCGAGAATGTGCCTATCGATAGGTTGCAGGCGTTCTACAAGACTTACTACCAGCCCGATAACGCTGTCCTGCTTATTGCCGGCAAATTTGACGAACAGAAGACCCTCGGACTGGTAGACAAATACTTTTCTCCCATTCCTCGTCCGTCACGAGTTTTGCCAAAGAGCTACACCGCCGAGCCGACCCAGGACGGCGAGCGATCAGTCACGCTGCGACGCGTTGGCGACGTGCAGGTAGTCCAGGCGGTTTATCACGTTCCTTCTGGCGCGCATCCTGATTACGCCGCTATCGATATCCTGTCCCAGATCTTTGGTCATAACCCATCGGGTCGGCTGTACAAGGCGCTGGTGCTGGAGAAAAAAGCGAGCTCTGTGTTCGCGTTTGATTTTCAATGGCGCGAGCCAACTCTGGCAATTCTAGGCGCCGAAGTAAGGCAGGCCGATTCCCTGGACGCCGCGAAGGATGCGCTATTGCAGACGATTGAATCCATTGGCACCAACCCGCCGACCAAAGAAGAAGTTGAACGCGCCCGGGCGCAACTGCTCAAGAACATCGATCTCGCCCTTAACAACTCTGACCAGGTAGGGCTGACGTTAAGTGAATTTATCGGCGCCGGAGACTGGCGTTTATTCTTCCTGCATCGTGATCGCCTGCGCAAAATCACGACCGAAGAAGTGGCTCAGGCCGCCGCCAGATACTTCAAACCATCAAACCGCACGCTCGGTATGTTTATTCCCACTTCTAAACCGGATCGCGCAGAGATTCCGGCTACGCCGGACCTGTCCCTGGCGCTGAAGGATTACAAAGGCGACGCGACAGTTGCGGCCGGTGAAGCGTTTGATCCGTCGCCCGAGAATATAGAGGTGCGCACGATTCGTACCGGTCCGGCCGGTTTGAAGATGGCATTGCTGCCAAAGAAGACACGCGGCGGCAAGGTCATCGCCCAGATGACGTTTCGATATGGCGACGAGAAGAGCTTGATGAACCGCTCCACGGCTGCCGGTTTGGCGGGTTCAATGCTGATGCGCGGCACTACTAAACGCACGCGACAACAGATTCAGGACGAGCTCGATCGGTTGAAGGCGCGCTTGACCGTGAATGGCGGAGCCACTCAGGCAAATGTCTCCATCGAGACGACTCGAGAAAATCTTCCGGCGGTGATGCGCCTGGCTGCCGAGGTGCTGCGCGACCCGGCATTTTCCGCGGAAGAATTTGATCAGCTGAAGAGGCAGAACCTTGCATTTATCGAAGAGTCGAAAAGTGAGCCGGTGCAAATTGCCTTTACCGCATTGACCCGCCACCTCGCGCCTTATCCGAAAGAAGACGTACGGTACACCAGGACTGTTGAGGAAAATATTGCCGCCATAAATGCGGCGACACTGGAAGAAGCCAAACAGTTTTACAAAGACTTTTATGGAGCTTCCAACGCAACCCTGAGTGTTATTGGCGACTTTGACGACAAAGAGATTGCCAAACTTGCGACCGATTTGTTCGGTGATTGGAAGAGCCCGAAAACTTACGTTCGCATACCAACACCGTTCCAGGACATTACTGCTGTGAACCAGTCGTTTCCGGCGCCCGACAAAGCAAATGCGTTTTTCGTAGCCGGCTTTAATTTGAAGCTTCGCGACGACCATCCGGATTACGCTGCGTTGTTGCTCGGTAACTACATGCTTGGCGGAGGTTTCTTAAACTCGCGCCTGGCAGCTCGCATCCGTGGGAAGGACGGCCTCAGTTACGGAGTCGGTTCCGGAATCACGATCAGCTCGCTTGACGAGTGGGGACGTTTCACTGCCAACGCGATCTACGCACCGCAGAACGTAGACAAACTGGAAGCGGCATTTAAGGATGAGATCGCGCGCATGTTGAAAGACGGATTCACTGCTGAAGAAGTTGAGGCGGCGAAATCCGGATACTTGCAATCGCGACAGGTCAGTCGAGCTCAGGATAACGAGCTGGCGGGCCGTCTCAATAGCTATCTCTTCTTAGGACGTACGCTGAAGTGGGATGCTGATCTTGATGCCAAGTTGAGAGCGTTAACACCAGAACAAATCAACGCGGCCATGCGCCGGCACATGGATCCGACGAAGATCACAATCATCAAGGCCGGCGACTTCGCAAAGAACGCGGCGGCCGGGCAAGCAGTGCCAAAACCGTAACTAGCCCTGCATTCAGCGCCAAAGGCGCGTGATGTAAAAGCCTGGGCCAACGGCCCAGGTTAACGGTTGAATTGTAGCCAAAGCGCTGAAGGCGCGGAATAAGGACTTGAGTACAGCAAGGGACGCTTTATGTCGCGCCTTCAGCGCTTTGGGATTTGCCGGCAGGTTACCTGGGGCGTTGCCCCAGGCTGTTGCATTGCGCACCTTTGGCGCTGATTAAGACGCCCGCCAGGTATATCGATGAGTCAAGTATGTCATTGCCCTCCCTATGGCAGGAAAAAATAGAAAGGCGCGACGTTTCGCACGCCCGCCTTTTTTCCTTCATTACTCGCTGCCTCCTGCCCCTGCCTGCTGCCGCTACGGCGATTTCGCCAGCGCCACAAAGTTCAATCCTTTTGAATCTTCCGACGCGTTCGCCAGTACCTTGTCAATTGGATCAAACACAAATCCGTCCTTTGATGGAACCAACCGGTAGCTTTGCGGAGAAGCCGCGACCTTAAACGCATAAATGCCCTGTTCGTTCGTGGTCGCCGCCAACACTGTACCCTGCGGAGTGATCAAAACAACGACGACGTTTGCCAATGGAGCGCTATTTACATCCACCACTTGTCCGCTGATGTTTACCACACTAGGCGACGGCTTGGTCACAGGCTTCGTCGCCGGCGTCTCACCTTCAGGTCGCGGATCGAACGAGGATCGCTGTTGCGGACTCGCACTCGGCGTGGGCGCCGGAGTTGATTCAGGAGTTGCACTCGATTCAACTGCCGGTTGTCCCGGTGCTCTTTCGGGAGTTGCTGCAGGCGTGCCTTGCGCCGCCGGTTCGGTGACTTCCGGAGACGGAGAGGACGCGGCGCTGGTGACAGCCTCTGCTGGTGAAACACTCGGCTGCGCCACAGGATTTGCCACTGGCGCAGGACCAGTGGCTATACCGCGAATCTGTTCATCGAGCCCTTCGAGTGAGCCTTTCATCTGGCGGTAAAGGCGTTCAATCACTGTGCGCCTCACCGGATCCGGGTCGCCGGCGTTGTAGCTTTTGATGTATTGGACCAGCGCTTCATCTTTTTGATCCAGGCGTTCGAGTGTCGCCCCCAGGTGCCACAACGCCGTGCGCCAGGATGGTGTTCCCGCCGGCAAAATGTTCGTGGCACGTCTCAGGTGTTCTACGGCTTCCGCCGGTTTGTCCTGATTAAAGAGCGCCCAGCCGGAGATGTCTTCAATGCGTCCGCGCAGAATGTTAGCCAGGACATTCGATGGAGCGTCAGCGATCTCCGGTGTGCCGCCGGATGCTATGGCGCGAGCGCGAAGGTCTCGATATTCCTCTGCCTGGACCACCAGAGTTAATGCCGGAACCGTCAGCCCCGCATCAGCGCTGCCGCGTGCAGCTTCGGCGAGTTCGTAAGCTGTTTCATAGCCGATGCCTTTTTGCATTAGTTTCGACGCGGCGTACAACTGACGATGCACGCGCCACGCGTCCTGTCCTGACGCAAACTGCTTCGCCATGGCTACGGCTTGTGGCTCGCTCACGTTCGCCTGATTCAGGACGGTTACGAATGAAAGCAAGTCTTTCAACAGCTTCGCATTTTGTTCGGTGTCGGCGGGGACTGATTGAAAGATACTTGCGCGACGTTCCGGCGCGAGCAGCTCAATGAAGTTTGGCGCTACCGCTACCGTCTTGCCGCCGAGACTGGCTTGGATTTGTCCGTCCTTCAAACTAAACGACTGCACTAACACTTCAGCGGCCTCGTCAAACAATCCGATCGCAGCCAGCGTAGTCGCCAGCTCGTAATCCAGCGTAGGGAAGGTTCCATACTGTTTGGCAAACCGCACCGCGCGTTCGGCAGCCAGCGGGTTCCTTTGCGCAACGAGAGCGCGCGCAACTGCCACCTGGGACCACGTGTATCTTGGCTCAATCGCCAGCGCTCTGCTGCCCAGCTCGAGGGCCTTTTGATTATCGTTGTGGGCCGCAAACCAATAAGCGGCCCCGGCAAGTAGTGGAAGGTTAGCGGGATCTGCCTGCAACGCGGCGTCCAGTTCCGATTTAGCCTCATCGGTTTTGCCCAGTTCCAGCAGCGAAAGAATTACTCCAGCTCGCGCCGCCTTGTCTTTCGCGTCGGCAGCTAGTTGTTGACGGTAAAGCGCAAGCGCGGCCTCGGGACGTCCCAGGGCCCGGTGCAGGTCTGCCAGCGATCTTTGTGCGCCCTTAAGATTTGGATTCAGTTCTACAGCCCGCTTGTAACTCGCCATTGCCTCTTCCAGGCGAAGCGAAATGTGCATCGCTAAGGCAAGCGTCTGATGCGCTTCACCGAGATCCGGCGCCAGACTAACCGCGCGCGTAGCCACGCGAGCAGCCTCAGTTCCCTGTTCAGTTGTTAAATGGAAATTGGCAACGGCAAGTAATCGCCTGGCGTCTGCGCCAAACTTTTCCTCGATTTGTTTGGCTGCAATTACAGCAGCCTCGCGTTCACCGCGAACAAAAAGGTTCAGTGGGATTTGAGCAATGACACCGTTGTAAAGTCGATCTGACAATGTAACCGGCGCCTCGCTGATGGCCAGCATCAAGCGTTCTATACCCGCCGCACTATCTCCTCTCTTCAGACGTTCGTCTCCGGCAGCTGCGTAGGCACTAACCAGCAATTCAATCGCGCGGCCCCGTGATTTCGACTCCGGACGCTGCCGCAGAAACTCCTTGAGCTTTACCATCCGCTGTTCAACGGGCAGCGTCAAAGTCAGCTCAACCTCTTCAGACTCGTCATCATGAGACACGTCAGATGTGACGCGCCGCGATCTGGAAAGGGGTGTCACCGTAGTCGACGCTGAACCTGTGATCGTAACCGGCGACTCAACTGGAGCGGCAACGGGACTGGGCTCGGGTGTTGGTTGGGAAACGGTTGCTGTTTCCGTTCTTTCAACAGCCGGTTCTGCGCTGGGTGTAGTGGCAGGGATAGGTGCATCAGTTCGCGCGCCAGCGGTCGTAAAGTCTTCGATGGGCAGCGACAGTTTTTCGGCCATGGAACCTACGAAGTATTTGACGCCCGCGTTCACGCCATCTCCGAAACGGCTGGCTTCGAGGTGGCTGCGCATACGTTGCGACACATCGCCAAGCACACCTTCCGGGAGTTGAGACTGCACCGATCTGCTGAAGCGAATAAACGAGGAACGGTCACTGACCGAGACCACCATCAGCAAACTCTTGCGCGCGCTCGAAAGCGCGCCGAAGTTCCAGTCACGAGCGAGCTTTAAAGAGAAGTCATCTATGCTCTCTCCCGAAGTTGAGTCCACCGTAACCACGGCGAGTTCGATTCCCGTTTTTTGTTTCAGGTTCTCCAGAATGGTCGTCAGTTCGTTGCGGGTAGCCTCATCAAGTACAGAGGCGAAGTCGTTGACGTAACCGGTTCGGGATTGCGTTGAGGTCTGCGCAAACTGCCTGATGGCGAAGGACGAGAAAAGGGCGACACTGGCGATTATAAACAGGGGCCACTTCAGTTTCGTGCGTTCTATTAAGCTCATTATTTCAACACTCGTAGTTTTTGGGGGCGAGGGTGAAGCACCTTTCCGGGAACTTCTGGTCGATATATTTCAGGGGGAACGTTTGCGTCTGCATGATACCATCGCCGCTTTTAGCGGGCGAGGAGAGGCCGCAACTGAGCAATCATGAGCGAACTGGATGAAGCATGGGCCTTGGCAATGGCCGAAGCTGAAAACCGAGCGCGCGCCTCCGGCCGCGCTGACATCGGCGAGTACATTGCCCTGCGCAATTCTAACGATCGCAAAAGAAAATTTGGCGCCGACTGGATTATCAAAGCATTCACTGAAGCTGCGGGCGAAGTAAACCGGACTGGCGCGTCCCTCCAAACCTCAAACGCGGATGGTCATCGGTTCAAGGTAGGTTCGGCCACGATGGTCGGCCGGTTGCTTACGGTGACGAGTGGAGTAAGGTCCATCTCAGTCGAAGTAGGTTGGCCTCGCACTCCCAACGACGGCTTCGTGCGGGGCGGCGGACTCGCTTGTGCGAACATTCAACACTTCGGCATGAAGGCCGCCAGTGAACATCTGCGCCTGGAAGTGGACCGCAAGGGCCTGCCTCACTGGCAACGACATCCCCACCATGGGGAACGCAGCGAGTTTCACGAAGCCGACGTCAAACATCACATGGCAGTACTTCTCACAGACTCTCGAACCCCTAACTCGCACCGCTGACGTTTTACGCTGTTACGTGCACGTTTTCGAACCTCGCCTTCCGGTCAAAATAATTTACCCGCAGAAAATGGGCACTGCAGAGCAGAATTCTCACTGCGTCTGCCGATGCGTCCGCGAGGCACGATGCTTGCCAATGACCAGTTCGGTAAGACGCTCGGTGAACAAGTGTCCCCAGAACGAGCGTTGCAAGAGGGCAGCCAGCTCAACAGAGTTTGGTCGGCTCATCAGAAAGTTTGAGGAGGGTGCAATGACGAACCGACGTACACTTAGAATTTCAATTTTCGCTGTGGGCCTGGTCGCCTTGTTCTTGCCCGTGATGGCATCTGCACAGGGCGTCTACGATCCCTATGGTCGCAATCGCGGCTCTTACGGTCGCTACGACGAACGATATGTTCGCGATTCAATTCATCGTCTTGACCGGCTCGCAAGAGAGTTCGAAAAAGACGTTGATCGCGCGCTCGACCGTAGCCGCCGAGACGGCACGCGTCGCGAGGATCGTATCAACAATGAAGCTCGTCAGTTTCGAAATGCGGTAAGTAATCTGAAGTCGCGCTTCGGCAATGGACGCGATCTTAACCGCAGCCGGAATGAAGCTCAGCGGGTGATTCGGGAAGCGCAGAACCTCGATCGAATTGCCGGCGCACGTCGCATGGACAACGAAGTTGCCAACGACTGGGCGCACATTCGACAGGAGCTGCGGATTATTTCGGACGCCTATGGTTTTGGTTACAACGGTTATGGCAATGGCACATACCGTCGAAACGACGACTGGCGGCGGAGAATTCCCTGGCCTAATAACTAAGCAGGCAACCAGACCTGAACGCGAAGCCTCGGCTGACTCGAAAGAGCAAGGCGAGGCTTTCGCATGTCTGGCGGCGATGCCAGAATAGCCGCATGCCCGGAACGCTTTATCTGGTTGCCACTCCGATTGGCAATTTGGAAGACATCACCTTACGCGCCATTAAAGTTCTCGGCGACGTGAATCTGATTGCCTGCGAAGATACCCGCCACACACGCAAGCTGCTGACGCACTTCGGCATAAACACGCGAACGATTAGCTATCACGAGCACAACGAGCGTGAGCGAGCGGTTGAACTACTTGAGCGGCTGAGTAACGGCGAAAGCATCGCCGTGGTTTCTGACGCGGGCACACCGGGAATAAGTGATCCTGGATTTCGCCTGGTCCAACTTGCGATTGAGAACGACATAAGTATTGTTCCGATCCCGGGCCCGGCAGCCTTCGTGAGCGCACTCATTGCTTCTGGAATTCCTACGGATGAGTTCTTGTTCGCGGGCTTTCTTCCTTCCCGCGCTACGGCGCGCCGCGCAAAGTTAAGCGAACTTCAATCGTTGCCGGCCACGTTGATTTTCTACGAGGCGCCACATCGCCTTGCGGCGTCCCTGCGTGACGCATCCCAGATTCTGGGCCAACGGAAGGCGGTAGTGGCGAGAGAATTGACGAAGGTTCACGAAGAGATTGCCCGCGGCTCGCTGGGGGAACTGGCCTCACGTTACGAATCTGAAAACGTTCGAGGCGAGATCGTATTGGTTATTGAACGAGCGTCCGCCGAGACTGAAGCGGTTTCCACGAATCGAAGTGTGTCTGAGTTGGTGGACTCTTTGGAGAGCGAGGGAATGGACCACCGGGCGGCGCTTAAAAGAGCAGCCCGCGAACTGGGCCTGACGCGAGATGAGGCGTATCGCCGGCTGATGGCGGAACGCGGAAATGCTTGAGGTCAGAGATCTGGGGTCAGAGTCAACCGCGGTGGGGCCAATGTAAAAGATCTGGCAATTCCCAGAGTACAGACGGCGTGAGATGCGATTGACAAGAATCCACCACTGGCGTTCTGCTGTGGCATGCAAATCAATTCGGCTAAAGACCTGAACGTGTATCAAAGAGCCTATAAGCTGGCTATGAAGGTCTTTGTGTTGACGACGCACTTTCCGGTTGAAGAAAGATTTGGTCTGACTAGCCAGGTAAGGCGTTCATCGCGTTCCGTTTGTCTAAAATCTTCGGGAAGCGTGGGCCAAGAGACGATACCGGGCCAATTTCATTAGTAAGCTTACGGATTGCGATGGAGAAAATAGTGAAACCGATTCTTCTTTGGATTTTGCGAGAGACTGCCTTTACATAAGCCCAAGCCAACATCGGGAATTGACATCAGATTGTGCCGAAACCGGCAGGATGCTTGGCCGTATGATTTCACGGCCGAAAGCTTTCCTGATCTCTGTGCGCTGACTTCTGACCTCAGCGGCTTCCGCCCATCTGGGGAGGCAGTTGCTTATCAACAACCGGACGCGTTGTCCGATCCGCTATTTCCCACATAGTCATATGGATCGTCCGTGTGATTTTCTCCATCTTTTGAAAGTCAATCTTTTCCACTGAATCACTCGGACGGTGATAATCAACGTGCTCGCCATCAAAAAAGAACACGATGGGAATGCCTTTGCGCGCGTAGTTGATGTGATCGCTGCGGAAGAAGTAGCGGTTTGGATCAGCTGGATCGTCGTAGCGGTAGTCGTAGTTCAGGTTTAGATACTGCCGGTTCACCGTCTCGGTGATCTCGCCAAGTTCTGTACTCATCATCTTCGACCCGATAACGTAAATCCCATCCGGCCCGGACAGAGTTGTGTTTCGCGGGTTGGTATCTCCCTCCTGCTTACTTCTTCCGATCATGTCGAGATTGATTTGAGTGACAATCTTGTCGAGAGGAACCGTGGGATTTTCCGTGAAGTAACGTGAGCCCCAGAGTCCCTTCTCCTCGCCCGCATGCCAGACGAACAGCACAGAACGTTTCGGGCGGGGAGTTGTGTGGGCCAATGCCTCGGCTATGGCCAGCAACGCCGTCGTACCGGAACCGTCATCGTCAGCGCCGTTGTATATGGAATCTCCGTTGACAGGTATGCCGACGCCAACGTGATCGTAATGCGCTCCGAGTGCGACATATTCGTTCTTTAGCACCGGATCACGTCCTTCAAAAACTGCCACCACGTTTTGTGCCGAGGTGGCGGCGCTCGATTGCTTTCTAACCGAGATGGAGAGCTTCTTATCCGGTCTTAGTTCAAAAGGCTCGACCGCCTGTGTGCCATAGACTGATTCAAATAAAGCAGTTGCATTTGCACGTTCGCCCTGGAACAACGTGTTCGCAAGCTGTGGCGATGCGATGACGCCGGCAATGACGCGCTGCGGCCCCGTTTGAAATTTTTCGACCACCAGGTTTCCACGTTCGATCATGCGCATGCGGTTACGTTCCCAGTTGGCTATGAACTGAAAGTCGGGAACGATGACCAGCGCCGCGACGCCCTGCTTTTCGGCGTACTCAAAAGCGTTCATGTAATCGACGCCGCGTGTTCCCTGGAGGTCCTGACGGGTGATGCCGCGCGGCAGTCCGGCAGGTGGTCCAAAGATGATCGCGATTTTCCCACGCGCGTCGATACCGCGATAAGCATCAATATTCTTCGACTTCACAAACCAGCCGTTGCCTGCAAACACCATCGGTCCATTCGCGTCCAGCGTGCCGGGGAAAGGCAGGTAATGCTCTCCGAGAGTTAACGGCTGACCGTTCAGCGAGACCATTGTCTGCTCTTTGTCCACCACGTCGCTGGTGAGCGCGATCTTCTGGAAGTATGAACCAGCATCGCCGGCCGGCTTAAATCCCCAACGCGACAGGTTCAATGCCAGGAATTGCGCCGCAATATCGAGCCCCCGCGACGGCGTGTCGCGGCCTTCAAGCGCGTCGGACGAAATGAAGGTAAGGTAATCGCGAATTTGATTGGCCGTGATCTTGTCAGCGCCCCGTTGCGTAGGCAGTGAAGCGATAGTTCTTGGCGCGCGTGGCTGACGCCGTTGAGCGTTAACCGAATAATTAATTGCGGAAGAATTGAGAACCAGAACGCTCGTCAGGAAAAGTGAAAACAGAAGTCTACGCATGTTGCTCCAGTGGATTAGTTGATTTGGCAGATTAGTTTAGCTGCGAGTTGGGTAAATCAATAAATGGGTTCTCACATTCACAGGCCTGAAAGGGCCGCCAGTTAGTAGCCGCGGCCGTGAGGCCGTGGTTCATGCGCTGGCATTAAAAGAGGTCCGAAGGGACCGGCAGTTGGCAGGTGTTCAATGCCGGTCCTTCAGACCTCCATTCCATAACCCGATCGTGATCCACGACCTCACGGTCGCGGCTATTGTCTGCCGGCCCTTCGGGCCTAAGATTCGATCAAGCTTGCTGTACTGCCTGGACCAGACGTGTCAACGTTTCCTTAGCGTCTCCGTAAAGCATGCCGGTCACGTCTTTGAAGAACAACGGATTCTCCAGCCCTGAAAAACCTTTTCCTTGTCCGCGCTTCAACACCACCACTGACTTAGCGCGGTCTACTTCCAATATCGGCATGCCGGCAATTGGACTTCCCGGGTTGTCGCGCGCATCAGGATTCACCACGTCGTTCGCGCCAATCACCACCGCTACATCAGTTATCGGAAACTCCGGATTAATCTGCTCGAGTTCGTACAAGGAAGAATAAGGGACGTTCGCTTCGGCGAGCAGCACATTCATATGTCCCGGCATGCGACCCGCAACCGGATGAATTCCATATTTCACGGATACGCCACGCTTGTCGAGCGTGTCAGCCAACTCGCGCACAGCATGTTGGGCCTGGGCTGTCGCCATCCCATAACCAGGGACAAACACCACCTGCTTGGCATACGCCAACTGCACTGCAATGTCGTCCATGCTCACTTCTCGCATCGTGCCTTGCTGTTCACCGGCTTGTGCTGACGTCGCCGCGCTTCCGAATGCGCCGAAGAGCACGTTGGTAATTGAGCGGTTCATGGCCCGGCACATCAGGATTGAAAGAATGAAGCCCGAGAATCCGTCGAGTGTTCCCGCGATAATTAATACGTTGTTGCCTAACACAAAGCCGGTGGCGGCTGAGGCCAGTCCTGCGTAAGAGTTGAGTAGAGACATCACCACAGGCATGTCTGCCGACCCGATTGGCATCACCAACATTATTCCGAACACAAACGCCAGCCCGGCCATTGCGAAAAACAATGGCATCGATCCCGGAAATACAATCAAGTAAATGAAGATGCCCACCGTGGTTGCCAGCAACGCCATGTTGAAGATGTTTTGCCCGCGGTAAGTCATAGGTTGACCACGGACCATTCCCTGCAACTTGGCGAACGCGAGCAAACTTCCGGTAGTAGTGAGCGCGCCGAGCATTACTTCAAAACCGAGCGCGCTCATTGTGATCTTGTCGAGGTGTCCGTCGTGGCGCAGGAATTCAGCAACACCCACGAGTGCCGCCGCGAACGCACCAAATGCGTGAGACAGCGCGGTCCGCTGGGGCATGGCTGTCATGGGCACCCAGAAGCCGAGAGCGAGGCCCAGCAGAGAACCCAACGCTAATCCAATAATGATCCAGGTGTAGGTAACGATCTCGAGGTGCAGGAGAGTGCCGATGATGGCCATCAGCATTCCAAACTCGGCGAGGTGCATACCGCGTTTCGCGGTCTCGGGATGGCTCAGCCCCTTGAGGCCAAAAATGAAAAGAATAGAGGCCAGCAGGTAACTGAACTCGATGAAGTAAACGCGAAGATTCATTCAGCGTCCAATGTCCAATGTCCAATGTCCAATGTCATAGCGCTATTGCATAGGTTTTGCTTTTCACTCTTCACTTTTCACTATCTTTCTTTCCAGGTTTGCGCTTGAACATCCTGAGCATGCGATCGGTAATCACAAATCCGCCGACCACGTTGGTAGTCGCGCAAAAAACTGCGATGAAACCGAGTACAGTTGCTACTGTCCCATGACCCGAACCTGCGATCACGATTGATCCAACTAACGAGATACCGGAGATCGCATTCGTCGCAGACATCAACGGCGTGTGAAGCAGCGGCGGCACACGCGAAATAACCTGGTATCCAACGAACGCCGCCAGCGCGAAAATGTAGAGGGCGGTAATTAAGTTTTCATGCGTCATGAACGTATTCCCAGGGTCAAGTGTTGATGAGATGCAATAGCGCGTTAGTGTCGCCTGTTCAAATCTCAGCGCTAAAGCTTTTGCGATTTCGTAAAATCACGCAGAAACCTTCGAATGGGTCGGGTGCGGCCAGCGGCGATGTCCGTTTCACCCTCGTTCAGTAACAGGCCAAGATTACTCGCTTGCAACTGCTCAACCGGTTGCACGACTACACCCTTAGCACCATCGTTAACCGTGACAACTATAGATCGTCCAGTCCCGCCGGCGTGATCTGCCAATACTTCTGATCGGTTCTTTGTTTTGTCAGTCATCAGAGTGAATCCGCTACACGTTTATTCACCACCTGCCCATCATGCGTCACACACGCCGGGCCAAGCACGTCGTTGGTTAGATCAACTAATAATTCACCGTCCTTAATTAACTCCGATAAGAAAGCCGTGACGTTGCGCGAATAAAGTTGACTCGCGTGCACCGGAACCGTGGCCGGCAAATTTGTCGGCGCTATGATCGTCACACCATTTTGCTCGACAACCTCATCAGCTTTACTCAGTGCACAATTACCGCCTGTCGCACCGGCTAGATCAATGACCAGCGATCCGCGCTTCATACCTGCCACCGCTGCTTCTGTCATCAGCAGTGGTGCTCTTCGACCGGGCACCTGCGCGGTGGTAATCACCACATCCGAGATCTTTGCGTTTTCAGCAATTAAGTCTCTGCCGCGGCTCATGGCTTCTTCCGATAACTCAACCGCATAACCACCGGCGTCTTCAGTCTTGATACCGCCCAGGTCCACTTCTAAAAACTTCGCGCCCAGGGAACGCACCTGTTCACCTGCAGCAGCGCGGACGTCGTACGCTTCAACGACTGCGCCGAGACGTCGTGCAGTGGCGATGGCTTGAAGCCCAGCGACACCTGCGCCCAGCACAAGCACGCGTGCGGGCGGCACGGTGCCCGCAGCGGTCATCAACAGCGGAAACATTCGCGGTATGTGCGATGCGCCAATGATCGCGGCTTTGTAACCCGCCACCGTTGCCATTGAAGACAGGGCATCCATCGATTGCGCGCGCGTGATGCGCGGAATCAACTCCATCGCAAAGGTCGTCAAGCGCGCCGGGATCGCCGGGGCTAAAGCTTTCGGCTCATCAAGTGGACGCAGGAATCCCAGCACAACGGCGCCGGGTTTTAGTTGAGAGAAGACGGAAGGATCGGGACGATTGACGGTAACCAGAACGTCGGCTGACTCGATCAGCGACGTCCGGTCGGATGAGATTTGCGCACCAGCTTCACTGAAGTCGTCGTCGGTGCGCGCGGCGGCCAGGCCTGCGCCACTTTCGACAAACACCGCCGTTTTAAGCGCAACGAGTTTCTTGACCGACTCAGGCATCAGCGCCACACGCGCTTCGCCTGCTCCGGTTTCCCGCAACACAACGATGTTCATCTACTCTCCGAACGAGTGCGATAGATAAATCGAGCGTGGACTACGCGGCGGAGTATACCATCGGAAAGCAGCTTAATCCGCAGATTACACAGATTGGAACTGAGACAGTCGCGTTAATCATTTTCTTCGCACATGAATCGCAGGCGAGTCCCCTACAGCGGGCTTTTCGTGGAAACCTTTTATTGGCTGTTTGAAATCTGTGTAATCTGCGAAATCTGCGGATGGGGCAAACTTGCGGCGTCCTGTGCTCGAACCTATAATCCAATTCACCTTTGGCGCATTGGTGTAGTTGGTTAACACGCTGCCCTCTCAAGGCAGAGATCACGGGTTCGAGTCCCGTATGCGCTACCAATACTTCCATTAGAACAATTCCGAGAGACACCGGAATGGAAAGGTTTTCCATTCGTTCTTTCCAGCGTCATCAACCAGATGCCTTTCGGTGGTGACAAGACTAAAATAGATCTGACATTATCTCGACAGAGATCATAACTCCAATACCGAACTCGGTCGGGTCTCACTTCAAAAAGCCCGCGAAGTTCGATTACCCGTTTGCGTGGCGAAACCAGTAAGAGATAAACGTCCGTGCGGACGCCGGTTCGAAGAACAGGAAAGCCCAGATGAGCAAGCCGGGGAAGATTTTATATGAGTTCGGCCCCTTCCGCTTAGACCCAGCAGAACACATTTTGCTGCGCGAGGGCCTCGCCGTCTCGCTGAGGCCTAAGGAGTTCGCCGTTCTCCTTGCGCTCGTAGAACACCACGGGCGACTGATGACTAAGGACGATTTGTTGCAGGAGGTCTGGCCGGGCCAGTTTGTCGAAGAGGGTAATCTCAATCGGCACATCTCGTCGCTGAGGAGGGTGTTGGGCGAGTCTTCCGACGCACCTCAATACGTCGAGACGGTCCCGAAAGTGGGCTATCGTTTCGTCGGTTCAGTGCGAGAGATTCGGGACCGAGGCGCCGACATGGTGATAGAGCGTCACACAATCGCGCGCATCGTTACCGAGGAGGAGGAGGAGGAGGAAGAAGCGAGCGGCCGCGAGGTGATCGAGTCGGTATCCGAGCCGAAGGCGCTGCTCACAACGGGTGCTAAAAATAACCGAAGACGGCGCCTCGCCTTCGCGGCTGGCCTCGTAATACTGATCGGGCTGACGATTGTTTTCACTTACGCGTGGACTTCTCGCAAGTCTCAAGAGACAAAGACGGCGGCAACGGTCACCTCACTGGCCGTGCTCCCCTTCAAGCCCATCGGCGCAGGGGAGGAGGACGAATACCTCGGTTTGGGGATGGCCGACGCCTTGATCACCAAACTTGGTAACATACAAAAAATAAACATTCGACCAACCAGCGCTGTACGCAGGTATGACGCGCCGAACCAGGATCCAGTCGCGGCTGGACGGGAACTCGGTGTGGAAGCTGTGATCGAGGGGAGCGTGCAGAGGGTTGGAGGGCGGATACGCGTGACCGTTCAGTTAGTGAGTGTGAAAGACCGCACGCCCCTGTGGGCCGAAAAGTTCGACGAACAGTTTACCGACATCTTCGCCGTACAAGATCGGATCTCGGAGCAGGTAGCTCGGGCACTTACGCTGACGCTCAGTAGCACCGAAAAGGAGTTGCTTACTAAACACTTCACCGAGAACTCCGATGCTTACCAACTCTATCTGAAGGGGCGTTACTTCTGGAACAAGAGAACGGTTGAGGGTCTGAACAAAGGCATCAGCTATTTCAACGAGGCGGTCGAGAAAGATCCTTCGTACGCCCTGGCCTATGTTGGTCTGGCCGACTCTTACAGCCTCCTCAGTGACTATGGCGGGCTTCCGCCGAAAGAGGCTTATCCCCAAGCGGAGAAGGCTGCCATGCAGGCTCTGGCGCTGGATGAGCGACTCGCCGAAGCCCACGCTGCGCTGGGCCTCATTAAAACCTCCTACGAGTGGGACTGGCCGGGCGCGGAGCAGGAGTACCGGCGGGCCATCGAACTGAACCCGAACTATGAGACAGCCCACCAATGGTACGCCGAATACCTGTCGGGGTTGGGCAGGCACCAGGAAGCCATCACGGAGATCAGAAGGGCCAAAGAAATCAATCCCGTTTCACTCATCATCAACGCAGTCGAGGTTTCTGTTTTTTACATTGCCCGCGATTACGATCAGGCGATATCACAAGGTCAGAAGGCGTTGGAGATGGATCCTCACTTCGCAGAGCTGTACGGCTACCTCAGGCGATGTTACGAGCAGAAGGGAATGTACAAGGAAGCCATCGCCGCCCTTCAAACGCGGCGCAAGCTCGCGGGGCTTGACGCCGATGAGACGGCGACGTTGCGCGAGGCTGCGGCGGCGACGAGCGCCAGAGTGTACTGGCAAAGGAGGCTGGAACAGCAGGTGGAGGACTCAAAGCGAGAACTGAGCAACGCAGTTGACATAGCCGAAATATTCGCGCAACTCGGCGAGAAAGATAAAGCATTCAAATCGCTGGAGAAGGCTTATGCAGAGCGCTCCGTC
>Ga0209486_10000394_pt1 | contig 19841 bp, 10 predicted proteins | sample NCCompost_FD_187518 | JGI IMG/M metagenome (GOLD analysis project Ga0209486, IMG submission 187518) | Agricultural soil microbial communities from Utah to study Nitrogen management - NC Compost (SPAdes) (version 2) | ecosystem: Environmental > Terrestrial > Soil > Agricultural land | place...
TCCCCGGCAGGGGTCAGTGTGGCTCGAGGTGGCCCCTGCCGGGATTCCAAGCCCGGGGACCCATCTCATGCGCGTGCCCCCTGCGCGCATCCTCGCAAAACACTGTGCAACGGCTTCGAATAAGCTGATCGCGCTCTCCGGGCGGTGCGACAATCTGCCCGAAGTATGGGTCTGAATCGACGGCGCCGGGTGATGGCGATTGCCATCGCGGCACTTGGCTGCTGGTCCCTACCGGCCACCGCGCAGAGACCGCCGGCGCCCCCGACCGGCACTCGTATTCAGGACGCGGGTGCACGCGGCGCCCGTGCGGCAGCGGCGGCGCAGCAATTGAAGCCCTCGGTCTCGCTGGCAGTCAGCCAGAGCGATCTCTACGTCAACGAACTAGTGACGGTCACCGTGAATCCGACGGACTTTGTTGCCAGATCGCAGTACGCGTATACGGTCGATTTCGGTAATGGCGAGAAGGTCCGGGTCCCCAACCAGACACCGCAGGTCCAGCGACCCTACAAAAAAGCGGGTCCGTACACGATTTCCCTCGAGGTGTCGGTACCGTTCGGCGCTGAGGTTTTTCAGCAGAAGCCTGTCGTCCAGAACAGCGTCGGCGTCAACGTCCGCACGACGACGTTTTCGGCGGCGCCGCCCGTTGCAGCCGTCGGCGAGCCGATCACGTTTGCCACGCCCGCCCGGCCCGGGGATTCACGCATCCGTTACAGGTTCACGTTTGCCGATAACACAGACTCCGGCTGGATACCGGACGTGCAGACATCTCACGCTTACACGAGCCCGGGTGCATACACCACCTCGATGGAGGTCGGTATCTTCGACGATGGCCAGAACTTCTCGTGGGACAGGTCCGAGCCGATCTCGCTTCAAGTAGCGGAAGTGGCGCTCGACGCGCCCGCGTCGCTCTCGTCCAACGACGCGCGCACGTTCACCGTGCAGTTTCCCGGCAACGATCCGGCGCTTCGCTATCGCGTGAACTTTGCCGATGGTTCAGCGAGCGAGTGGAGCGCCAATCCCAGTACCACGCACTCCTACAATGCGGCCGGCACGTACCAGCCATTCGCGGAAATCGGACGTGTGACAGACGCCGGAGTGACGCGGGTGGCGGCCAGCGCAGTACGCAGTCTGGTGGTGCGCGCGGTGCCTGTTGTTATTCCCGACCCACGCGGCGGTGACCCCGGCCGCGCCGGTGGCGGCGGTGGCGGCGGTGGCGGTGGTGGTGGTGGTGGTGGTGAATGGGACTGGTTGCCATATGGCGCAATCGCGCTCGTTGCTCTTCTCCTCGGTTACGGCGCGAAACAGGCATTTTTTGTCCCGCGGCCGACGTTCACTTCCCATCACGGGCAAGCCGACTCGCAGATCGAGAGTGCCGACGGCGGCGTCAACATTGAGCTCGAAGTGCGGCTGCACCGGGAAGTCGATGCCGTGCAGACGACGGTGAGTGTTCCCGGCGGGCGGCTGATCGTCGATTCGGAGATCGTATGACCACCAACGTACCAACTTTGCGTACTCTCTTCGACCTTCCCTCGGAACACGAGCCGGATCGGCTGCCGGACGGATGGAAACCGTTCCGTGAAAGGCTTGGCGAGGAGGTCAAGGGCATCAAGTGGAAGGCGTCGATGCCCGATCTGACCGTCAAGATTGCGGAATTGCTCGACGTGGAGGTGCCGACGCTGCTCGTGGCAACGTGGAAGAAGGCTAACGAAGTAAAAAAGAAGCTCGCCGAGTCGCGGGAGAAGCCCGCCGACGAGATTGATGTGGAATTGGCGGAGCACACGATCTCCACCAGTCACAGCCCGTACATCACTGTGCAGTTCGGGAAGGCGCCGGTGAAGACGCTGAAGTTCACGGTGACCGCCTCGTTCACGCTGAACGCCTTCGTCTTGAAACTGCAGAACGGCGAGGTCCGCGCGATCCGCAGCGGCAACTGCCAGGCGCAAGGAAAGCTCGAAGGGTTGGGCCTGCTGCTGGCGGAAAAGAAGCTCTCACCGCTCACGTTTCCGGGAACGATGCAGATCGCGGCGACGCGATGAAACTCACCACCTTCCTGAATTTTGGCGGCAACTGCGAACAGGCGCTGCGATTTTACGAACAGCACCTCGGCGGAACGATCATCATGATGATGCGTCGGGCGGAGCAGCCCGATCAGCCGGTCACGTGGCCGGGCTGGGAGAGCTCGATCCAGTACGCCATCATGGATGTCGACGGCACGCAGCTGATGGTGTCCGACGTTCCGCCCGATCGTTTTCAGCCGATGCGCAGCGCGTACTTGACGCTGACGGTTGACGGCGCCGCCGAAGCCGAGCGCATTTGGGGGCTGCTCACGGACGGCGGCCAGGTCTTGATGCGCATGGAGGAAACGTTCTTCGCCACGCGGTTTGGCCAACTCAGAGACCGATTTGGAACGTTGTGGATGGTCCTCGCCTTGAAGCCGCAGACGTAGCATCTAGGCTCGTTAGACTCTGCTCACCCGCGCATGGAGAGCCATCGCCGTCGTGCGCGCTGACTCGAATGCGCCCTGCATGAATGAGCTCAGGTCGGTCATATAGTCGCCGGCGAAGTAGATACGGCCATCTGGCTGCTGGAGCGCGGCCAGCGACTTCAGCGCCGCCGGCGTTTCCTGGCGCCAGGAGCCGCGACTCCATGGCACACGCGGCCACGACACGGAGAAGGCGGTCTCGAACTCCGTGGCGTACTGGGGATGGATGCGGGTGCCGTACTCGAGCGCCAGACGCTGACGTTCGGCGGGCGGCCGCTCCCGCATCTGCCGGTTGAAGTCGAGGAAGAATCCGACCAGCACGCCTTTCGCCGTGTGGAAGCCGTGCGACGGATACAGGATCTGCCCGATCTCCTGATCCGTCCACGTTCGGCCGCCGTAGATGTGGTCGTCTGTTTCCCAGAAGCGGCGCTTGAACTGCAGGCCGATTCTGCCGGCGCCGTCGTAGACCGACGCGGCGACTGCTGACTGGACCGGCTGCGACAGATCCTTCTGCAGCCCGCTCAATACCGGCAGTGGAATCGTGCTGACCAGGTAGTCCGCGTCCACGCGCCTGGGCCGCCCATCGGCATCGGCATAGATCGCCCACACGCCTCGTTCGCCCTGCCTGATTTCGCGAACGGCCGCTCGATACGTGATCCGGCTTCCCACTCGGGCCGCCAGGCCGGCTGGAAGCCGATCCATCCCTCCGGCCACTTGCAACATCGGCGCTTGCGAGTCCCAGTCGATCCCCAGGTAGAAGTCAATGTTCGCGCCGAGCAGATCGCGCAGTGGCAGCGGCTCGGTGCGGGACGAATATCCCTGCCGCCGCGGCGAGCCCCGGTATGTCCGCTGCTGGTCGAGTGAACCCAGCCGGCGGAGATACGCAAGCAGTTTCTCGCGGTCGTCGTTGGTCAGCGGTTGATCCAGTTGCTGCTGCGAGAGCGCCTTGCTCAAAAGCTCGGCGGTGTAGCCGTCGAAGTCCGCACGTGCTTCGCGCATGCGAATCCGGCGCCCGCTCAGGGTGGCCGATCGGGTCTGATACAGATACGCGCTGTCCGAGTCGGCGACGAAGACTTCGACCGGCACCTGCAGCTCCCGGCAGTACCCGAGCGTCGTCTGGTGATGGTGCGGGATGCGCATCGGGCCTGCGTTGAAGTAGAGGCCCTCGTCGAACGCTGCCGTCTGTGTCGAGCCTTCTTCCTCGCTTACCGTGCCGCGCCGGACGGTGAAGCAGCGGCCGCCCGGCCGCGCGCGTCCCTCGAGCACCCGGCAGTCGTAGCCAACTTTGCCCAGCTCATAAGCGACGGTCAGACCCGCGATTCCGGCGCCAAGGATGAGAACGCGAGTGCCCGACACGCGGCCCTGCAGTCCGAACGGCGCCTGGGTTGCCTGCGCGAGCAGGCCAAGCCCGGTCATCGCTTCGGAGACGAGCGAGGCGCCGCCGGCGGCGGCTACGCGGGTCAAGAAACGTCGTCGCGTGATAGACATCGGTCCTCCGGCACGGCCGCCAGGGTCACAAAGAATTGGCCAAGCCTTCGTGTCCTTGGTAGCGCACGAAACAGTAGATGATAGACGCACGCATGAAGGCGACAGTCGGAGCCCTGCTCGTCGTTGTCTCTGTGGCCGCGGCGCAATCCCCCCAGTTTGACGTTGCATCCATCAAAAAGAATCCGCTTGGCGGCGCGCGCGTGGGCGTCGAGACGCCGCCCGGCCGCTTCCAGGCCACCAACACGCCGCTGCGGTTCCTAATCCGCTGGTCTTACCGGATCGCCGAGCCGCGAATCATCGGGCCGGGATGGATCGGCGTTGACCGGTTTGACGTCTCGGCAACGGCTTCGGTTGAGGGCTGGTCGGGCGAACGCACGCGCCAGATGGTTCGCGCGCTCCTCGCGGATCGGTTCGGGCTGGCCGCGCATATGGAAACGCGCGAGATGCCGATCTTCGTGTTGACCGTGGCGAAACCCGGTGCGTCCGGCCCGCGCCTGCAGCCGGCCGCGTTCGACTGCTCGGCGCCGGACGCGCCGTCGCGCATGATCGCCGGAAGGGTCCAGTGCGGGTTGCTCGTCAGCCAGAACGGCGGAAGCGCCAGCCTGCGCGGAGGCGGCACGACGATGGCGGATTTTGCGCGGACGTTGGGCGAGTACGTCGATCGGCCGCTCGTGGACCGGACGGGTTTGACCGCGCGCTACGACCTCGATCTGCAGTTCACCGCCGATCGCAGCGCGCTCGTCGGGGCACGACCGCCTGGCGGACTGGACGCGACAACCGACAGCGACATCCCGCCGCTCCCGACCGCACTGCGCGAGCAGCTCGGGTTGCGCCTCGATTCAGAACGTGGGCCGGTGGAAGTGCTCGTGATCGACCGCGTCTCACAGCCGGCGGAGAACTGAGCAGGGGTCAGGGATCAGGGGTCAGGGATCAGGGATCAGGGGTAGTCGAGCCGGGTCAATGTTTCCCGCACTTCGACGTGGCGCGGCAGGCCGATGAGTAATCGGTTCCCTCGTGCCGCGAGAGATGACCTGTTTCCGGTTGGATTGTCGACGGTCATAGTTCTTGCTTTGCTGCTCAGCCGTGGCGATCCAGTCCTTTCGCGATCTGCAGGCTTGGCAGCTTGGAATGGAGTATGTGCTGGCGATATACGCGGTCACCGAGGAGTTTCCGCGCGACGAGTGCTACGGACTGACGTCGCAGTTACGGCGCGCGGCTGTCGCCATTCCCTCCAATATCAGCGAGGGACACCTGCAAGGGACGCGAACATACCTTCGATACGTGGTCATTGCGATGGGGCAGTGTGGCCGAGTGTGAAACGCAAATCGAAATCGCGCGAAGGCTGAACTATGCGAGGCCGAACGACTTCACGCACCTCGATACAATCGCAGGCGATCTACGGCGTGTGCTGTTCGGGCTACGGCGTTCGTTGCGAAGGAAGACAAGAGGAGTCCAACAGACGCCCTGATCCCTGATCCCTGATCCCTATTTCACGGCCACCACCTCTACATCTCCATCCCGGCGCAGCACCGTGATTCCCACGTCATGCGCATGGCGGGTCAGGAGCAGGTCGACGCTGGCGTCGACGACGCGCAGGTTGACGATGCGCAGCCACTCCAGTTCGGCGGGCAGAATCCCGCGGACGAACGACACCTGCCGTGCGGTGCCGTTCACATGGATGCCGAGGCACGACTGGAGGAGGAGGAAGACCGCTGCCGCGGCCCACGATTGCGGCGCGCAGGCGACAGGATAAAGAGTGGGGAAACCGCCCGGCCGGCGGTGGAATCCACAAATCAGCTCCGGCAGGCGATGCAGTTCGACCATGCGACTCAAGTCGAACGTCGCGCTCAGCAGCCGCAGCGCGTGCGTCGTCAGGCCGTAGCGCGCAAATCCGGCAGCGACGACCGCCGTGTCGTGCGGCCACACCGAGCCGTTGTGGTACGACATCGGGTTGTAGCGCGACATCCCCGCTTCGACCGTACGCACGCCCCAGCCACTGAACGAGGCGTCGCTCATCAGCGTGTCCGCGACGGTACGCGCGCGCGGCGGCGGAACGATGCCGGAGAACAGGCAGTGCCCGGCGTTCGACGTGCGCACGCGGCACGGCTGCTTCTTGCCGTCGAGCGCCAGCGCGTAGGTGCCGAGGTCCTCGCACCAGAATGCGCGCTCGAAGCGCTCCTGGATCGCGGCCGCACGGCCCGCCCATCGCTTCGCCTGTTTCTGATCGCCGCGTGCCGTGGCCAGCCGCGCCGCGCCGTTCCACGCCGCGTAGGCATAGCCCTGGATCTCGCAGAGGGCGATCGGCGGCTCCGCGAGCTGGCCATCGTGATGGAACACCGAATCCCATGAGTCCTTCCAGCCCTGCTGGATCAGCCCGGTCCCGCTGCGGCGCGCGTACTCGATGAAGCCGTCGCCGTCCACGTCGCCGTACTTGTCCATCCACTCGAGCGCAGCCTGAATGTGGCGCCAGAGCCGTTCGATCAGATCGGCGTCGCCCGTGCGATCGAAATACGCCGCCGCCAGCATCACGAAGAGCGGCGTGGAATCGGCGCTCCCGTAGTAGCGGCCGAATGGAATTTCGCCGAGCGAGGCCATCTCGCCGTCGCGTATCTCGTGCAGGATCTTTCCCGGCTGTGCGTCCTGCTCGTCGCGCCTCGTGGTGGCCTGCGTCTCGGCGAGGAACGTGAGGACGCCGCGGGCGATCTGCGGCGCCAGCCACAGCAGCTCCAGCGCCGTCAGGATGCCATCGCGCCCGAAGGGCGTGCTGAACCACGGGATACCGGCGTACGGATACGGGCCGTACGGCGTCTCCGTCACCATCATCTGAAGATCCGCGAACGACCGCCGTACCCACTGGTTGAAGGCCTGATTGGAGCTGGAGACCTCGCAGCCATCGACGGCCAGCTCCTTCGAGTGCCTCTGCTCGACGATCTCCTCGACGCGCGCGAACGCGCGCTTCTCGTCGGCCACTTCGCACACGACCGCGATTTCGATTTCGGTCCATTCGTGCTGATCGAGCGGCACGAGGAAGAACCAGCCGCCGTTTTCGCGGCGGTCCGGCTCGCGCAGCACGCGCAGGCGGGTGCGCCGCACGACGCCGTCGAGCCCGCGATAGCGGAGCGACGCCGATCCGTCCCGCATGATGGTCGGCAGCATTTCGCCGCGCCGCGGCCGGCGCGATCCGCGCACCTCGAAGACGTCGGCGAAATCCGATTCGAAGCGGATCCAGATTGGCACCTCGATCGGCCGCAGGCCGTGGTTCGCGATCCGCACGCGATCGACGGCGGTGCCGTTGCCGAGCACGCGCGATCGGAACAGGTGCAGGACGCCGCGTTCGAGCACGACGTGGCCGTCGCGCACGATGTCCGGGTTGGTCAGATCGGCGGAGAAGATCGTATTGTCGTCGGCAATCGTGGAGCTCAGCAGGAGCGGCTGGCGGTTGCCGAGGAGCAGCTCCAGCCGCGACAGAAATCTCGTGCCGGCGTGAAAGAGTCCGTACGAGCCGGAGGGGCCGGCGATGATGTCGCCGTGCGGATCGAAGACGGCGAAGCTGTCGCCGTGCTTGAGCACGCGCAGCGGGGCGGATTTCTCCGCCTCGCTGATGATGGCGTATTGCTCCTCGATCTTCAGGATCTCGGGCGGCATCACGATACTCCCGTCAGCATCGGCCTCGATCGCCGGTCCGACAGCAGCTGCTCGTAGAGCGACAGGTAGTCGGTCGCCATGCGCGTGACGTTGAAGCGGTGCTCGAAGACCGCGCGGCAGGTGTGTCGATCGAGCCTGCCCACTGCGCGCGTGGCGGCAATCGCGTCGTCCACGCTGTCCACGATGAAGCCGGTGACGCCGTGCTCGATGACTTCCTCGACCGAACCGCCGCGGAACGCCACCACCGGGACGCCGCACGCCAGCGCTTCGATCATCACGAGGCCGAACGGCTCCGGCCAGTCGATGGGGAAGAGCAGCGCGGAGGCGTTGCCGAAGAAGTCGTTTTTCTGCGTCTCATCGATTTCGCCGACGTATTCGACGAGCGGATGGTCGAGCAGGTGGTGGATCTCGCGCTCGAAGTAGTCGCGATCGGCGGGATCGACCTTGGCGGCAATCCGCAGCCGCTGGCCGACCGCGGTGGCAATGGCGATCGCGCGATCGACGCGTTTTTCCGGAGAGATCCGGCCGACGAACGCCAGGTAGTCGCCCGGGCCGGGATGACACCGCAGCAGGTCGAGCGGCAGGCCGTGGGGGATCGTGGCGGCCCAGCCGGCGTCGGGAAGCGGCTCGCGCTGCGCATCGGAAATTGACACGACCGGGATGTCGTCGAACTCGGCATAAAGCGGCACAAGCTCAGGGATGTCGAGGCGACCGTGCAGCGTGGTCACGTGCGCGACCGGCAGTCGACGAGACGAGGGGAAGTGAAATTGCGAGATGTGAAAGTGGATGACGTCGAACTCATCCGCGGACTGTATGACCCGCTCGAGCATCAGGATCTGCGGTGCGAAGCTGTCGCGGATGTCGGTGTCGAGCCGAATCGCGCGCGGCGTGGTCGCCACCAGTCTGGCCGAGGTCTGCGAGTCGCCGCTCGCGAACAACGTCACGTCGTGGCCGAGCCGGACCAGCTCTTCGGTGAGAAACGAGACCACCCGCTCGGTGCCGCCGTACAGCCGAGGCGGCACACTCTCCGCGAGTGGCGCTACTTGGGCAATTCGCATGTACCCGACACGCGTGCAAAATCCGTGTTCGGATGTTGGTGGATGCTGGTCGGTGCGATCTGGACACTGGTCGGTGCGATGTGGGCGCTGGTCGGTGCGATGTGGGCGCTGGTCGGTGCGATGTGGATGCCGGTCGGTGAGCCTTAATGCGAAGGAGCTGTCGTCGATAACGCCACCGGCGCATGTGATGTCTGTGGTGCTCCCAGAACAACCGTCACCTCGTGCTCGCCGCCATCATCGATAAATGGCAGCGCAGCGGCATCGACGATCGTCCCATCGAGGGTTGCCGACGCGACGCCGCAGGATCGCTGCTCGGGATTCAGGACCGTGAACCGATAGCGCGTCCGGCCGATCCTCCAGTCGAGCGAGTACTGCGGCCAGATCGCCGGAATACACGGGTTGATGCTGATCGTCGATCCGTTCCGCCGCACGCCGATCAGCCAGCGCATCGCCGCCTGGTACATCCACCCGGCCGAGCCCGTGTACCACGTCCAGCCGCCGCGGCCGACGTGCATCGGATGCGCATACACGTCCGCGGCGATCGCATAGGGTTCGACCCGGTACCGCTCGGCGTCTCCGGGCGTCCGCATGTGGTTGACCGGATTGATCATGTGGAACAGCTCCATGGCCTCGTCGCCCATGCCGAGCCGCGCCAGCGCGATGATCGACCACGCCACGGCATGCGTGTACTGCCCGCCGTTTTCCCGGATGCCAGGCAGGTAGCCCTTGATGTAGCCGGGGTCGTGGCTCATGCGATCGAACGGCGGCGTCAGGAGCAGCACGATCTGCGCGTCGCGCCGCATCAGGTGTGTGCGCACGGCGTTCATCGCACGCTGCGCGCGTCCCGGCTGCGCCGTGTCCGCCAGCACGGCCCACGACTGCGTCAGCGAATCGAGCTTGCATTCGACGTTCTGCACCGATCCGAGCGGCGTCCCATCGTCGAAGTACGCGCGGCGATACCAGTCGCCGTCCCAGGCGAGCTCGAGCATGCCGGTCAGCCATCGGGCCTCGTCGCGATAGCGCTGTGCCAGATCGTCCCGGCCGCGGCGTTCGCAGAGCGGCGCAAAGTCGTTCAGCACCGAGACCAGGAACCAGCCGAGCCAGACGCTTTCGCCGCGTCCCTCATGCCCCACGCGATTCATCCCGTCGTTCCAGTCGCCGGAGCCGATGAGCGGCAGGCCGTGCGCGCCGTACCTCATGGCCCGTCGGATCGCGCGGATCGAATGCTCGAATACGGACGCCTGTTCTTCTGACGTACGCGGCAGCAGGTAGGTTTCGGACTGGCCTGGCTCGAGCGCAGGCGCTTCGAGTAACGGCACGATTTCGTCCAGCACCGATTCGTCGCCGGTCTGTGAGACGTAGCTCGCAACCGCGTACGGCAGCCACAGCAAATCGTCGGAGCAGCGGGTTCTGGTTCCACGTCCACTCGGCGGGTGCCACCAGTGCTGGACGTCGCCTTCGACGAACTGTCGTGACGCCGCAGTCAGCAGGTGAGCCCGGCAGAGACCCGGCCGCGTATCTATCAATGCGAGCACGTCCTGAAGTTGATCGCGGAAACCGAACGCACCACCGGGTTGATACGGTCCGCTGCGGGCCCACACACGGCAGGCAAGCGTCTGGTACAACAACCAGCGATTCACAATCAGGTCGAACGAGTCATCCGGCGTGCGGACCTGCATGGCTCCGAGCATGTCGTCCCACTGCCGTTCGACGGCCGCGAGCGTCGCCCGTGCCTGCTCGACCGAGGAGTACCGGTTGGTCAGCTCGATCGCGTGCGACCGGTCACGTCCCTGTCCGAGAACGAACGCCACGCTGCGCGTCTCACCGGGCTCCAGCTCGCCGACGATCTGCAGGGCACCGCAGGGATCGAGTCCTGCGCCGGTGCGGCCCGACAGCTGGTCGCGGAACAGCGCGGCCGGCGCGCTCAACGTCCGGTGGCGGCCGATGAATTCAGTGCGGTCACCGGTGTGCGAGTGGGGTGCAGCCGTGGCGCGCCAGAACGCGACGTGATCCGCGAATTCGGTGTTATATGCGTTGCGCGCGAGCAGGCCTCCGGCCTCGGCGCTCATCTCCGTCACCACGAAACGCCGCTCGCCGGCGCGTGGCGAACCCAGGCACCACTCGACATATCCGAATACGCTGAGGCGCCGCTTCACATCGCCGGTGTTCGTCAGCGTCAACAGGGCCAGCTTGACGGGATCATCCGGCGCCACGAACACCGCCAGTTCGTGGCGGATGCCGGCCACTGCGTGCTGGAAGCGTGTCACGCCAGCGGTGTGACGGACGATCCAGCGCCCCCCGTCGGCGCGCCGGACCAGCGGCGCCGGCGTTGCGCCCCAGACGGCACCCGACTCTTCGTCGCGCACGTAGATCGCCTCCGACGTCGGATCGCTCAACGGGTCGTTGGCGAATGGTGTCAGCCGGTTCTCGCGGCTGTTCCCGGCCCAGGTGAACGCCGATCCGCTGGCGGTGACAATGGTGCCGAACGTGTCGTTGGAGAGGACGTTCGACCAGGGCGCCGGCGTTTCGCGCAGGCCGTCGAGGACCACTACGTAGTCGCGGCCGTCGGGCGTGAAGCCGCCATAGCCATTCGGCATGACCAGCGCCGGGGCGGGCAGTGGCGCAGCGGACTCGGGTGGCTGCAGCTCCGCGGCACGCGGAACGTCGTGAACGTCGAACAGCCACGGAGCGGGCCGCTCCAATTGCGACACCAGGTCGCCAAGCTCGCCGGCGAGGACGACACGGGCCACCGCCGAGAGGAGATGCCGGTCGGCTTCGGGCATCCCATCCGCACGAAGCAGAAACATCCCGCCCGGCTTTCCAAGCCATCCCGCCCACGGCAGCTCCTGCACGAGCTGCGCGAGCAGGCCCTGCATCTCGTCCAGATAGTCCGTCGGGTGCTCGTTCAGGATGACGACGTCCGCACGCAGCCCTTTCAGGCGCCAGTACTCCTGCGCGTTCAACAGCTGCCGCGCCAGCGTCAACGAGTCCGCTTCCGCCACTCGCAGCAGCACGATCGGCAGATCGCCAGAGATGCCGTATCCCCAGAGGTTGTGCTGGCCGCGGGTGCTGGCGGCGATGTCCGCCGGGCTGAGGCGCGACACGTCGAGCCCGAACACGCGCGATGCCAGCCGATCGAACAGCATCGCCTGCTCGTCGCTCAATCCGAGGTGTTGCAGCGTGATGTGAACGTGGGTGAAGGCCATCGAGAACGCCCGCGCGGCGGCGTTCCCGTCGCGATACTTCCGCGCCAACGCGAGCGCCGCCGTACGATCGGCTGCCACGCCGGTCGCAAACGTCATGCGGACGACCGCGCCGGCCGGCAGCCGCACGCGCTCGCGCAGCGCGCCGACCGGATCGAGCACGGCGCCCGTTGTCCCCGACAGGGCACGGCCGTCGAGCACCACCGGATTGGCGGGTGAGCGGCCCCGGCCGATGAACCGCGCACGGTCGGTTTCCCACTCGACGGCGCCGCCGAGCCGCGGGCCATCCACGCCGAGCACGTGGAAGCCGACGACAGGCGATTCATCGGCGGCGCGGGGACGGCGGCTGAACAGCAGACCGGCGCTCTGGCGGTCGAACTCCGTTTCGACGAACAGCTTGCCGAAGGCCGGGTGCGCGAGATCGTCTTCCGGGCGTGCCAGCGCCATCTCGACGTAGCTCGTCACTTCGATCTCGCGCGTCTGCGAGCCGCGGTTGGTGATCGTCAGCCGGCGAACGTCCACGTCGTCTTCCGACGAGACCGTGATCTCGAGGCGTGTTTCGATGTCGGTGTCGCGGCGGCGGAACGTAATCTTCTCGAGGTCGAATGTCGCGTCGAATTTGTCCGGTTCGTGGCAGACCGGATGGTAGGTAGCGGACCAGACCCGATCGGCCCACGGATCGCGCAGGTAAATATAGTGAGCGCCGGAGTCCGACGTCACATCGTCGCGGCGGCGGGTGATGGCGATATCGCGCCACAGGCTGAAGCCGCCGCCGGCGTTGGTGACGGCGGTGGTGTAGCGGCCATTCGACAGGAAATGCGTGTGGACGTTCGTCGTGTGCGGCGAGCGGAAGCGCCTCGACGCGAAGACAGGCAGCGCGGGCTGCGTCGTGACGCTCTGGGCCGGGCGCGGCTGCGAAATGATGGCCTCGCGCGGCACCCGTTCCTGCAGGAGCAGCTCCGTCGCCCTGACGCGCGGATCGGCGTGAAAGCGCGCGACGAAGGCATCCTCGCAGACGACGTTCGCCAGTGCGACCAGCGACATGCCCTGATGGTGCGCAAAGAAGGCGCGGATGATTGCCGGCCGCGGCGCGGTCTCGGGCGGCGCTTCGACGTCACGCCCGCGCGGGTTGTAGTCGAGTGCTTCGTAAAAACCGAACCGGCCGTCCATTCCGAGCCGCGCGAGGTGGGCGAAATTGTCGGCGGCCATCGACGGTGAGACCAGACTGGCGAGCGCGGTGGCATAGGGGGAAACGACCAGGTCGCTCTCGAGACCGCGTTTCAAGCCGAGACCCGGGACGCCGAAGGCCCGGTACTGGTAGTTGCCCTCGCGATCGGTAAACCCGTAGGCGGATTCCGAGACGCCCCACGGCGCCCCGCGCTGTCCCCCGTATTCGATCTGCCGCCGAACGCTGGCGCGGCAGCTCTGATCGAGCAGTGTGCCGGGGAACGAGCGCATCAGCAGTTGCGGCATCAGGTACTCGAACATCGTGCCGCCCCACGACATCAGCGTCGCGCGGCCGTCCACGTTGGTGACGAGCCGCCCGAGGTGAAACCAGTGATGCTGTGGGACGTCGCCTTTGACGATCGCCACGAAGCTCGCGACGCGCGCCTCAGAGGCCAGCAGATCGTAGAAGGATGCGTCCAGCCGGCCGGGTCCTTCCGCATCCGCGAGCCGGTAGCCGATGGAAAAGATTCGCCGCCGTCGGTCGTACAGGAACTCGAAGCGCATGTCGTCTACGAGCGCCGAAAGACGGCCGGCGAGCTCGTGCAGCGCATCGGCCGGCACCGACTCGTCGATCGTCGAGTGCTCGACCGCTTCGAGCACCGCACGGCACCAGTAGACGACGTCCTCGACGCCATCGTGCTCGTCGTGCGACAGCTCCGCGGCGGCGTTCGCCAGCTGCGCGGCGAGCGTCCAGACCGGTCCCATCGGACCGCGTGCCGCCGCCGCAGCCCGCGAGGCGTCGGCAACGGCTCGCGCCAGTCGATTGATCTCGGTGATCGTCTGCCGTAGCTCGGCTCGAGCTGACGCCGACGATGAGGTGCCGGCAAGGACGTCGGCAGCGTCGGCAATACCGCCAAGCCGTTGTTCGCGTGACTGCGGGCGCTCGATGAGCGCGGTCAGCCCCTGCGCGAGCGCAATCATCGCGGCGGCGAGATTGCCGCTGTCCACGGTCGAGACGTAGCGAGGATGGAGCGGCGCCAGGCTCGCCGTGTCGTACCAGTTGAGGAAGTGGCCGCGATATCGCTCGAGGCGCTCGAGCGTCCCGACCGTCGCACTGATGCGTTTGACGAGATCGCTGGTCGAAATGTAGCCGAGGTCGTGCGCGGCCAGTGTGGACAGCAGGCCCATGCCGATGTTGGTCGGCGACGTGCGGCGCGCCAGCCGCGGCTCGTCGCCGGCCTCCTGGTAGTTGTCGGGCACGAGCCAGGCATCGGCCTGCGTGATGAAGGTGTCGAAATAGCGCCAGGTCTTGCGCGCCGTTCGCCGCAGCATCGTCCGCTCGCGATCGCTCAGCGGGCGGACGCGCGCGCCGACGGGAAGGCTGAGCCAGTAGGCGATCCCTGGCGCCAGCGTCCACAGCACCAGGAATGGTGCCGCCGCCGGCAGTGCGTCCGGGTCGCGTGTGATGATGCCCAGTGCGGCGACGCCCGCGATCGCAGGGCTCGAGATCATGTCGGCGACGAACCGCCGGAGCCCCTGCCCGACGAGTCCCGCGGCCCGAGCCGCGGCCGCGGCTGCGGTCTCCCATTCCAGCAGCCTTCGCCTCGTCACCGCGAGGCGTACCAGGGTGACGCCGATGGCGTGCGCCGTGTCGAAGGCGTGAAACGCGAGAAAGGTCAGGCTGAGAAACACCTGCGCCAGCGCGATGGCTGTGTCGGCGCGCAGATTGTGGAGGAAGACTGGAATTGATTGCGCGCGGCCCGGCCCGACCAGCAGCCGCGCGATGACCGGCAGGAGCTGCGACGCGGCAACCCCCACCACCATCAGCGTCCACACCCATTGCGGCCCCGGCAGCACCGTCCAGCCGGCCACGAGCATCGCCAGCAGCGTGGGCGCGACGAGGCTGCGGCGCAGGTTGTCGAGAATCTTCCATCGTCCGATGACCGGCAGCGGGTTGCGCCTGAGCCCCAGCCGCGACGGGACGACGGGGAAGAGCCAGAACAGGATCTGCCAGTCGCCGCGAATCCAGCGATGCTGCCGCCGCGCGTGGGAGAGCACGCTCGACGGGTACTCGTCGACGAGTTCGACGTCCGAGGCGAGCGCGACGCGTGCGTGCAGTCCTTCGAACAGGTCGTGCGAAAGCAGCGTGTTCTCCGGCACCGAGTGCTCGAGTGCTGCCATGAACGCGTCGACGTCGTAGAGGCCCTTGCCGGTGAAGATGCCTTCGCTGAACAGGTCCTGATAGATGTCGGAGACCGCCGTCGTGTACGGGTCCACGCCCGTGTGGCCCGAATACAGACGCGCGAACAAGGATCCTGCGGCGCTCATGAAGGTCACGCTGACGCGCGGCTGCAGGATGCCGTATCCCTCGGTCACGCGGCCGGCCTCCGGATTGAAGGCCGCGCGATTGAGCGGGTGGATGATGATCCCGATCAGCTCGCGCGCGACTCCCCGCGGCAGCCGGGTATCGCTGTCGAGCGTGATGCAGTACTTGACGTCCGGCAGAACGTCCAGATCGCCGACGGAGACGGCAAAGCTCGTGTCGGTGGCACCGCGGAGCAGGCGGTTGAACTCCTCGATCTTCCCGCGCTTGCGCTCCCATCCCATCCACAGGCCTTCGCGCGGGTTCCACTGCCGGAAGCGGTGAAACAGGAAGAAACGGGACCCCTCGGGTGCGTGTTTCGCGTTGAGCGCGCGGATGCCCTGGCGTGCCGCGTCGAGGATTTCCTGGTCGTGAGGAAGAGTTTCCGTGGGCGCGTCGAGAAAATCGGTGAGCAGGGCAAAGTGGATGTGCGGATCGAGATTGCCCAGCGCCTGCACTTCGAGGTGATCGATCAAATCCGCAACGCGATCGACGCTGTCGAGCAGCGTCGGCACGATGACCATCGTGCGAGCCGATGGCGGCACGGAGGTGAGCTCGATCCGGGCAAGACGCCGCGGAGGAATCAGGAAGCTGATGAGCCGCTGCAGGACCTGAATGGTCAACTCGCTCGCCGGGACGATGGTCAGAATCGCGGCGAAGACCAAGCCGGGGCCGCGCCATCCGTTGAGCCACGCGTACGCGACGGCGAGCGAGACGAGAAGGGCCGTGCCCGCGGCAATCGTGCCGAGGTATCCCGGCGTCGCCCACTTGAAGAAGAAGCGCGTGAATCGCAGTCGGATCGTCGGCCGCCATGCAATGCTGCGTTCGAACGTCCGCCGCCCGCCGCCAACCAGGTGATAGCCGACGTGCGCCGCCCGCGCGTCCGGGGTCTTGACGTGGACCTGCCGTGCCCGCTCCACGCTTTTCAGCGCCAGCAGCAGCTGCGCTTCGCCCGTGGGTGCCGCCAGCTCTTCGACCGCATGCCGGTAGCGGTCGCGGCTGCGAAAGTCCATGCGGCCGTAGACGCCAGCCGGGTCGCGTTGCAGCACCTGCTCGACGAGGCTCACCTGTTCGAAGAACTCGCTCCAGTCGAACGTCGAGATCAGGCGCAGGCTGGTAATCAGATTGGCCATGCCGGCCTGTGCCGCCGCCTGCTGCTGGCCCTCCGTGCGAATCACGTCCTCGAGGGTTTCGCCGCGCGCCTCGAGGAGCGCTTCCAGCTCGTGATACAGCTCCGACGCCAGCATGCCGAGGCCGCGCGAGTGCTGCAGCAGGCGGGTGACGAACGAGTGGTGCACGTCGGCCGGCCACTTTTCGGCCCGCGCCGGCGCCGCGTCGATTCGGGCGGCCATCCGATCGGCCGCGAGGCGGTGCAGGCGCGTGGCGGCGAGGCCGTCGGCGCGGGCGCGCAGGTGATCGACCAGCGCCAGCTTGAGCGCGCTTGGCCACCCCCACAGCTCGCCCATCGTCAGCGGCGTCACCGACTGGAAGGCGCTGATGAAGCGCTGCAGGCGCGCCGCGTCGAGGCGGCCCGCGCTCATGCGAATCAGTTCGAGCGCGAGCGCGTAGATGCGCGGCCAGCCGGCGAATTCGTCGGCCGCCACCCGCGGCAGCCGTCGGAAGAATGCCGGCGGCAGGTCGTGATGGATGTCGCGCGCGGCGGCGGTGATGATGTGGAAGTTGTCGAGCAGCCACTCGGCGGCGGGTGAGAGCGCTTCCTGCCGTGCGTCGTCCGCAAGCGATACGTAGACCTCGCGCAGCGCGCGCATGTGCTGCTTGAGCTGGCGCAGATGTGCGCGGCCGCTGCCGCGCCGGTCGGGCGCAAGCGTCAACAACGCGGCCAGCCGGCGGGCGTGTTCTTCCAGCAGCTCGATGCTGAGCAGCTCTTCGTTGCTGCCCAGTCCGCGTGGTGTGGAGAACGCAACCCGCCGCATCGTTTCATTATTCTCCGCGGGCGGACGATAACGTTCGGCGATGATCGCTACGCTCGAGCTTGCTCCCTCAAGCAGTGTCCGCCTCGGGGGGACCGGGTGTAGGTAGTGTCCGCTTCAGGCGGACCGGCTCAGTCGGCGATACTCTCAATTCACCGGTCCGCCTGAAGCGGACACTACCTACACCGCATGCCTCGAAAGCGCACGCCGCGCAGTTACTGCGTCTACATCATCGAACTCTCGCGCGCGTGCGTGCAGACGCCGTGCGCGCTGGCGCCGCTCTACGTCGGGCAGACAGCGCACACGGCGGAAGAGCGCTTCGCGCAGCACAAAGCGGGAGGGATGCTCGCGGCAGGGAAGGCGCACCGCTACGGTGTGCGGCTGCGCTACGACCTGATGAAGGGAATCGGCCCGTTCACGTCACGGTCCGAGGCTGAGGAGGCAGAGAAGGCCGTGGCGGCGGCTCTGAAGCGCCGCGGCCATCGCGTGTTCTGGGGATAACCGTCAGACGGGCGTTCGGAAGACCTCGTCGAGCGGAAGTTCGAATCCGTCGATCACAATGCTAGCCAGTGTGTCGTCCTGGTGCGCGGCGATGCGTGCCGGCTCGGGGGCGGCCATGCGCTCGTGCGCTTCGTACGCGGTATTCAGCATCAGTTCCGACTCGTGCCGCTTCAGCATGACCCAGTCGCAGTGATCGTCCGGCGGGACGTCGCTGACCACCTCGAAGCCGAGGACATCGCGATAGAACGCGAGCGAGGTCGGCATGTCGAACACCTGCAACAGCGTGGCAAAGCGGCCGATTCGAAGGGTCATCGGAGTCCTTCTCCGTGTGCAGATCTGTTACCCGGCGCGCGGCGCTGTAACGCCCCGATCCACCCCGGCCGATAGCTGTGACGGACACCTTAATTGATCCTCGTCAAGGGTCACCAGTGAGGAGCGGTGAGAAAGACACGCCGCGTCGGAATTCAGCCTCAACTCGCGGACCGTGGCCCGTCGCTCGAGGTGCGTCGCCAGGACCGGGCGGCGCAGAGCGAGCTGGAATTGCTCCGCCTCGAGCGCGACATCACCCGAATCCTCCTTGACGGCGGCGAGACCGACGCCACCCTCATTGCCGCGCTCCACCGCGTCTGCGACGCTCGGAACTGGGGCGCCGCGCAGTACTGGCACCTCGATCCCGTCACGGGCGTTCTACGCATCCATGCCGGATGGAGCGCCGACCAGGAACGTCTGCGAAAGGTCACGCAGCGCGCGATTCCGACGGGACCGGGTGAGGGAATCGGTGAAGTCCTTCGTACCGGTGCGCCGCTGTGGGTTCCCGATCTCACCGAGGACACGCGTTTTCTCGCGAAGGATCTGCCGGCGCAGAGCGGCTGGAACAGTGCGCTGTTCGCGCCCGTTGTCGGCCACGGTTGCGCGATTGGCGTGATCGAGTTCCTCGCCGAACGCATGCCGGAGCCCGATGGGCAGCTGCTCGGGTTCATCCGGGCGCTCGGCGCCCAGATCGGCGGCTTCTACGCGCGCGCCCTCACGCTCGATCGCCTTCGCGAAAGCGAAGAGCGATACGCGAACATGGTCGAGCTCGCGGCCATCGGTATCAGCCACGTGGATCTCGACGGCCGCTTCGTCCACGTCAACCGTCGTCTCTGCGACATGCTCGGCTACACGCGCAACGAGCTGCTGCAGTTGAGCGTCCGCCAGGTCTCGCATCCCGAAGACGTCCTCGCCACCGAGAAGAACATGCAGCGCCTGAGCAGGGGCGAAATCGATTCGTTCACGGCCGAGAAGCGCTATCTGCGCAAGAACGGCACACCGATCTGGGTGCACCTGACGGTGGCCTCCAGACGCGGCGTTGATGGCCGCCGGCTGCACGACATCTCGATCATCGAAGACATTACCGAGCGTAAAGAGGCGCAGTCACGCGTCCAGTATCTCGCCACCCACGACGAGATGACCGGACTGGCGAACAGGACTCTGTTCAACGAACTGATCGAGCACGCCGTGGCGCGCGAGCGCCGGGAAAACGGGCGGTTCGCCGTCCTCTACATCGATCTCGATCGCTTCAAGATCATCAACGACACGCTGGGACACGAAGCCGGCGACCAGCTGCTGAAAGACATGGCGTCGCGCCTGAAGGCGAACGTGCGCGGCAGCGACGTCCTGGCGCGGCTGGGCGGCGACGAATTCGTGCTGATGGCCACGCAGGTGCCCGATCGGCCGACGGCGGCGTTGATCGCGCGGAAGCTCCTGCTGCTGGCGCTGCAGCCCGTGGAGATCGCGGGACAGCAGTGCCGGGTGACGGCGAGCATCGGCATCGCCATGTTTCCGGACGATGCCACCGATGCCACCGCGCTGATGAAGGCTGCAGACATGGCGATGTACCGTGCCAAGGAGGAGGGGAAGAACGGCCACCAGTTCTACTCCGCCGACATCGGCGCCGTGACCGAGAAGCGGCTGCGGATTGAAACCGCCCTGCGCAACGCGATGCTCAACGACGAACTGTCGCTG
>Ga0209486_10000395_pt1 | contig 19814 bp, 17 predicted proteins | sample NCCompost_FD_187518 | JGI IMG/M metagenome (GOLD analysis project Ga0209486, IMG submission 187518) | Agricultural soil microbial communities from Utah to study Nitrogen management - NC Compost (SPAdes) (version 2) | ecosystem: Environmental > Terrestrial > Soil > Agricultural land | place...
GGATGGAAGGTCGCGGCCGCAAGGTCGAGGCTGGCCATATCGCGGGCGCAAAGAATCTCCCTTTCAATTCCCTCAACGACGACTCGCTGCAATTTCTCCGCTGGCTGAGCTGCGGAAGAAGTTCGCGGACGCTGGTGTGCAGCCGGGCGACACCGTGGCTGCCTATTGCCATGTCGGACAGCAGGCCACCGTCGTGATGCTCGGCGCGAGGCTGCTTGGTCATCCCGTGCGCTTATATGACGGGTCGATGAACGACTGGGAGACGCGCAAGCTTCCGCTCGAGAATCCGACCGCACCGAAGCCGCCGGAGCAGGTGCGCAAGTGAGTCAGGTTCGCCGGTACACGGATGGCACCGTGGCGGGGATAGCGTTAGGCCTGGTGCTGTTGGCGTCGTTCGTTGTGGCCGGGCGTGGCATCGGGGCCTCAGGCGCCTTTGCCGCGACCGGGGGCCCGCTCGGGGCGGCAATGAGTCCTGGCACCGTGGAATCCTCGAGCGCTTTGTCCGACCGGATCCCGGTAGCGTTCGAACCGTGGAATGACTGGATCGTTCTGCAACTGTTAGGCGTGATTGTCGGTGCGTTGTTCTCGGCACGAGCATCGGGCCGCTGGCGCGCAGCGACAAATGACCGGTCTCGATCACGTCTTTCCCGAGCCGTTGCGGGCGGCGCGCTGATGGGACTCGGCGGACGATTGGCGTATGGCTGCACCAGCGGACTGGCGCTGTCAGGCGGCGCATTGCTCTCGACCGGTGCGTGGCTGTTCATCCCGCTGGCGTTCGGAACGGCCATAGCGGTGACATTGCTGGCGCGCGATGCACGCCTGGAGGGTACTTCATGATTCCCGATTCCATGCACCCGGCGGTCACTGCGATCCCGATCGGCGTTGCCTTCGGCGTGATTCTCGAGCGCGCCGGCCTCGGCGATCCCCGCGTGATCGCGGGTCAGCTGCTCGGCCGCGACTTCACGGTGGTCCGCGTGATGTTCGGCGCAATCGTGACAGCCATGCTGGGGGTGGTCTGGGCACATAGTGCCGGCTGGATCGATGCCGGTACAATTGCCATTCCGCCCACGGACCTGCCGGCTCAGGCGTTAGGTGCCGTGATCTTTGGCGGCGGGTTTGCACTGGCGGCCCTCTGCCCGGGAACTGCGTGTGTGGCGGCAGCGAGCGGCCGGCGCGACGGACTGGCTGCGGTTGGCGGGATGTTCGCCGGCACTGCGCTCACGCCAATCACATGGCCCGTTGTGCGGAGCGCGGTTTCGGATGTCCCACGCGAGGGCGCGACCCTCGTGAGCGACACGGGACTTCCGCTCGGTGTGATAGTCGTCCTGCTCACCGTGGCGGCAGTCCTCGCCATGATCGTGGGACGGCTGATGGAAGATCGGGAGCGCATGTCAGCCGCCTGGCGTCTGCGAACACCGGAGTCGGTTGCGCTGGCGCTGGCGGCAACGTTTGCAATCGCCGACGGCCGGGGCTCTCTGCCCTCGTCGCGCACAGATGCCATTGCGTCAGTAATCGAGAGCGAAGCCGATCACATCGACGCGCTCGAACTCGCGCAACTGATCAAGTCGCGAGAACCCGGATTGCGCATTCTCGACCTGCGCGAACAGCTCGACACATCGACGTATCTGATTCCTGGCGCGATCGCGACATCCCTGAAAGACCTGGATACGGTGCGGGTCGCTCCAGGTGAACGCTTGGTGCTGTACTCCGAGGGCGGAGCACATGCGGCGCAGGCCTGGGTGCTGCTTCGAGTCCGGGGGATTCACAACGCCCTGGTGCTCAAGGATGGCATGGCCGCATGGGAGGACGAGGTGCTTTCTCCGCTGCTCCCGTCCGTGCCTGACGACTCTGCGAAGGCGCGCTTCGGGCGTGCGAAGGATCTCTCGCTCTGGTTCGGGGGCTTTCCACGCCTCGTGCCTGACGAGTCCTCTCCAGGCACTGTTCCGCGCGCACGACGGAGACGGACATGTTGACGCGGTCCGGTGAAAGCACTGCCGACGACGCGTGGTTCACCGAATGGCGTCAGCGAGAGCTTTCGCGCGTGGTCCGAAGCGGCGTCGCCTATCTCGATTACACCGGCGCCGCGCTGTATCCGGAATCCCTGGTTCGTGCCGACACTGCGCGACTCATGGAAGAGGTACTGGGCAATCCACATAGCGAACACGGTCCGTCGCGTGCAGCATCAGATGGAATCGCGGCGGCGCGTTCGGCGCTGCTCGAATTCCTGCACGCCGATCCGTCAGAATACGCCGTCATCCTGACGCCGAACACGACGGGCGCGTGCCGCATCGTCGCGGAATCATTTCCGTTCGGGCGCGGCAGCGCGCTTCTGCTTTCCGCTGACAATCACAACTCGGTGAATGGCATCCGCGAGTATGCCCGGCGCGCGGGCGCTGATCTCAGAACGATCGCACTCGACAACAATCTCCAGCTGGTGGAACCCCTCGCAGCGCTCGACCAGTCGCGCGGAGCTCCGTCATTGTTCGCCTTTCCCGCGCAGTCCAACTTTTCCGGTGTGCGCCATCCGTTGACACTCGTTCATACTGCACGCGATCTGGGATGGAGGGTGCTGCTCGACGCAGCATCATACCTCGGAACTTCCGACTTGCGACTCGATGCTGTGAAGCCTGATTTCGTGGCTCTGTCGCTGTACAAGATCGCCGGGTATCCGACCGGACTCGGTGCGCTGGTGGCGCGACGCGACGCGCTCGACGAACTGGAGCGCCCGTGGTTTTCAGGAGGGACCGTCAGGTGGGCGTCGGTGCAGCATCAACGGCACCGGTTGGCGGATGCACCCGAAGGATTCGAGGATGGCACCCCCTCGTTCCTCGCCGCTCGTGCTGTTGCGCCGGCACTTGAAGCTATCCTCGGCCACGAGCGTCCGCGACTCGTCAGGCACCTCGCGGCACTGGCAACGCACCTCCGTTCCGAAGTGGCTTCCGTTCGGCACGGGAACGGCGCGCCCGTCGCGCATGTCTACGGACCCGCTGACGGGGCGAATATGGGGGCAACTCTGGCGCTGGCCGTGGCCGATCCGCACGGGCGCTCCGTTCCCTACTGGGAGGTGGAAGCAGCCGCCCGTGACGCTGGGATTGCCGTCCGCGGTGGCTGCTTCTGCAATCCGGGGTGCGCGGAAGCTGCGTTTGCCTTCCCCAACGCGCGAGTCCGCTCCTGTCTCGACACGTTAGGTGATCACTTTACGATCCCCCGGTTCGCTTCGTGTCTCGACAACCGCTCCGTCGGCGCGATCCGCGTCTCGATGGGCCTCGGCACCGTGCGCGCCGATGTCGACCGCTTCCTGGCGTTCCTTACACGCTATGCGGAGATCGTCGTTGCAGCGTGAACCAGGCCATGAGCGCGACCATCCTCACAGGTCGTAACCGCGCGTCATGGCGACGGCCAGAACGACCATGAGCACGACGAGTATTCCCTGGATGGCGCTCGCGCGTGACAGGGCTCGAGCCGAGTCAATCCCTGGAAGCTCCTGGAGAGGAGCACCGCGACCGAGCGCGATTCTCCATCGGATCAGCGTCACCATCGGCTTTATCTCAAGGAGCAGGACAACCAGGAGAAGCGCCATCTTGGCCAGGAAGAAGGCGTTGTGCTCGTAATAGGCCGAACTCTTTTCTGAGGAACCCAGATAGCGCCAGAGTCCCGTTCCAATCCACAGGAATGCGGCCAGCCCCCATTCAGAATCGGCATGCAGGACCCTTTTCACCACATCGGCGGTCAGCGGTTTCGTAAGCCACTGCGCACGCTGGAGTACAGCCTGCAAACCGATGGCAAGCGCGAGGAGATGCAGAATAGCCAACGCAACACGTAGCATGGAGAGGTTTCCCTGGCGGAGAGACGTGTTGCGGGCGACATACTGGTGGCCGGCAGGGTCATAGCACAAACCCGGGCACACAGCAAGGCTGTTCGGCGAACCGCGGGTACTGCGTCGGGGGTTCCCTGCCTCGACGTGCACCTCTTCCCGACAGAACTCGCGCCACAATCAACAGATACTGCGTCACGGAATCACGAGCTCACGAACCTGGAGCGCTGGTGACAACTTCACGCGAGCCCCTGGCCACCCTGGCCGGAACGACCGGCGACGCCCGACTCGACGGGATCTCGCGGCTCATCGGCAACACGCCGATGATCGCCGTGGACTGTGCCCTCGACGGTGAACCGCGGACGATCTACGCCAAGCTGGAATCGATGAACTGGACCGGCAGCGTGAAAGATCGCATGGCGCTGCACATCCTCCAGTGCGCCTATGAGTCCGGAGCGCTGCGCCCGGGGGCACTCATCGTCGAGGCCACGAGTGGGAACACGGGCATCTCGTTTTCAGCGTTAGGCAGGGCGCTCGGCCACCCCGTGGCCATTTTCATACCGGATTGGATGTCGGGAGAGCGTATTGCCCTCATCCGCTCCTTCGGAGCCGAGGTCCATCTGGTGTCGCGGGAACAGGGAGGCTTTCTCGGGTCGATCGCGATGGCCGAGGATCTCGCCACACGCACCGCCAAATCATTCCTGCCCCGCCAGTTCTCCAACGCCGACAACAGTGAGGCACATGAACTGACGACCGGGCCGGAGATCCTGACCCAGCTACGCGTGGCGGGACTTTTGCCTGACGCTCTCGTCGCAGGAGTCGGTACTGGCGGCACGATCATGGGAGCCGGGCGCTATCTGCGGTCACAGCTGCCTTACGTGAAGCTTCATCCACTCGAACCTGCCAACTCGCCAACGTTGACTACCGGACACAAGGTCGGGAAGCACCGCATCCAGGGGATCTCGGACGAATTCATCCCGGCGATCATCGAACTTGCGGTACTCGACGAAGTGATAGCGGTTGACGACGGCGACGCGATCTGCATGGCGCAGCAGCTGGCTTCAGCGTTAGGCCTGGCAGTGGGGATCTCGTCGGGAGCGAACTTCCTCGGCGCCGTGATGGCGCAACAACGCCTTGGACCCGATGCGGTCGTGGTCACACTCTTTCCCGACTCGAACAAGAAGTACCTGAGCACGGACCTCATTCGTGAGGAGCCGGTGCATCCCGGGTTCCTGTCTCCCCGGATCAGCCTTCGAGGATTTCGCGTGCTGGCCCGGCATTGTGACTTCTGTCCGACCGACGTCCGCGCGCGTCGCTGACCTGCGGGGCCTCGTGCGCCGATCGCTTTTCCCGGGTCAATCAGGGCGAAGACCTACCTGCTTCAAGATGCGGACGAAACGCGGATCGCCGCGCAAGCCATCGAACGCGGGGTCCCACTTGAGGATGAACATCGCCCACGCGCGGTCATTGTAGGCGGCAGCCAGCTCGGCCAGCGCGCGATCAGCGTGACCTAACGCCGCGTGGAGAACCGCCAGACCGTAGTGTGAGACGATCCTCCCCGATCGTGCCTGGGCCTCGAGGCGTTTCAGCTCGTCGAGCGCCGGCTGTCGCCTGCCGCACCCGGCATACACCTGACCGCGCGTTCCCACAAGCTGAGACGCGGCCTGTTCGCCGGACAGGGGAACGTCTTCGAGTGCTTCGCGGCATCGGCCGAGCTTCATCAACACGCGGGACCGTTCGCTGCGTGCCTGAAAAAACATTGAATCGAGCTCGAAGGTGCGCTGCGACTGCTGCAGGGCCTCGGGATACTGCTTCGTGAGGTACAGGAATGTGACCAGTCGCACGTTCGGAACGATCATGAACGGCTCGAGGTTCACAGCCGTGCGTGCCTCCTGAACCGCGGCCTCCGCGCTGTCGACCGCGAGATAGTACCAGGCCCTCCACAGATGCGCCGAGTGGTACTTGGGATTGATGGTCAGCGCCTTGGCGAATTCCTGGCCCGCAGTTGAAAAGTCGTAGTCGTAGAAGAGCGAGATGAAGGCGAGCGAACTGTGGACTTCGACGAGCGAACTATCCAGGTCGAGCGCGCGCTGTGCAAAGGTCCGCGCCTTCGGCATGCTCTCGAGGGCGCGCTCATAGCCGAACGTCGCGGCGTGGCTGTATGAGTCGCTCAGTCCGGCGTAAGCCAGGGCGAAGCCGGAATCCTTGTCGATCGCCTGCTCGAAGTACTCCCGTGCCCTCCGAAGGCTCGATGAGTCCCTTCGTTCGAAGAGGTAACGACCGCGAAGGTACAAGGCATGCGCTTCAGGGTTCACGGTCGATCGTCGCGCAAGAGCGCCCGAACCCGCTGCGCCGAGATACACCCTCAATTCACTGGCGATGCCGCGCGCGATCTCATCCTGCATCGCGAACACGTCTCCAAACGGCCGGTCATATTCGTTGGACCAGATGATGGAGTCGTTGGCGGCGGCAATGAGCTGCACCCTCACGCGCATCCTGTTCTCGAATCGCTGGAAGCTGCCGTCGACGAGATACCGCACGCCTAACGCCTCGCCGATGTCGCGCACCCCGAGGTTTTTCCCCTTGAAACTGAACGCCGAGCGTGGTGCTTTCACCGACAGGCCCGGCAACCGGCCAATGGTCGCGGCGATCTCCTCCGAAATCCCCTCCGCCAGGGCGTCGTCATCCTGGCTGCCACCAACGGTGCGAAGCGCGAGGACAGCGATAGAGGGCGCCGGCGCCGGGGGCGCCGCGTCCCGGGAGCCCAACTGCTGGACAGTGATGTAGCCCGCGATCGCGATGATGATTGCGGCAACGGCAGCGAAAGCGAGCGTTCGCGGTTGTCGCCACGAAGTTGGAGTCACGTTGGCCTGGCTGAGCGCAGCACCGAATTCCCTGGCGTCCGGGAACCGATCGCCCGGCTGTTTTGCCATCGCTTTCCTCAACGCGCGATCCACGAACTCGGGAACATCCGGTCGTAGCGCACGGAGGTGTGGGACCGGCGCGACCGTGTGCTTCGCCATCGTATCCTGGATGGATACGCCCGCGTACGGCGGTGCGCCCGCGAGCATCTCGTACAAAATGCACGCCAGCGCGTAAATGTCCGCGCGACCATCGATCGATCGCTCGGCAGTGATCTGTTCCGGCGCCATGTACGCCGGGGTGCCGACGACCAGGCCCGCCATGGTGAGCGTGTCGTCTTCAGCCGACGACAGGGCGCGCGCGATACCGAAGTCCGCGACGAGGGCGTGACCGCCAGACAGCAGAATATTCTCGGGTTTGATGTCGCGATGAACCACCTGGTTGGCGTGCGCTTCGGCGAGGGCGTCCGCAACTTCCAGCGTTATGCGAATGGCTTCGTCCAGCTCGATCCGCGGCCCTCGCGCCATTCGTGCCCGCAGCGATTCCCCTTGCACATACGGCATGACGTAATACAGGAGATCTTTGAATTCTCCGGAGTCGTGCAGCGGGAGGATGTTCGGGTGCTGCAGTCGGGCGATCGTGCGGATCTCCCGGAGAAACCGCTCGGCGCTGACCGTCGCCGCCAGCTCGGGCCGAAGGACCTTGATGGCGACCAGGCGGTCATGCTTATGGTCCTGCGCGAGGTAAACGGTCGCCATGCCGCCCCGACCGATTTCGCGCTCAACGCTGAATCGTTGGCCGAAGAGTCCGGTCAGAGATCCGCGATCGTTGGCGTCAGGCACGTAGCTCCGCGTGGTGGAGGGCCCTCCTGGGGAACATGAACTCGCCGGCCGTTGATCGCAACGCAGTCAGGACTGCGAATGCGCCGCGATGCGCGCCACCCCGGGAACGGGAAACTCTGCTCTACCCTTCGCGGGCGAACCGACATTCGTGGTTGATTCGACCCAGGATCCGCTGACCCGCTGGGCTGATCGGTGCACCACTCCGGCCGGTCTGCGTGGCACTGCGGATAGAGGCATTGGGCACCGCCGAGTCGGGCGTTAGGCGCACGCGCATGATCAATGACTCGCGCCAACCACCACGCCCCGGCGTCGGACTCACTGCCGAGCCGCTGCCAGGGTGGACCGGTTCCGTGAAACCCTCGCTGACTGCAATCGCTGCTCCGCAAGGCTGGACCGCGCGAACGTCGGGGGACACCGCGAAAGGATCCGCGCTTCGGTGGCGTGCGCATGCCGCTGCGAAGAGCAGAACGGTCAACGACCAACCGGTCGATCGAAACGGGAGTCGCATCGCATAGCCTCCGGGCTTAACGGAGCCTAGGTTCGCCGAATGACATAATGCGCCGCCTTCGCGCTGGGAATAAATTCCGTGCTCTTGTACCCAAGCTGCGGCAGATCGAGGCCCGCCAGCAAGTGTTCGCCGGAGCCGAGCAGAATCGGCGACACCGGTAAGTGCATTTCATCGACAAGGCCCGCCTGCAGGTATTGGCGGATGGTCGCGACACCCCCAAGCAGGCGAACGTCCAGGCGACCTGCTGCAACGCGGGCAAGCTCCAGCGCTGCGTGGATCCCCTCCGTCACGAAGTGAAAGACCGTCCCGCCTTCCATTTCCTGCGGTGGACGCGCGTGGTGCGTGAGAACGAAAACGGGGGTGTGATACGGTGGGTTCTTTCCCCACCAGCCGCGCCAGGACTCGTCAGGCCAGGGGCCGCGGATCGGACCGAACATGTTGCGGCCCATGATCCAGGCCCCGATATCCTCAAACCCGCGAGCCGCGAAGTCCTCGTCGATGCCGGTGTCCCCACCATCCTTGCGCTGCAGGCGCTTGAAGGTGCGGGTGCTGACCAGCCAATCATGCAGCTCTTCGCCGCCCACACCAAGCGGATTCTCGACCGACTGATGTGGACCTGCGCCATATCCATCGAGGGAAATCGTAAAGCTTCGCGTAACCAGTCGTGCCATCGTGTGGTTTGTGGCCAAGGTAAGCTCAGTGCAGGTCCGGACGTATTACGTTAGGCGGTCCGTCGGCAGACAGTCGCCTTCGCGATCATGAACAATTGCACCCGTCGGCGCCAGCGGCAACGTATGTCAGGCTCATCGCGCCGGAACAAGTCCAGGTTCGTGACCAGTAGTCAGAGACTTGGCGATTCGGGGGCATCGGCACGCGCCTTCGCGATCAGGCTCTCCATCTCCGCCTCCAACTCCCGGGTGTCAAGCGCGATAGAGACATCCGATCCCATGATGAGCTCCATCCCCGCGAGCCGCTCCCCAAGGACATCGCGGATGTAGATCTCGAGCACCTGGTTCGGGAACAACTTCCGTATGGCGCGATAGACCTCCGGATCCTTCTCGCCCGAGTCGCCAACCAGGATGAACTTCCGACGCGGGAGGTGGATCATGAGATTCGTGACCTGCCTGATCTTTTGATCCAGGGTCGCGAGGTCGCCGCCGAGGGCGAACGCCATGATGTCTCTGACCGCGCCGCGATCCAGCAGGTTCTTTCTCAGGTTTTTCATGTGCACGGTGCCTGCGGGAAACTGCTCCTGCTCGAAGAGGAAGCGCTTCAGCGGGCCGTATAGTTGCCATGGGCTTCCTGACACGTAATGAAAACATGTGTCCGCGGACGCACCTGCCTCGGTGACAAACCCCAGGTAGCGTTCGCGCATTCCTTCGGCCGCCCTGAACTCCTTCAGGAACGTGTTTCTGAGCACCGCCCGCTTGCCCGCGGGGACGTGAGTGATTCTGATCGTGTCGTCGATATCGGAAACCACGGACAGGCCTTCGGGCTCGAGGAACCTGATTCGTCCCTTACCGATACCGTGGTCGCCACTCCGTGCCACGATCTCCAGCCACCGACTATCGCCTGCCTGACGAGCGTAACACGCGCGGACCAGTTCGTCCGGGATGCGCACGCTCTCGGCGATGACGCCGTTGTGGGTCGTCCGTTCCTTGAACTGAAAGTGGGTGCCGTTCGCGTCCTCGGCGAAGGTAAAGCTCACCGGCTCATCGCTCTTGTCATCAGCGATGAAGTTGGCCAGGCAGCTGCGAAGTTGCGCCTTCTCGTCGGCCTCGAGCTGACGATCCAGGTCCTTCTGGAAATGTCCGATGGCCCAGTTCTCTATCGCGTCTTCGACAAACGGGGTGTCGCGATTGTCGTGGACCCAGACGCGCATCGGGACCAGCCACATGCTCTCATCGGCAGGGTCACGGTAGCCGTAGGAGTCGTAGACCGTAACCTCCTTCTGGAGGATGCGGGCTCTCAGCTCTTCGAAGAGCGTCCTGAGGACGGGCGTTCTGCCCATGATTGCTACAGGCAAGTTGGTCAGAGGTGCCTAACGAATGGCGTGCAGCGGCACGCGCGTGTTGACTAACTCACTCCGACGCGGTCCACCCATCGATCGATCTGCTTCGCCATCTCCTCTCGCCGGAGCGTGAGACGGAAGCGCGCGCTCCCCAGAGCCATCTCAACGAGCACTCGCCCTCGCCGCGCGAGGAGATCGGCGACCCGGACCGGGTAGTAGAGAAACACGGAGCGTGCGCGCGGCGCGAGTCCGTACATCGCCCGCATCCGTGCCGGCGCGGGCGCAATGCTCTTGAGCACGATCCCCACCTTCCCGACGAACCCCTGCGTCTCGCGCGCCGCCCGATACGCCAGGGGCAGCTCGAGCGACGCGGCGAGAAAGTATTCCCGCACGATTGGTACGATCGCCTCGTCCGTTGCCTCCCGCACCAACCTGTCCACCCCCGACGGCGGGACGGGCGCGCCAAGCACGCTCTCCGCCACGCGAAGCGTACAGTAGACGAAACGGCTCGCGCCCGACGCGTTCGCCACGGCGGCGAGCCGGTCCCAGTCGATACTGTCGCGGAATCGCGTGAGCGTAACCGCGATGTCGCACAGGTGGCGCAGTCGCATCCGGAACCGGTGCTGGAGGGCGGCGTGAACCGACAGGTGGAGGAGCAGGTCGTCGGGAGCCATCGCCATCGCACGAGCCCCGGCGATGCGGGTATCACGTGCCCGCGCCCAGATGCCATCCATGTCGATCGCCACCGGGACGTTTGGCGGCGTGATGTTCCAGTGCACCTCCACCGGCACCGCGTTAGGCATGGTAACCGGCGGCAGGTGATGGTGCCGGGCACATTCCACCTCCACGTCCGCCTCGAGGTCCGCGATCTCGCCAGCACCGTTCCCGAGCTCGAGAAGCACGCCGTACGCGTCGGCGAGATCGCGCCGGCGCACGAGCACGTCCACGTCCTTCATGTCCCGCAGCGCGAGATCGCCGTACACGGCATTCGCGAGGTGTGCACCCTTGAGGACTACGACGTCGATGCCGCGACAACTGAGCCCGCGCAGTAAACGCGCGAGCTCGCGGAGCCGCACCATGTTCCGCATCGCGGTACGCTGATGGCTGTCGCGCAGCCGCGCCGCGGCGCTGGCGGGGATGGCCGGAGTGGGAGCGAGGCTCTGCAGCTGCCGGAGGAGGAGCGGAGCGACACCGTGCCAGTCCGCCAGTTGCGCGAGCAGCTCCCACTCCTCGTCGGAGACTCGGGCCAGGCGTGCGGCGAGATCCGGCGGCGGTGCCTCGTTCAAAGCAGCGACGAGAAGCTCGTCAATGCGGCTGGAGTGCACGCGCCGCTCAGGCCAGGTCGGCCGGCGCGGCTCGACGCGGCGCGCCACGGTGCCACTCACCGGAGGCGAGCCGTACATAGCGCATGCCGTGAATCGCCTTGTCGCGCCATCGCTCGCGCGCGCGCAGGTAGAAGAGCTGCGCGGCTGCGGAGGCGGGCTGGCACATCTCGGTGTCGAACAGTCGCTCACTGACGTGGGCGGCGAGCGCGCGCACCTCAGGCTCGGCATCCACGCGCCGGCCGACCTCCGGCGGGAGCGCCGCGCCCGCGATGTCGCGCGCAAGCGTCAGGCCGAGCGCGAGCATCCGCCGCGCACCCGCGGCCCGCGCCTCGCTGAACACCCGCTCCCAATCCAGTCGCTTCTCGCAGGCGACGAGCGCCGCGACGTCGCATACGCTCTTGAGCCGCACCCACAAATGCCGGCACCCGTGGGCGCAGAGCACGAGCAGCAGTTCCTCGGGCGGCAAGGCGCGCACATTCGCGCCGCCGAGAGCGCGCCGCTCCAGTCGCTTCCACAAGCGGTCGAGATCCAAGTCGAATGCGAACTCGTGCGGCAGGAACGCCCAGTGCAGTTCCACCTCGACACTGCCATCGGCGTTGCGCAGCGCGTGCACGTGCGAGCGCGCCAGGTGCGCCGCGCCAGCCGCGCCCTCCGGCCACGGTGCGCCCCGGTAACCCTGCGCCGCGAGGAGCGCCGCGGCCCGCACTGCGTCGTGCGGCCTAACGAGCAAATCGAGGTCGCCGAACTGCCGGTGGGCGAGGTCACCGTATGCGTGCACGGCCAGCGTTGGCCCCTTGTACGCGAGCGCCTCGATCCCGCCGGTCTCGAGAGCGGTAAGCAGCCGGATGAGTTCCCGCGCCTGCGTGAGGTTACGGAGCGAGTTGTACTCGTACTGGGCTCGGATCCGCGCGATCGCCGCAGGCGGCGCAACCCCGGGGCACGCCGCCGCGAGGTGCCGGTATAGCCTCGGAATCGTCCCGTGCCGGATCGCGAGGCGGAGCACGAGGTCCCAGTCGAGCGGCGCGCGTGCGAGCTCCGCCACTCGCGCGACCGTCTCGCCGGAGAGGTGTGCGCGTACGCAGTGGAGCAGCAGTTCACCCTCCGGCCGCGCAGGCGCGCGAAACAGCACCCCGACGGATGTGGAAGCGATTCGGGATTGAGAGAAGCCCGTCGCGGCCGGATCAGTTATCGTCGACAAGGTCCTGCTCTACCAGGCGTGCAAGCTCCTCGAGCCGCTCGAGCTGCCGCGCCCGGGCGAGCCGGCGCACCGGCACTCGCTTGACCAACTCGGCGCAGAGCAGGAAGTGCGCGGGCTTCGCTCCCTGACCGAAAGCGACAATCCCGAACGTGTGCGCAACGAGTGTCGCCACGGCCTCGCGGCCGCCGAGTGGCTCTATCGCGTCATGATCGGCATCGGACAAGGCGTAGATGCGGCGGAGCGGGACCGCCTCGACAGAAAATCCGAGCGGCGTGTCGAGCTTGAACTTGTCGGACAGAGGAGAGACCCGCGGCAGAGAGCTCGGGTCGCGGCCGAGCGCAGTGGCCGATTCCGGGAGGAGAAGCACCTGAGGAAAGCCAGGGAGTGCCATCGGTTCGTCCGCGCTGAAAACGTCTACGCCCAACAGGTCGTCGGCAATCACGGGGTGCCCGCGCGCGTGTAGCGCAGCGCTGGTGGTGGACTTGCCCATCCCCGACGAGCCCACGAATGCTACCGCGACGCCTCCAATCGCCACTCCGCTGGCGTGCAGGATTAGCTTCCCGCGTTGGAGCAGTACCGCCGCCAGCGCGGCTTTAACGATGTACGACCGAACGACGCGCTCTTCTACGTCGGGGAGCGGATCGACGACGATCTCGCGTCCCTGTCGGGCGAGGAAGGTGCCCACGCGCGAGTGCCGGATCCAGATCTCGTCAGGCGCGACGTGGGTCTGGAAGCCATCGCGTGGCTCGAACGGCTCATCGAGGACGCCGCGTCGCACGCGGACGTCCGGCTCTCCATCATCCTCCGCATCAACAAGCGGCGCCAGCGGCTGGTCTGAGCCGACGCGGACCCCGTAGGCGACATACCGATACTCCCCACTACCCACCTGTCCCGCGACTGGATCGAAGGCGTCGATCATCGCCGCGGTGCCCGAACCGACGTCGGGCCAGCACCCGTCAAGCCTCTGATCCAGGACCTGCGCAAGAACTAAGCGAACTCAACTCAAGAGCAAGTATTGCTCTTGATGTCGTCCGACGAGCCCAGCGGCATGTCCTTGCACGTGGATCCGACGTGATCCTGTGTGATCTTTTCTATGTCCCCGATGCGCGAGAGCTCGGGTGTGTCGTACGCTTTGCGGGAGTCGTCGCGCCCCAGGGGTCCTTGTTCGGTAGTCATGATCGCGTCTCCTGACGGTAACGTGCGTGAAACAATTCTAAGGAAAACTCCCTTCAGATTCCATTCTCCGTCGGGGGGCACGTGCCTTACCCCCCGGGATTATCCCCATACCGACCCCGCTGCGTCAGAGTGCTTCAATGTTGCCTCGGCGCAGCCAAGCCGTGATCGTCGCGATTTTCCATAACGTCACCGCCGCGTCGTCGCTTCCATACCAGGAGCCGTCGTCGAAGGCCCGCCTGAGCGCCGCGAGGTCAATCTGGTGTTTGAGCGCGTCGCCATCCACAAAAAGCTCCTCCTCCAGACGTTGGCGGTCGGCGACGAGCGCTCTTCGGAAGTTCGCACTCAGGTCACCTTTGTCCGACCGCCACCGCACTTTCTCCGGCAAAAATCCGGCCAGCGCGTCGCGGAGGATGTATCGCGTCCACCCTCGCCTGAGCTTCTGGTCGGCGGGTAGCGCGAGGCAGTACTCGACCAATCGCTTGTCGCAGAAAGGGTAACGGGGCTCCACTGAAAAGGTGGACGCGACGCGGTCGAGGACCTCGAGCACGACGCGGAGCAAGCCGCCGCTCAACCGCCGGAGATGGTCCTCGCGCGAGCTACGCATCAGGTCGAACCGGTGCCCGCGCATCCCAGCGTGCCGCTCGGCAAGTCCGGCACGCTGGGCGAACTCGGGGGCGATCAGTGCGTGGCCCGTAAACCGGCGCGGCGCCGGTGCGCGCCCCCAGCGCCGCGTCACCGGCTCCACCACAAGCGGCGTAACTAGTGCGTCGCGAAGCACGCCCCACAGCGAAACGCCGAAATGCCGCCGGATCGGGCGAATGGCGGACGTGACTGCCAGCACGTCACCAGCGCGCGCCCGCTGCGTGAGCGACGGGAACCCCTGCGATCGCAGATAGTGTCCCGGCTGCACCTTCCGGCTCTCCGCCAGGAGCGTCGCCTCGGTGCCGAAATCGTTCCAACGGCCGGCACGCGCCAGCTCTGTCAGGTAGCGCGTGCCATGCGAGACCGTGCTGTCGCCGTCCACTCCGTCGAGCATCACGCGCACGCCGCGCTCCCGCGCGCATGCGTAGATCGCCCACATGAGAAACAGGTTCGGCGTGTAAAAGGGCTCATCTTCCTGGTCGAGCATGATGTCCAGCTCGGCGAGCGCGCCCAGCCGGTCGCCGCGCACGAAGTGCGGCTCCAGCCCGCCGCCCTCGAGCACCGCGTCGATAAACGGGCGCTCATCGCATTGCGGGACATCGGGGAAGATTGCGGAGAAAGTGTGCAGCGCGGGCATACCAGGGTCGTTTGCGCGGATGTGGCGCGCGGCGCACACGATTGACGACGAATCCAGCCCGCCGCTCAGCAACGAGCCCACCGGCGACGAACTGCGCATTCGGCAACGCACCGCCTCGGTGAAGTGGTGGCGAAACCCCTCCGCGTACTCCGCGTCCGACGCGCACCGCACCTCCCGCTCGGCGTCCAGTGCCCAATACCGCTCTATGCGCACCCCGTCGCGCGTGACGACCAGGCGGTGCGCGGACGGCAGCCTGACGATGTCGCGGTAGAACGTGATCGCCTCGTCGTCCATCATGCCGGCGAGATAGTCGCCGATCCGTGTCTCCTCCAGCCGGCGCGGGATTCCCGGGAGCGCGAGGAGCTGCTTGATCTCGGAGCTGAAGGCGAAGAGGCCGCGCGACCGATGGTAATAGAATGGCTTGACGCCCATGTGGTCGCGCGCGCACACGAGCGCCTGCCGGCGCGCGTCCCAGATTGCGACGGCGAAGTCGCCGACGAGTCGCGTGCAAAAGTCCTCCCCCCAGCGCTCATAGGCGGCAAGGATCAGGGCGGAGTCGGGGACGTCGGTCGCGGCGCTTGACGCGCCATCCGGGGCGATCGGCGGCACGGAGCGGAGCGCGCGCAGGAGCTCCTCCCGGTTGTCGACGCGTGCGTCCGCAGTGAGGATGAGGTCGCCCGAGGAGCTTGCCAGAGGCTGATGCTCGTGCGCGGACTCCGGCGTGGTCTGCAGCATTCGGTGACCGAGCGCCACCCATCCGTCGCTCCACACGCCGCAGCCATCCGGGCCGCGATGGCGGACGCGGTCGAGCATTCGAGCGAGCGCGCCGGAATCCGCGGGGCGTCCGTCGAGGTGGGCGATCCCCGCGATCGCACTCACCGCTCGGCCTTCTCCCGCGCGGGCCTAACGATCGGCCGCATCCTACGTCCGGGCGTCGTTGCGCTTGTCCCGCCCGGCGTCCAGCACCTCGATTAGACCCGCGGCCTCGAGCTCGCGGAGGAGCGCGAGTACATCTCTCTGGCAGCGCTCGGCGTCGACGGCGAACTCCGCCAGTATCGACTCCTGAATCTCCGCCACCGTTCTGGGCTCGCGGAGGAGCGCCCATATCGCCGCGCCCACCGCATTGAGGCCGTGGTACACCCCGGACTCCAGTTGGAGGATCACAGCTTCGCCGCCCAGGTCAGATGACACCTGGCGCTCACTGGCGACGACGGTGGACTGCTGTGTGACTCGAGACATGAAGCTGCTGGCGGCGAGGAGTTCACGCGTCGACGATCGCGAGCTTCGAACATGGCCGGTTGTCGACGCCGCACCGGCCGGGAAGATGAATCATACAAAGCACGCCATACCCCGGCAGGGGCACGGCGGTCCGGTCGTGTGCCGGCAGGCCCCGTCGTCGAGGTTCACGCCGTGGGCAACGCACCTCTCGGGACCACCATCGCTGCATGTTGTTCCTTCGCCTGCTCTCGGTGCCGCCTAACGGCCCGCGGCATCACGTTGCCCTCTTGAAACCGAGATGTAGCGCTGCGCTTGCGACTCGCTCGCCTGGCTGGAATGACGACTCTGTTGATTCTCGGACTATCCGACCACCCGACCGCGGTTCAGCTTGAAGCATTCCGACCCTCCGACTTCCGACGGCACCCCATGCAATTCCGCCCCGCTGCCGCGCTTTGCGTCTTCGCCACCACCGTCGCCGCTTGCGCCAATGCCAACGTTGATTGGCCCGTCTACCAGGGTAATGACGAGAAAACGCACTACACCACGCTGTCGCAGATCTCGCCGGCGAATGTGTCGACGCTCAAGGTTGCATGGACCTACGACACCGGGGACGCGTTCGAAGGGTCGGAGATGCAATCGAACCCCGTGATCATCGACGGGGTGCTGTACGCGATGTCGCCCAAACAGCGCGCGTTCGCGCTCGACGCGGCGACGGGAAAGGAGCTGTGGAGCTTCGATCCAACTGGCGGAAAGTTCACCGGGCCGCGCATTCGCTATCGCGGGGTCGTTGTGCACGACGGACGCTTCTATTTCAACTATCGGTACCGTCTCTTCGCCCTGGACGCGAAGACGGGGAAGAAGGCCGCCGGTTGGGGAAACGACAGCGGGTGGGTGGACCTGCGCGCCGGCCTCGATCGCCCGGTGCGGGGGCTCTCGGTGAGCGCCAGTACGCCGGGTGCCGTCTACAAGGATATGCTCATCGTCGGCACGTCGGTGCCCGAAGCGCTCCCCTCCGCACCCGGAGACATCCGCGCCTTCGACGCGAAAAGCGGTGCGATCCGCTGGACCTTTCATACGATCCCGCGCCCCGGTGAGTTCGGATACGAAACGTGGCCGCCCGACGCTTGGAAGGTTGCCGGTGGCACGAATGCCTGGTCCGGCATCACCGTCGACCAGAAACGCGGCATGGTCTTCTTCGCCACCGGCTCGGCATCGTTCGACTTCTACGGAGCGAATCGCCTCGGCGACAACCTCTTCGCCAACTCCATCGTCGCGCTCGATGCCAACTCGGGAAAACGCGTGTGGCACCACCAGGCGCTCAAGCACGACCTCTGGGACCGCGACCTGCCCGCTGCGCCGACGCTGGTCACGGTAACGCGCAACGGCAAGCCGGTGGACGCGGTCGCGCAGATCACCAAGACGGGGCACATCTGGCTGCTCGATCGCGAGACGGGAGCCGAGCTCTTTCCCAGCGCGTGGCGTAGGATGCCGCCCGCCATTCTCGACGGCGAAATCACCGCCGACTCGCAGCGCTTTCCGACACTTCCCAAGCCATTCGCCCGACAGCAGCTCACCGAGGACCTGCTCACGGATCGAACGCCGGAAGCACGCGCCGCGGCGCTCAGGATGTTTCGCGACAACCCGACGCCCGATCCGTGGACGCCGCCTAACACGAAAGGGATCATCATCTTCCCCGGCGTGGATGGTGGCGGCGAGTACGGCGGTCCCGCGTTCGATCCGGAGACCGGCCTGCTCTACGTGAATTCGAACGAGATGGGGTGGATCCTCAAGATCGTGGAACGCGACGATAAGTCGCTGTTCGGCGCCTACTGCGCCGAGTGCCACGGGGCGCAATCCACGTCGCGCGGTCCGACGCTGACGGGGGTGGGCAATCGCCTGACGCGTGAGCAGGTGACGACGACGATCCGTGATGGCACGGGCCGCATGCCGGCGTTTGCCACCGCGTTAGGCGACTCCGGTGTCGCCGAACTCGCCGAATACCTCATGTCCGGGAAGGCCCCTGCCCGGACGCCGAAGAGCGTGCCCACCTTCCTCAAGTACCGCAACACCACCTTCGACATCTTCCTCGATCCCGAAGGCTACCCCGCCATCAAGCCGCCGTGGGGGACGCTCAGCGCGATCGATCTCAACACCGGAGAGACGAAGTGGTCGATCCCATTCGGCGAATACCCGAAGCTTGTGGCCCAGGGCCTCACGAACACTGGAAGCGACAACTACGGCGGGGCGATCGTGACAGAGAACGGGCTGCTCATCATCGCCGCGACCACGTACGACAACAAGATCCGCGCCTTCGACAAGACGAATGGCACGCTGTTGTGGGAGGGGCAACTGCCGGCGGCGGGGAACACGACGCCGTCCACCTACATGGTGAACGGAAAGCAGTACATCGTGATCGCCTGCGGAGGCGGCAAGAACGGAGCGCCGAGCGGCGGGACGTACGTGGCGTTCGCGCTGCCCTGACGACGCTTGGTCTTTTCGTGTCGCCGCGATGGTCGCCTTCGGCTTCCATTTCGCCCGCCGCAACTTCCTATAGTGGTAGGCGCGCCTCCACGAGACACCTCAGCGGGCTATCGCTTGGGAATCGTCACTGCGAGGCTGGTCTGCGGCGTCCGGGAGGTCCAGAGAACATGGTCGCCGTCGCCGAAGTCGATGGTCGTCGCAAGTGTCGCACCGGGGGGTACATTCGAAAACCCGCCAAGTGACGAGAAGGGATGAGTGGTGCCGTCAGTTCTGCGCCAGGTGACGGCCTCCCGCGCGGTACGGCCCGTTTTTATTCGGAGAACTATGAATTCATGCGACTTCTCCGTCGCGTTGATCACGCGAATTCGCTGCGGTCCCTGTATCAGAGTACCCTGAAGCTCTATCTGACCTGTCCCCGTGATGCGAGCGATCGCGTGAGCGCGCGGCAGCTCCGCGGACTGACTCCCGGACGTCACGGTGAGTCCGCGAAACATCCCCTTTAGAAGATGGCTGCGGCTCTTGTCCGCGCGCGCCGACCCGACGTGACACACGAGCACGTAGTTGCCCGGCTCGAGCACCATCGTCGCATTCGAGGTCCGTGGTGGCTCTGCCGCGGCGGGACCGCCCAGCTCGACGGCCCAGGGGGTCGGCTCGCCCTTCACGTGCGCGGCGTACCACTCGCTTAGCGTGCGGCCGGGTTCCAGTCGCGCGACCCACAACATGTGAAATGCTCTCGTGGGGTCGTTGTCAGGCGTTGCGGGCGCAAGATTCTCGGCTTCAACCTTAGCCGGATTCGTGAGCCGGTCACCGATCTGGCTCAGTCGAAAAGTCACCAGGCCGGCGGGGATCGAATCGGGAGCGCGGAGGAAGTACTCTCCCGCGGCGACGTCGACGACTCGTCCGGGGAGCGCATCAACGGGCCTGCGAGCCGGTTGCGCGCTGGCGCTGGCGCCGAGGAGTACGCTCAGGAAAGGCAACAATATAGCGGCTGACGTTTTCATGATCCCCCAGGGTGCGTCTACTCGATCGCTTTCAATTGACGGTATCAAAGGGGTCGCAATGAGGATCTGACGTTCAGCCCTTCAGGGCGACGTTGTTCG
>Ga0209486_10000396_pt1 | contig 19785 bp, 18 predicted proteins | sample NCCompost_FD_187518 | JGI IMG/M metagenome (GOLD analysis project Ga0209486, IMG submission 187518) | Agricultural soil microbial communities from Utah to study Nitrogen management - NC Compost (SPAdes) (version 2) | ecosystem: Environmental > Terrestrial > Soil > Agricultural land | place...
GACGTACGCAAGAAGCTGTTGGCGTCAACTGATCCGATTGTCGCGTTGAAGGGTAAAACGGTTACTGGCGGTCGTATTAACGCGGCGAAAGCCCTCGAGTAGATTGAGTTTAGTGCTTCGCTTCGTACTTTGTTCTTTGTACTTTGTTCTTTGTCTGTGTGTGTTAACGAACAAAGAACTAAGCACTAACTACAAAGGACCAACGATCATTCACGGCTGCGTCAGTTTCTTTTTGCCTTCGAGCGCTTCCCGATAGGCGCCGCCGCGCACGTCGCCCAACTTAATCGCCTCATCAAACGATTTCATTGCCTCGGCCGTGTTTTCAAGGAACGCGTTGATGCGTCCCATCGACTCGTGCGCCCGCGAAAGGATCGCCTTGTCGGTTTCCGGTGAAGCGGCAGCGATCGCAAGCCGGTACTGGCCCAACGCACGATTCAAACGTTGCGCCTGGACCACTTCATCCGTCGCGTCCGTGGCCGCGAGACTCGCCGCCTGGCCGAGCGCGAAAAATATCCGCGGCTCGCCCGGATAACTCGCAAGCATCTCTTTCAATCGTGATTCGGCGTCGTTGTAATCCTTCCGCCGCATGGTTTCTTCAACTGCCGCAAGATCTTTCACCAACGCCGCATCACGACCGGTAGGCTCAACGTTAGTACTTTCTGCCGCCTTACGCGCCGCCAACCGAGCCTCACGCGCCGCGTTTGCCCGCCGCACAGTGTCGGCATACTCCGACGGGCGACGGATCTCCCGCAACGGATCGAACGAAGCGATCATGTCAGGAAAGAAGTTCGCCAGATCGAACCCAGCACTCTCGATGCCTTTCAATTGATCGCCAAAGAAAAACGCGAGCACCGCACCGCGCTCATACTCCTCAGCAAGTCGCGCCACAGTCTCGTCCTGGATCTCCTTCATCTGGTTCTGAGCATTTATGCCAATCGCTTTGCGATCGGCCTCGGTCTTCGCGGCCGCTAACATCGCCCGACTCGCTCGCCCAAGCGCTTCGAGCGATCGCATTTCGACATAGCGCGCATCTGCTGCCGCCACCAACGATCGTCCCACACTGAGAAACACGTCCGGACTCACCTGCGAACCCGCTTTTTGCCGCTCGCTCAAGATCTGCTTGACCGCATCGCGACGTAGCGCGACATCCTTATTGAATCGCAACACCATGGCGTCGATCACGTATTGCAAGTACGCACGCCGCAACTCCGAGGAGCTCGGATCGGTGCCCTCGGGAACGATGGCGTAGTAATCGTCGCCAATGATGCGAAAGTTGATTGCCCCACGTGGCGTCAGAAGATCGGGCAGGATTAGGAAGCGTCGATCTTTAGTGCGGTAGGTGTACCTCTTTTGTTCTTTGTCTTTCTTTGTCGTCGGCGCCTTGATCTCAACTCGCTCTGATGACGTCGTGATCGGCCGCGTGTGCAGATAGGTCAAAAGACTTCGGACCATCTCGGTCGCCGGGGCGCGCAGTCGATCGCCTTCAGTCTGATAAGCACGAACGTACTCGATCATACGTTCGTCAATTCCGGATCGACGGTAGAACTCCTGGACCAACGGCGCGAAGTCGAGCACTTCCAAAAGGCCCGCAGGCATATCGTTGTCGCGCGCGGGCGCTTCGAGCGCGGGCGGTGGGCTCAACGCGAGCGCCAGGGAAACGAAACGTGCCGCCTGGTCTGCCGGCGTCGCGGGCGACGGCAGGCGATTGCGCTCGTAAAACGTTTTCATGCGCGCGCGCAAATCAGGATCGAGATTGGCGAGGTCCTTGCGAACCTTGGCGCGGAAACCCGTCGCTGCGCGGCCCGGCGGCAGCGGATCGAATCCGGCTGCTTCCAACGCCGCCATCACGACGATCAGTCGCTGGTCCGCCTGAAAATCGACACCGTATTCTGAGACTTCAAATGTTGCGACAGGGCGTTGCTGCACTGGTTGTGGCTGTGTTTGTGACCAGGCAACACCGCACGAAAGGACCAAAATTAACGCGGCAAGTAGAGACTGCTTCATGAGACTGCTTTATTCCGTCTTAATCTATGTTTCCGCAAGGCCCACAATGTTATCGGATAAGCTAGTAGCGAACAAACGACCGACAGGACCGTCGCGCCGATGGCAAAGGGCCAAACAATGTGGTTCCAGCTCTGCAAAAACAGGCGGCGGTAATAGTCGCGAGAGAAGAGATGCGGGTCTCGTAGCAGCGCGATGCCTTCGTCCGGAATTGAGAGTGGCCGTCCGAGAAAAAATGCACCTATGGCATAGGAGAGAATGATGATCGGAACCAGCGTAAAGATTGGGTTATTGATAAACGTCCCCGTGTAAATTGCGATCTTGTTGAAACGAAAGGCAAAGGCGACGACCGTTGCCATGATCGTGTGCAGGCCTAGAAACGGGGAGAAGGCGATGAAGATCCCGATTGAAAAAGCAAGCGCCGTCCGCTCGGGTGGATCGTCGATCGCAAGCAGACGGCGAAATGCGGCACGAAACATTGGTAGGACTTTGGTCTTTGGTTTTAGGTCTTGGTCTTTAGTGCTTTGTTCTTCGTACTTGGTTTGAAATGCTAAGTACAAAGCACTAAGTACAAAGCACAAAGACCTAAGGCCAAAGACCTAAGTCCTCTATTCAAAGCTCTTCAGTGCTTCACCTTCATCCTCATAAGAGTCAAAAACGGTAAGCAGTTTTGTGATCACCAGCAGGTTCTGAACTCGATCGGTAAGGTTCAACAACTTGAGCTGGCCGCCCTGACGGCTGACAGTCGTGTAGTTGGCGATCAATTCACCGATGCCGCTCGAATCGATGTAACTGACACCGCGAAGATTGAGCAAAATCTTTTTCTTCCCGCCGGCTGAAAGGTTTCTGATCGCGTCTCGCAAAGCAATGCTGCCTTCGCCGATACGCACCTCGCCGTTCATGTCGAGAATGGTGACATCACCGGCCTGTCGTTCTTTTACGTCGAGCTCAGCCATGGTGGTTCTCCGTTCAGGGGTAGTAGTTAAGAACTACGTCTGGGTCCGCTTACTTAAAGCTATTTAGGGCGGCTCCTTCGTTGTCGTAGGTGTCAAAAACCGTCAGGAGCTTCGTGATCGTAAGTAGATCCTGGAGTTTTTGCGTCAGGTTAAGGAGCTTCAGCTGGCCACCTTCTTTATTGATTGCAGTGTAACTGGAGACGAGTTCGCCGATGCCACTGGAATCGATATAGCTGACGCCGCCGAGGTTCAAGAGAATTCGTTTCTTGCCTTCTTCGAGAAGGCGACGGACGCCAGTACGCAGCGCCACACTTCCTTCACCGATAGTGATTTTTCCGGACATGTCAAGGACGGTTACATCTCCGGCTTGACGCTCGTTGATATTCAACTCAGCCATTTCAGGAATCTCCTTTATGCAATTGCGGATTAACGGCGCTTGAGCATGCGGACTGTTGTACCACCTTCGGGCCTGATCAACCAGTCAACCTCGTCCATAAAACTGCGCATGAAAAAGATGCCGCGCCCGGAGGCTTTTAAAATGTTTTCTTCGGCAGTTGGATCGGGCACCGCTTCCGGATTGAAGCCCGCGCCCTGATCGTGCACGCTGATTTCGACAGCGTCAGGCGAGCTTTTGAGAGTAACTTCTACGGTTTTGTTCTCATCCTGGCGATTTCCATGAACGACAGCGTTGGTCACGGCCTCGCGCACGGCCATGTCGATTCCAAACGCGGCGTCTTCAGTGATGCCTGAGCGGCTAACGAATTCAGCTACCGCGGCAGCCGCGGTGGCAACCGTGTCGATGCGGCTGGGCAAACTTAGCTCGGTCGTCTCTGCTGTCACTTTTTAGAAGTCCGACGGTGTAACATGGTGGGTGTCTGGCTGTCAAGAAAACACCAGACTTAGAGGAAACACAGCCCTACGCGGGTCTTAAACAATAAAACCGAGCCCCTTCAGGGCGCGATCCAACTCTTCCATGTCGAGAGGCTTGCTGAGGTAAGTGTTGCAGCCGCTTTCCATCGCCGCTTCTTTCATGCCGTAGACGTCGAAGGCGGTGATACAAACGATCGGAACTTGCTCCCCGGGCGCTTCCAGTTTGCGGATCTCCTTGATCGTTTCCAAACCGTCAATCACCGGCATGTTCAGATCCACAACGATGAGATTAGGACGCGTTCGATGAACGACTTCGAGCGCTTCCCCGCCGTGCTCGGCTTCGATTACGCTATATCCCTTCAGCTCGAACGCTCGCTTAAGCATGATGCGAGTGTCGCGCGAGTCTTCCGCAATCAAGACGGTTGGATAAAGCGGAGTTGGCACAGAGTTCCACATGGGGCTGACTACCTTATACCCGGGAGATAAAAGGGGGAGCTACGAGCCTTCCGAAAAGATCGTCTAACAGGGGATGCCGAAACTTATAACATAATCACAATCACATTTCCTCTGTACGGCTTCGGACTGAGGTTGCGTAGTGATTGTAACTTTGTGTCGAAAATGAGGTTAACTTCCGCTCGCAAATTAAATGGACGAATTTCGCTGCCGGGCGACAAGTCGATCTCGCACCGCGCGGCGTTGATCGCGAGTCTGTCTTCGGGCAGTTCCGAGATCTCGAATTTTTCAACGGCTCAGGATTGTGCCTCGACGCTCGCGTGTCTCAAACAACTTGGAATTTCGGTTGAACTTGAAAAAGACGGGGTTTTTCGCTTCACCGGCGGCGAGAAGCTCACAGCTCCGCAGGAACCGTTGGATTGCGGAAACAGCGGTTCGACGATGCGAATCCTCGCGGGGGTCTTGGCGGGCCAGAATTTCACTGCCGAACTCGTTGGCGACCAGTCGCTGAGTTCCCGCCCGATGCGACGTATCATCGAGCCGCTCGAACTCATGGGCGCCCGCATCGATTCAACCGACGGAAAGCCGCCATTGAAGATTACGGGGTCCGATCGACTCAGCCCGATTACCTACAAACTTCCGGTCGCCAGCGCCCAGGTAAAATCAGCAATTCTTTTCGCATCGCTGTTCACGCACGGCCGCACGACCGTCATCGAGAAGTCGCCTTCGCGCGATCACACGGAGCGACTGTTCAACGGCTTCGGCGTTCCGGTAATCACTAACGACGATCTTTCGATCACGATCGACGGCCCCGCGCGATTCAGCGGCGGCGCGATCACGATCCCTGGCGATATCTCGTCCGCCGCATACTTCATCGCCGCGGCAATGTTGCTGCCGAAATCTGAATTGATGATCGAAGCGATTGGATTGAACCCGACTCGCGCGGCGTTTCTGTCAGTGTTCAGTTCCTGGGGCGCGCAGATCTCAACATCCGATTTACGCAGCGAGCACAACGAGCCCGTGGGAACGATTAATGTCAGCGGCGGTTTGCGATTTGCTGCGCGAGAGGAAGACAGGATTCTATCCGGCTCTCTGATCCCATCACTGATCGACGAACTACCGTTGCTCGCCGTTGTCGGATCGCAAGTTCCCGGTGGCATTCAGATTCGCGACGCCGAGGAATTGCGACTAAAGGAAAGCGACCGGCTGCAAGCCACCGCCAACAACTTGCGTTCTATGGGGGCAGAAGTTGAAGAGTTTGACGATGGACTCGCAGTGTTTGGGCCAATGCAACTCCGCGGCGCCTCGATCGATTCGTATGGCGATCATCGCATCGCGATGGCGTTCTCTGTTGCAGCGTTGATTGCCGAAGGTGAAACCGAGATCAAAAACTCGGAATGCGTTGCCATTTCTTTCCCCGAATTCTTTGAACTACTAGACACGCTCGCTGAGAGGTGATCCGCTGAAACTGTCTGGACCAATCGCTATCACCGGCTTCATGGGTTGCGGCAAGACGAGGGTCGCACGCGAACTCGCGCGCCAGCTGAATGTGGTCATGGTCGACCTCGACGATCAGATCACGAAGCGCGTTGGAAGACCGCCGGCACAACTAATCGTCGAGGCAGGTGAACCCGCGTTCCGCGCCATCGAGTCTGACACGCTGCGCCACGTGTTACAGATTGGCGAAGCACGAGTGATCGCGCTCGGCGGTGGCGCCTGGATTCAGGAAGGGAACCGGCGACTGCTCGATCAGTACGGTTGTATTAGTGTCTGGCTGGATGCGCCGTTCGAAATGTGTTGGACCAGAATCAGCTCTTCACAGGAAGATCGGCCGCTCGGAAGGACGCGAGAACAGGCGTTGGCCCTCTACGAACAACGCCGTCCGGTGTATGAATTAGCAAAGGTTCATATACCGATTCGTGAAGAAAATTTCGAAGAGCTGATTTCGCGCGTAGTTAGTTCATTTTCTTAAACACAAACGACATCGCTTTGTTGCCTTCACCGGCATCGATACTCGCGGTCAGTCCATCGTCAGTCTTGCGGTAGATGATGCGCTTTGGAAAGTCGTGTTGCGGATTTTCAAAGACCGCTTCGGTTGCCGAAGCGCGTGTGAGTTTGAAATCAGTGCCGGGACAACGGGCTTTCGGATGCGCGACGTAGTAAATGCCATCGGCGCGTTGCTCGATCCGCAGGTATTCGAACTCGACCGTTTTGTCGCCGGCAATCGTGCGACTGACACCCATCATCGAGCCACCCGCGACTGCGGTCCAATGTTCCTCGATCTGCCTGCGACCACCGGGAGCTGTTTGCCAGGCGCCGGCAATCCACGACAGGTCCGACATGGTCGGGGTTTGAAAAGGCGTAAGCAAGAGTAGCGTTGTGATTGTTAGTTTTAGCATTCGTTTGATTCTCCTGGAGACGCTACTTTATGACTGGTCTACGTTGAGGTATTGGAAAAATCCGACATCCGTGTCTTCCGCGTGAAGGCTTCGGTGATTGCGCTCCGTTCAGCCAACAGAACAGCGGGTGTCTGACCAGCAAACTGAGTGAAATCGCGAATCAGGTGGGCCTGATCGTAGTAACCACACTCGACTGCGATCGATGCCCATGCTGAATCAACCCGCTCGACTGCGCGAAAGACCTGCTGAAATCGGAGAATGCGACCGAGAAGCTTTGGACCAATTCCAATCTCGCGCAGGAAGCGCCGTTCCAATTGGCGACTGCTGATACCGGCTGCTGTCGCGAGTTGGTCTACTGAAACACAACCGGCCGATTCGACTATCCTGGCGGCGAGTTTAGTCGCGGATGAATGGAATGAGCCGCGAAGCAAGCGGGCAATCAACACAGATTCGATTGCTGAGGTCCTTTCGCTTAGCGACGACAGATCTTCACTCACGAGCAACAACTCACGCTCCAACTCACTGGAAAGAGTTCCGAGCTCCGCGATCTGATCCGTCAGTTCATTCATCGGCACGCGCAGGAACGGTCCGGTGCCGCCGGGATGAAACCGAATACCCAACAACTCGACGGCTCCATTCGGGGAGATAAGAATCGGACCACTCATCTGGCCGACGAGGAAGTGACGTGGTTGAAGTTCGCGTTCGTCGTTCCGGTGTTGTGAGAAGCGCTCGCCGAAGTTCAGGATCAACTCGACACAGCCGTCGGGCAGTATACGCTCCGGCGCCCCACCCGCCGATGGACCATCGTCTTCGAGCGTCCAGAAACACTCAACGAAACGATTCAGTGGCGGTCGTGAAGTAATCTCGGAATAGCGCATTTATAAGGTGCGCCGAAGAATATCACGGATCGGATAACAGGGGTGGCGTTGGGAGGCATGAGTGGTGTCTTAGTTTGCCAGCATTCTCTGCGTACCTCGGCGGTCTCTGCGACTCTGCGGTAAAACAACCGCAAAACATATAAACCGCAGAGACGCGAGAACCGCAGAGAGATACGCAGAGGAAATTAGACACCACCGCATGCCACCCCTTTCCCTAACTTAGAACACGTAACGCAGTCCGACGATGATGCGCCGGTTGCCGCCGTCCGTGCCCCATTGATTAAGGAAGTTGTTTGACGTAACTCTGGAGTCGGGAATACCGAAGTCTCGAGAGTTAGTGAAATTGAAGAAGTCAGCGCGGAGTTGGAGCCGGTGTGTTTCTCCGATCCGCGTGTTCTTCAGGATTCCGAAATCAATGTTGTTGATGCCGTCGGAGCGCAGCGTATTGCGTCCGACGTTGCCGATTCGTTGTGCAGCCGTGATCGGAGTGAAGAGCGAACGGCCACCAGCCCGGAGTATCTCTTCGACACTCATACCCGAAAGATCGAGCGTCGTATTGATATTCGGCCTGATCGCGTTTCCGACCAGCGAGGATATGCTGGCCAGCGCCCCCGCTGGGTCGGAACCGTTGAGCGGCGTAAACGGCGAACCACTCTGTAGGGCGAATTGAGAGTTGATTTGCCAGCCACCCAGAACGTGGCCCGTAAAGCCCTTCTGATCGCGGAAGTAAGGCAACTCGTAGACGAAATTGCCGGCCAGGCGGTGCGGACGATCGAAACTCGATCGCGCGCGGTCTGACCTTCGGTTGTACGAGTCTTGCGCCACGGCAATCTCGCCTGACGACACGTTGAAGATCTCAGACATCGTGTCGATGAATGAGCTATACGTGTAGTGAAGTCCGAAACTGAAACCGGCGCTCAATCGCTTCTCCAAACTCGTTTGTAGCGAGTGATAGATCGACATGCCCGAGTTGGTGCGTAGACGCGTCGGTCCCTGGTTCGGAATCACACGGCAAAAGTTGTTCGCCGCGCTTGCTTGCGTGCATCCGGGGATGGTTGGATTTGCGTCAACCGACTCGAACAGGCTCGTGCCCTTCGTGCCGACGTAGCCAACACGCAACACCAGGTCGCGCGTGAACTCGCGCTGCACTTCGAGGCTTACCGAATCGTAGACCGGCATGTGGAAGTCCTCGTCGACGATCGTGCGGTTGACGGTGTTCGGATTGAACGGTGGGTTTCCCAACACGCTGAACGCGTTGGTAATCACACTTACATTCTCGCCCGCGAGGTTCGGGACAGTAATCGTCGGGAACGACGACACTGCCGCGACGAACGGGAACGAGCTCCAAATGTTCAGCACGATGTTTGTGTAGGCGTAGTCGTGCGTGCGCGTGTACCCACCGCGCAGGACGAGCTTGTCTCCACCGGTGAGCCAACCCAACACGCCGTCGCTACTCGTTTGCGGGTTCCAGTTGAAACCGAATCGCGGTTGGAAGTTGTTGTTGTCGCGACCGGGAACCGGTGTCAACACGAAGCGCGGATCGTTGTTCGCCGCGGCCAGTACCGGTTGATTGAAGTCAACCAGGTCCCCAATAGGCTGACCTGCGTTTTCGTAACGAAGTCCAAGCGTCAAGGTGAAGTTGGGACGAATCTTCCACTCGTCCTGGCCGTAGAAGAAGAAATCGTGCCAATCGTTGTGCAGCACTTGTGCAGTGCCGGGTAGGTCCTTGTTGATGTTGGCCCGAGTAGCGAAGTCCTTCACGAGGAAATCGAGCGACGCGTATTCGAGCAACCCGCGAGTCGTGGGTTTGAAAAGTTGATGGAGTTGATTGCGGCGAACGTCGACGCCGAATTTCCAGGCGTGATTGCCGGTTGTGTAGGAGACGTTGTCCTGCACCTGGTACGTGTTTCGCACCTGGTTCTGCGGCAGGTTCACGCCGAGTCCGATCGCGGTGCGGGTTGGACCAGCATTGAAACCGCTTAAGCCAAGTTCCACAACTTCTATCGACGGAATTAAGAGCGAACGTGGATCAAGCGCGTTCGTCGCTGACGCGCTGCGAAGAAACGCACCGCGCACTTCGTTAATCCATCGCGGACTCAGCACGCTCATGAACTGCAAGTTCACGCCTTGCGTGCGCGCCGGAACGACCGACGAAAATCCCGGCGGTGTGATCTGTGAAGCAGCAACATTGGGAATGCTGCCGAACGCTCCCGAGTCCTGGTACAGATACCGGCCGTTGAGACTGTGTGTGTCGTTAAAGCGATGATCGAGGCGAATCGACACCTGCCAATCGTCGTAGGTTGAGGCCTGCGACCCTGTCAGCGATCCGACCGGAACGACAAACGTTTGTCCGTTACGTACGAAGCGAGCGGTCTGATTGAGCGGCGCGGTGGCGGCGGGCAGGAAGTCGAGCAATGCTCTAACCTGCGGCAAATCCCCTGCGGCTTGTTCGAGGATGGCCTTGCCCGCCGCGGTCGGGGCACCATTCAGCGTTTGTCCGATGCCGAGCTGGCGGTCCCACCAGCGCTGCACCGAGAAAAAGAAGAACGTTCGATCTTTGCCGCTGAGAATGGCTGGTCCGCCTTCGCCAAAGCGCGGCAGATGCAATGGACCACCAATCGTTCCGCCGAGTTGGTTCTCAATTCGGAACGGAGACTTGCGGCGAAACTCAGCAGTCGCGTTTGGATTGCAGAAACCGTTCGCGCCGGCCTTTTGCACGTTGCTGCACGCGTTGAGCGCGTTGTCGTTGTGAAACCAGAACGCCGATCCGTGGTACTGGTTTGAACCGCTGCGCGTGATCGCGTTGAAAACGGCGCTGGCGTTGCGACCGTACTCAGCGCTGAACTGGTTTGTCACCAGTCGCACTTCCTGGATCGCATCGGGGTTATTAAGTGGGATCGTCGATCCGGCAACGCCGAAGTTGTTGTTGTCCTGGCCGTCGATCATGAAGTTGTTGGAGCGAACGCGTCCGCCATTGGAGGAAAAGTTTGTGCCTCCGGCGAAGGCGCTCTGTCCGGAGTTCAACTGGCTGACACCCGGAGCTGAAAGCGCGATGTTGTAAACATTGCGCGTAGTGGCGAGCGGCAATTCCGAGAGACGTTTTTCGTCAAAGCGAGTACCGACTTCCGCGTTGACAGTGTTGAGCACCGAGGCGTTTTCGACGATGTTTACGACTTCCTGCACGGCGCCCGGTTTCATCGTCACATCGACCACGGCGTTTTGGTTTAGGGCGAGCGTGATCCCTGACTGCATGTACTTCGCGAAACCCGTGCTTTCCACCGTGATTTCGTAAGCACCGACCGGGACGCCCGCAAAATGATAGCGACCGTCTGCATTCGTTTGCGCGGTGCGCGACTCGTTAGTCGAGATGTTGCGCACCGTCACTGTAGCACCGGTGATGACTGCCTCTTTTTCGTCTCTCACTTCGCCGGAAATCGATCCTGACGTTTGGGCCAGGATCGAAGTACAGAGACACGTGAGCAGTGTTGTCACCAGCAACAGAATTTTCGTGGCTTTGAGCATAAGCATTCTCCTTTACTTCTCAGTCTTTAAATGGTGACGGCCCGGAGAACGCAGATTGTTTTGCACTAAAGTGCAAAACTTCGGAGACGAGTAGGGTCGTTAATGCGTAGAGGCAATGGGTATTCCAAGGAGAGCGATCTATTAGTGTGGATCGTTAAACTTTGCCTGCGCGTGAGTTGAGTTTTTTGCGACGAGGCGAGTGCAAGTTTTCGCAGTCTGAAAACCTATGAATGATTCAAATTCGTGAAAATGCTTGCGGTGGAGAGCGCCCAGGGCCGGTGAGGCAGCCCTGGACTAGAAACACGCCTACTGTGGAGGTGACGCGAACGCGACGTCAGTGATCAACACGCCGCCTGCCAATCGTTCATTAAACGTGAGTTGCACTGTGCGGACAGCGTTGAGATTCACACCGCCAAACGCGTTCAGCGGTACGCGCACCGTATTCAAAACCACCTTTGGAACCGGTCCAACGTTGCCCGGCGGAAAGAACAACGCACCCGAAACGTCGCTGACTCGCACCGACGCTGTGCCACCTGAAGCATCGGTCAGTACCACGCGAAAATCCTGCGCGAGATCTTCGAGATTGTGCGGGTCGGCAAAGTTCACGCTTACGCGAAACTGTACCGCCTGAAATCCGGAAACGTTTCCGAGCGTCGCCGGGATGTCGTTTCTGTAGTTGCCAGTGAAGTTATTCCAACCCGTTCGCAGTTGACTCAAACCACGCAACGGCGAGCGAGCGCTTGGAGTCGTATGCGGTTGTCGTGCGTTCGATTGGCCGGGCAGGCACGTTGCAGGCTGGGGTGCTTCACCGCCGCATAGATCATAAGGTGTTAGACCGATCTGCGTCACAGCGCCGCCAAGGTTGTTCAGTAGCAGGTTCGTATCGTTCAGCAGCCGGTTGACGTCGAGTCTCAAAGACGAAGTATCCGGCGCGTGATACGAGACAAACAGGTCGTTGGTCTGTGCCGAAGCAGGAGGCGGTGCATCGCCCGTCAGGATCGGTATGAACTGGTTTTCGCCGCCAACATACGCACGGAAGAACGCACTCATGTACGCCAGTCCAGTCCCGCGTTGCTGCGTTTCAGTCAATCGCTTATTGCCCGGAACGGTGCCACAGTGCCGATCGGAATGCCCGCCCGGAACAAACACCTGCCAGTCGTTTGCCGCACCCGGAAACGTACTCGAAGGAGACCAAACGGTGTTGTAGAAATTGTGATTGGCGCCCATCACCAGAACGTAGTGTTTAGGCGCCTGATCGCCGGGCACGTTGTAGCGAGCGTCGTCATAAAAGTGAACGCCCTGCAAATCGACAACGTCACCATCGCAGTAAGGAAGCAACACATTCAGAGCGGCATTGTTTACAACGAACCGGTTGAAATCGACCGGCGCGAGTGGGAACACTGCTTTGATCCCATAAGGCGCGCCCAACGAATCGTTCAGCACGTAATGACGCACGACGCCCTCGCCGCCACGCGAGTGGCCCATCGTCCCGATGCGACTCATGTCAAACTTGCCGACGAACTTGTTTCCGAATGGCGCGCCACCAGTTGTATTGAACGCGTTGAGTATATCGAGATGTTTTTGGACCAACTCAGCTCGCGCGAGAGCCCCGAGATCGAAAACGCTGTTGTCGACGGCGTTCACGCCGTTGGCGCTGATCGACACGACGACGTATCCATGGCTGGCGAGAACCTGCGAAAAATAATCGTATCCCTGATAACTGGGAATCGACTGACTTCCTTTTTGGGTGCAGGGCCACTGCAATAACACGCTCCCACCTTTAAAACAGGTGGCATGCCGCCCATGCAACAATACGATCACAGGCAAAGGCGCGCCCGACAAATTCGTCGGGTAGTGAATCGAAGCTATCAGTTCTACTGGTCCAGGAAAGTTACTCGGTTGAAACGCAGTATCGCCGAAGTTGTACTCTTCGCGGGTCACCGCCAACGGTCCGGAAGTTCCCGGATCGGGAACCTGGCCCGACGTATTCGCTGCCGCGCTGATGAGGAGTAAAACCGCGACACAAAAGGCGCGGATGTAATTCGATTTCATTGGTTTCCTCCTTCACGCTTTAGCTGGAGCGGCTGCGAAACTCTTTCGCGAGACTCTTTGTTTTCACCATAGGAGATGGAGACGACACCACCTTCGCGAATTAGCGAGCCGTCGAACGTGATGGCGGTGATTTCCGACAGCGTTTCGTTTTCGATGCCGTTGCCGACGATCTGATCGTCAATCCAAACGACTGCCGGAAGTGCGCGAACCGGGAATGGACCACCGTTTATCGTTACACGCCATGCTTTGTTAACGACCGACTGCCGGCCTTGAAGTTCAACGGTCATGTTTCGTGGCAGTTCGAGTTCTTCGACGCGATAACCGATCAGTTGAAGGTCGCCGTTTGGACGCGCGGATCTGGCTTCGCTGACGAGCCTGCCCGGTCGCTTCAAAAGTTCTCTCATCTCTTTATTTGAGACAGCGGCAGGATTTCCCTGCGCGAAGACTCTCGAACCGCTTGCCAGCAGCAGAGGCAACACGACGATGCAGATCGCTACACAGCGACTCTTGACACTTTGTTTCATTTGCGAATCTCCTTGGACGGATCACGAAAAGGACTAGCTTGGTAAGTCTTAGTTGCTAAAGGCACACCTCTGCGCGGAGGCACGCCGGGGGATGATCGACGTTACGGCGACGCTCAATTTTTGGGAGTTAAGTTTCCGGGCTGGACCACGCTACCTTAGTGGCAATTCCGGGTGGTGTCAATTGCAATCATATTCTGATTAAATGATCTCGCGATTCTGAGCATGGCGTGGAGATTTGGATGAAGAGACTTCGATTCCGTTCGAGCAATGTGATCGTGCTTGCGCTGTTGCTTTGTGTTTCCGCTTGCACGAGCGCGGAGGAGACGGCGCAGCTTAAGGAAGCAGGGGAACGGGGTGAACAGTCGTACCGGCAGTATCGGACCGGCGATTACGACACAGCAAAGAACGCGGTGCTTAATTACATTCAGTACCTCGAAGGCAAGTTGGCGGATCCGAAGTTTGTGCACGTCGAATCGTCCAAGTCAGACATCATGACGAATTATGCTCGGCTGGCGAGGCTCGAACAGAGGTACAACGGACCGGATAGAGATTTGTACACGCAAAAGGCGATCGCGATGTGTCAACAGTTGAAGATGAAGAGGAATTGCACACCGCTGGATCTCGAAGCGCACATCGACGCGATCGACGCGATGTTCCCGATTAGATAGATTTCAGTCTTCTATCGGAACTTGCGCAGGAAGCGTCCGGCGAGTCTGCGCGCCCTGAACGTTCCTCTTTCGACGAAGCGCATGCTGTTGCCCAGACGGTCGCCGAAGTCTTCATCAACATGGGGCGATTTGAGCGCCGTTTCTGGTCCATGTTTATGCAGGCTCTTGCCGTAGTCTTCAGTGTAATCGCGCATCCAGAACTGCGTCCGCCGCATGCCCGAGCGCTCAGCCTCAGCTAACGCCTGATCGGCACTCCACCCGTCATGCTTCATGCGATAGATCGCGACGATCATACCCGTGCGATCAACGCCCTCTTTGCAGTGGATAAACACCCGCCCGTTTTCCGGCGCATTAATTAATTCCAGAATGCGCGCGACGCGCGTGTGCTGAGGCCGGGCCCAATTCGGAAGTGGAACGTTAAAATAATTCAGACCCAGCGCGCGCACTTCCTTCTCTTCAGCTCTCGTGTGTTCACTCGCGCCCCGTAGATTGATGACAGTGTTGATGCCAAGGTCGTGAAGTTTGCCGATGCCGCCATCGCGCGGTTGACCGCCGCGAAACAACTTTTTACCGACTTGCTGAAAACGCGGCAACTCCGGGTAGGCAGTCAAATCCTGAGCGATCGCTGTCGAAGAAAGAACCAGCAGGAGGAAGCCAAGCTTAATCATTGGGGTAACTCCGGATTTGCACGCGCATGAAACCACGAATCCTGCGCATAAAGCAACAATTTCACCCGATTTGAACTCACTCGTCGCGGGTTGTAGAATCCGATTACGAAAAGGGGAGTAGGTCACCTGCCTTTGTGGTCCGGTGCAGCCGTCAACACGGCGCCAACGTAGGCGCCCGGCGCATCGGGTAGGGCAAACAAATCAGCTCCACGACCAAGACCTTTTGCGGCTGATGAAGCGCGCGAAGGGTCTTTTCTTTTTCGCGACGCCCATGTGTCGAACTGCGCAACGCGCGAAAGGATCGGTTGGTGACCAATTTCCATGAAAGTTATCGAAGACAAGTCCAGCACGAGCTGGCATACCTTAACTGTCGAACAAACTCTTGAACGTCTTTCGTCCGGACCGCGTGGTCTGACTGAAGACGAAGCGACAAAACGACTCCAGGAGCATGGACCAAATGAACTTCAGGCGCGCTCTCACATCTCGCCGTGGTCCATCCTGCTCGAACAATTCAAAAACGTTCTGATCGTCATCCTGCTGCTGGCGACGGCGCTCTCAGCGTTTCTCGGACATGGCGTCGAGGCAATCGCGATCACCGTAATTGTGCTGTTCGCGGTCATCCTTGGCTTCATTCAGGAATACCGCGCCGAACGCGCCATTGAAGCACTGCGCGAAATGGCGGCACCGAATGCGACCGTCATCCGCGACGGACGCGAACAGCGAATTCCCGCGCGCGATCTTGTTCCGGGCGATCTCGTCTTGTTGGCGACCGGCGATAAGGTTCCGGCAGACGCGCGACTGACGGAAGCAGTCAATCTGCAAACTGTCGAAGCGCCATTAACCGGAGAGTCCGCGCCTGTTGAAAAACACTCCACGGCACTTCCGGAAGAGCAATTACCCGCAGCCGATCAGCGAAACATGACATTCGCCGGTACCGCAGTGACGTACGGTCGCGGTCGTGCGCTCATCGTCGCAACCGGCATGGCGACGGAGTTCGGCAAGATCGCGCGAATGCTCCAGGACGTTGACACGGCAAAGACCCCGCTACAGAAGAACCTCGATCGCATCGGCAAGTCCTTGGCCCGCGCCGCGTTTGCTGTTGTGTTTGTAATCGTCATCCTCGGTCTGTTTCGCGGTCAGCCTTTCGTCGAGATGTTGATCTTCGGCGTTGCGCTGGCAGTTGCAGTTGTCCCTGAAGCGCTTCCGGCGGTGGTCACGATCTCGCTCGCACTCGGCGTCAAACGAATGGTGCGTCGCAACGCGCTGATCCGTCGTCTGCCTGCGGTCGAAACTCTCGGCAGCACTTCGGTGATCTGTTCCGACAAGACCGGCACGTTGACTAAAGACGAAATGACGGTGCGACGACTGTACGTCGACGGTCACATGCTCGACGTGTCTGGCACTGGATACGAACCGACCGGCGCGTTCTCGATGAATGGCGCCGGCGCGTCGATTTCGACGCCCGTATCGATGTTGTTACGTGCGGCGGCGCTCGCGTCGGACGCGCGTGTCGAGCAGAAAAATGGCGCCGGTACGTGGGAAGTTAAAGGCGACCCGACGGAAGGTGCGCTGGTCGTCGTTGCGGCAAAGGCTGGTTTGAATAAGGCCGACCTCGACTCCCAGTTTTCACGCGTCTCGGAGATTCCTTTCACGGCCGAGACGAAGCGAATGACCACGTTGCACGAAACACCGGAAGGAATCGTCGCTTACTCGAAGGGCGCGCCGGAAGTGATCGTGCAGTCGTGTACGTCGCAGTTGACGGACGCCGGCGCCGAACCGCTTGACGAAGCGCGCCGGGCGGACGTGCTGGAGCGCGCGCGGCAGATGGCAGGAGAAGCATTGCGCGTTCTCGCAGTTGCGTACAAACCACGCGCGGCCGTTGCCGACGCTGAGAACGAAATGACACTCCTGGGTCTCGCCGGAATGATCGATCCCCCGCGGCCCGAAGCAAAGTCAGCGGTGCGCCGGTGTGAAGAGGCGGGGATCAAAGTCATCATGATCACCGGCGACCATCCACTTACCGCAAAAGCTGTTGCCGACGAGTTGGGTTTGAGCAAAGACGGCCGCGTTGTAAATGGTTCCGAACTGGAGGCGATGGATGATGCGCAGCTCGAGCGGGCGGTCGAGTCGATCGAGGTCTGCGCGCGTGTGTCGCCGGCGCACAAGTTGCGCGTTGTGACTGCGCTTCAGAATCGCGGACAAGTGGTCGCGATGACTGGCGATGGAGTAAACGATGCTCCGGCATTGAAGAAGGCTGACATCGGAATCGCGATGGGCATCACGGGTACGGATGTTTCGAAGGAAGCAGCAGCGATGACGCTCACCGACGACAACTTCGCATCGATCGTAGCCGCGGTCGAAGAAGGTCGCGGCATCTTCAGTAACATCAAAAAGTATTTGATGTACTTGTTGTCGTCGAACATCGGCGAGATCGGGTTGATGGCGGGGGCGACGCTGGCAGGTTTGCCGTTGCCGTTGAGCGCGGTCCAGATTCTTTATGTGAATCTCGCGACGGATGGATTGCCTGCTCTGGCGCTTGCAGTTGATCCACCGGAGCAAGGTCTGATGCAACGGCCGCCGCGTAATCCTCGCACGGGAATCTTTACAAGGCCGGTAATCCTACTGATGTTGGCCGGCGGTGTGTGGTCCGCGATCGTAAACCTTAGTCTTTTCGTCTGGGCGTTGAGCTCGGGTCGAAGTGTGGCTGAGGCGATGACGATGACCTTCGTATCGCTTGTGCTGATTCAGTTTTTCAAGGCCTACAACTTCCGATCTGATCGAGCGTCAGTGTTGCATCAGCCGTTCGCGAACAAATGGCTGAACCTCGCGATTTTGTGGGAGCTCGTGATGCTGGGATTGATTCTGTACGTTCCGTTGCTCGAAAGGACGTTTGGAACGTTTCCGCTGACGCTAACCGACTGGGCCATCATCGCTGTCGCAGCGTTTACAGTTTCGCCGGTGCTCGAATTGACGAAGTGGATCGAGCGACGGTGGCTTGCCGCCGAGTTCGATAACTAATGAACGATCACTAACGCCAGGGTTCCCGCTTCACTTCGGATCGAGCGGGAGCCCGGCGTTGGTCCATGCATCGAATCCGCCGTACAGTGGATGGACATTCTTCCAACCGCGATCAGCGAGTTCTTGTGCCACACGGGCACTTGAAGCTTCGTTCGGTCAAGTGCAGTAAGTGATTACCACCCGATCGTGCGGGATCTCGTTGACGTGTTGAGCCACTTCTTCCGCCGGCACTCTGATGGCACCGGGCAACTTTTGATCGCCCTCTCCCCATGCCGTCGGATTTCGCGTATCGACAAAAGTGAACTGTTCACCTCGATTTAGCCGCTCTGAGACTTCATCGACCGTTATTCTTGTTACTTCCATAATGTGTCTTATCGCACACTGAAAAACGCGGATATCACAAACAACACAAATTTATTTGACGGCGATTGCGGCTTTTCTTACCAGTCCCATAACGAGCAGAACGGAAACTACGACTAAGACGGCGTAAATCATCAATAACAGGATGCCGATAGAAGTGATTACGTCTAGCAACGCCTCGGGTGCCACAAGCGGCATTATCGATACAAGAACCGCCGGCACCGCGAGGCCTAAATACAAATTTCGCCGGAATTTCGCGACCTGCATCAACTCGAAATTATTCGACGAAAGCGCTAATGCGATGATCCCAGAACAGATTCCCCAAATCAGAAGTATGTCCAGGATGTTTGCAACTGCCGAGATCGGAAAGAGCGGGTCGATCGTAACTCCACTGCTCCTGTCCTTCGAACCTTCGAAAGCCAATCTGTAGTCTTCGGCCGAACTCTGGTGGCCCTCGACTATGTAAAGGAGTCGACTATCCAGACCTTCGTTACCCCAGGTTCCGGGATTCCACAACGTCCACCCCAGGCTCCACCATTGCTGTATCGCCCGATCTGCGACGTTTACGTTTGAATACGCTGAAATCGTTGAACCGTCATGACCGGTTGAGCCGTGCGGGAACTGCATAGTATCCGCTTTGAAACTCTCGTCTGTTTCAGCTCTTTTACGGATCCCCTGGTGCGAGTATTCAGTTTCAGTCTTTAGTTTCATTGCGTTGAGCGCTTCTTCGGGCGAGCCATAACGCAACACCAGGATCACCGTCCCGTCGGAATACTCTCCCAATATCCGATCTTCTTCTCGCGGTGGATTGTGAGTTCTATTTGCATCTATTTCCGTTGCCGAACGTGTAGTGCGTATTAGGCGGGCGGAATTTACTTGTCGAGGTAGCAGAGTACTAAGCTCGCCGGTCAAGGTTGAAATCCATTCTCGTTTCAGCCTGGGCGCTTGCTTAGCATCGACCGCGATCTCGACCAGAGTGGTCAGAGAAACGAAGATAAGAATGATTGCGAAGATTCTGGCTGTTCGAAACCACTGGTGATGTGAAGCAAGACGGCTAAGGCCACTGGCGATGAGGATGTAACCGACGAAATCCGGCAGGACCAAATCGACGGAACTAATCCGTATGTCGAGGACAACAAAGAGAAGCCCCCAGAAGATTAGATTAAACCCAACGTTCATGATCCGTCGCGCCTAAGGGGTTTGCGAGTGTTCGAAGTCAAGACTCGTAAGGAACGTGCAGACACTATTCCCGTTTGACAGGAAAGTCAACGTCTTAGTTTGAGAGCAAACATGGAGGATTAAAGCTATGTCACGAGAAGTATTCAGGGCTGAAATTGTGCTTCCGATTGTTATGTTGATTGTGCTCGTTTCCGTCGGCTGGACCAGGATGGACCAGACCGATAAGCGCACTTGGGA
>Ga0209486_10000397_pt1 | contig 19764 bp, 17 predicted proteins | sample NCCompost_FD_187518 | JGI IMG/M metagenome (GOLD analysis project Ga0209486, IMG submission 187518) | Agricultural soil microbial communities from Utah to study Nitrogen management - NC Compost (SPAdes) (version 2) | ecosystem: Environmental > Terrestrial > Soil > Agricultural land | place...
ACGGACTCGGATTACCCAAAGCCCCGTCGCGACATCAGCTTGCAGCAACTGGAAAACTACACCCTCCTGATACTCGACAAAGGGCAAATCTTTCTCTGCCCGGTGAAGCGCCTCGGGAATTCCGGGCATCGGTGCAAAAGCGGCAGCTATGTTTGTTCTCCTTTTAATTTAGCAGCAGCGGACACGATGCTATTTAAAAATTACGACTTACGAATTAAAGAAAATAATCCCGACATTCATAATTCGTAATTCTCAATCGATCTACTATGGAATGCGTGTCCCTTGTGTCGCCCAGACTTGCCAGCGTCCGTCGCGCTTGATAAACGTATCGGTAAAGCTCACGCGCCGGTCGAACGGCTGATTTTTGTCGTCACGCCCTTTGGAATGAACAACGCCTGTCACAATTGCCGTGTTACCGTCAATACGAATGTTCATGTTTGACAGATCATTCCATTCGGTAACGCTTCGATCCGTTTTCATATCAGAGAGGTCTTCGGTTTTGGTCGAAATCTTGGCTGTGCGGCTGCTGATACTGCTGTAATCGGCGGCCAAGTTTCGTTCAAACCAGCTCATATCTTTGTTTCTATCGGCAGTGTTCCAGTCCAATTCCATATAGCCGAGCACCGCGGATTCGTCCAAACTGTTTCCGGCGTTGCCGACGACCTGCCATTTTCCGCCGCGTTTCTCGAGAAAATGAACGCTGCGCGTCCAAAAGGTTTCCTCTTTGCCGCCTGCGCCATTTTTCGTTGTCACGATGTTGCGATGCGTGATAACGGCCGAAACGGGCGTGCAAGTTATCAAATAGTTATCGTGCGTTAACTTATCAACCGTTTGCGGATTCACTTTGCCGCGTTCAAATGCTGCCATCGTGGTTTCGACGGTCTGCGTTTTATTCTCCATTACGGGCAATCCCATGTAATCGTCGGCGTAGATTGTCAACAAAGCGTTGCGGTCGCCTTTCACTCCCGCATCGCCCCACGCGCGGTCAAATGCTTCGAGAGCTTTTTTGTCCGACTCGCCGCATTCACCGAAAGCGGATCCGGCAAAGGCAAACGTCAAAATGAACATTAAAAAGATGTGTTTCATGATTTATCCTTGGAGTTGGAGCGGTTGGCTTCAGGTGATCTGGAGGATTCCAGAGAAGCTGAGAAGAGAGCAGGCTAGACTCGGTTCGGCGCGCACTCTATCACGTCGAGCTTGGATTACCTAACCGGCCTTTCGACGGATTTGGTGTTGAAGCAAACTGAGGTAGCATTATGGTTGATGACTCCTTAACCTCAACCTTGGTACGTTTAGATTTGGGCAGGCATTCTCGTTTCTTCCATCCGTTCTGCAAACTGAAACCTCTTCTTCAGGGCTGAAACAGAAGATTTCGTCCGCACCATCTTTGTCACCATCACCAGCGCCCTCTGCCGAGGCGACATTAAGCCCAACGCCCCAATTATTCTCCGCCAATCAAGACTATCGACGTATCAGTGCAGTGGGTTTCTCGAGGGGGAAGCATCGGTGACTGCCCACTGCGATTTAGCAAGGTGACATTGAGAACCATTGACAAAGAGTTAACGGCAATTACAAACGAAAGAGGTGTAGCCGTTTTTCACGATACTCCCTGCGGAGGTTCGGCAACTATTATCTTTACACGAGGTACAACTCTGCGAATCGAGAAGTTGAACTGCGAAAACGAATTAATAGATTTAGGCGCATACGGAACTGTGGTGGACCGCCTTTCGAAGCTTTCCGCAGCAGAACGAAGACGGATAACGAAATCTTGCTGAGACTTCACAAGTCCATTTGGATGTGCTTCCCAAAATACACCCGCTCTTTGCTCTGTTTATCTGCACTTACGGCGGCGGCGAATCCTGGCTGCAACTCCCGTAATACCGATCGCCAGCAATGCGATGCTCGCGGGCTCGGGAACGGGTGTAAACTCGATATTGTCTATTGTCTCTACGATATCGTCGTGTGATGAGACACGAAAGGTCGCACGATTGAACACCGCACCAGAAAACAAGATCTGCTGATTGATGATGCCGTCGCGGTTGAGGAGAACAATTGTCTCTCCGACAAATACATCATTGAAAAACGTCTGCAGAATAGCGAAATCCCCTTCGAGCGTATCTCCGAAATGGTCGTTGCCGAACCATAAGCTGAGTGACGTCACCGGAACGTCAAAGTCCATAAAAACGCCAAGGTCAGCTTCAGTGGCCAACCCTCTAGTGCCAAAAAACGCCTGGCCAGACCCAAACGATGCCGGGTGGATATGAAGAGTAAAGATGCGAGGAGCACTGAAACGAAGAATGCTCGATTCAACACTTCGGAAACCGTTCGGCAAATTTACTTGCACCGGATCAAATTCGAAGGTGATGGTATCCGCTTTGGCGCTGACTGGGCTTATAAAGAGGATGCTTAAAAAGAGTAAACAAGCAGCTACTGGGCTATAGGATTTTGCTGACATTTTTGTATGCCTCCCTGACTGCGGGAGTTGAAGGTGAACCTTTTTCGACTTAGGGGGCGAAACGGGGGTTAAGGGTAGGTGGCCACAGCTTACGACTGTAACGTTCGTAAGTCATTGTTTATTTATTACAAATGTATGCACGTCCGAGATAGGGCGATGGTTGCCGGACTCTTGCCGACATGCCCGAATTAGCAGCTCAATTTCGTAAGTGGGCGGCTGGATCAGCATTGCAAGCAACCTGGAACATCTCAGAGTTCAGCACGCGAGATTTGATAACATTCACTACGGTGGTCCATGTGCAGCAGACTCGCCTGGGAAGGACGGCCTTTATTCGGAGTTGCGTGGCGAGCGCAGCGTAAGGCGGCAAGGGAGAGGCTATGCGTGAGTTCGAGGTGCTTGGTGAGTACGTGGTCTATCTTGATTACGAGAACGCAGAGGCAATCGTGGGCCACATTCACCATGTCGCGCAGAACGAAACCGGTGGCCAGCTGCAAGTTCCTGTCGGTCGCTTCTCCGCGCTTCTCCAGCCAGCTGACGAGCTTCGTCGGACCCATTGGAAAATCGATCTGTTCCTAAGGTCGGATGTTAGATACGACCCGATTACTCACGAAACGATTGTGGTCGCAAACCCAGAACGCCAGGCCGGTTCAAATCGCGCGATGCTCGGCCGCCTCAAGCGAATTCGTGACAGCGACCTCCACTTCTATCACTCCGCACTTCCAAAGGAACTGGGTCAGCTGCTGCTTCGAGTGACGACGTGCTCGAAACCGGCACTCGTCAATATCCACCACTCGTCCAACGACTCCTTCATCACGTTTGGCGCGGTGTTCCATAGGGAATAGTGTGCCGCCTACAAACGCATGCAGCGTAGCGTTTGGCGCTACTTGCTTAACGTCTGCGGAGTGGAAGGATGAAATATCTGCTAATCTCCTTCGAGCTTATGTGGTCGCAGTTTTTCGATTCCTGCGGGCGATGGAACGACAATAGGGCGTTGGTTGACGAGCTTCCTCAACGCTCGATAGTTGAACTAGATTCTGTACGCCCTTCCGATCCGTCCGGTCCTGGCTGTAATCCCGATCGCGTTTCTTACTCCTCGCATTACTAGTTTCATCTACCGCCTTGTCTTATCCTCGACCAGTACAAACGAAAGCAAGACCCATTAGATCGGCTGAATGAAGTACTATTTAGTCGGTTTGACTAATCGGTTGTCCTTGAAGGAATACAAGATGAAAAGGACGTTTACCTGTTTATTTCTATTCGTTCTCCTTAGCGCTTCAAATGCGTTGCCTCAGTCATCCCCACCTCGGTACCAGGTGCCGGTGGCGCGCAATGACGGTTGGAAAACAGCCGCAGCCGACTCGCTGGATGTCGATTCGCACCGGCTAGCCTTGCTCACTCAATCCATTCGTTCGTGGCGTGAGCTTGGGGTGCACGCCATTCTGATCGAGCGCCGCGGTCAACTAATTTACGAAGAGTACTTCGAGGGTTTCGACGAACGGTGGGGTTCGCCGCTCGGTAAAATATCCATGACGGCGGAGTCGAAGCACGATCTTCGCTCCGTTACGAAGAGCGTCGTGAGTGCCCTCGTTGGAATTGCACATGGTGAGGGTAAAATTCCATTGCTGGACCAGCCGATTGTCGAGTGGTTTCCGGAATATCCGGAGCTCAACACTCCAGACCGCAGGCGCGTTACGCTGGCGCACGTGCTGGCGATGACATCCGGATTCGAATGGAATGAAAACGTCCCGTACAACGATCCTCGTAATGATGAGATCCGGATGACGCGCGACTCACAGCCGCTGCGTTATGCGCTGTCGCGTTCCTTTGCCGTTGATCCGGGTACAGACTTCAACTACAACGGCGGACTTACTCAGGTAATGGCGGCGGTACTCGTGCGCGCAAGCAAAACTTCACTGCAGGATTACGCACGGACGAAACTGTTTGAACCGCTCGGCATCACCGATGTCGAGTGGGTCGGCAACCTCGCGGGTATGCCGGCCGCAGCATCCGGGTTGCGATTGCGCGCGCGCGATCTTGCAAAAATCGGCTCGTTGTATCTGCATGGCGGTAAATGGAACGGAAAGCAAATCATTCCCGCTAGTTGGACTGAGCTTTCCACGCGTCGCCACTTTCGCTTTCGGCCGCGAACTGGTCCTGACGCCGGCGGTGAATTCGGTTATGCGTACTTCTGGTGGTATTCGTGTTACCCGTCAGCGTCAGGTTTAATCGAAGCTCGCACAGCAGTCGGCAATGGGCAGCAGCGTGTATATGTACTTCCGGGACTAGACATGGTGGTAACGATCTTCGCGGGTCGTTATAACGATTTCACGACTGGCTCGACGCTCGGGTCAACGATTCTTCGTGAACACGTACTTCCAGCGGTAAAAACCGGCAAACGTTCAGGCTGCGCAGGTTCCTAGTTCGATGAACCAACTTTCCGACTGGCGCCCGCCAGAGCACTGGACTCGCATTACTACTATCGATATGCACACTGGTGGTGAGCCGCTCCGGGTCATCGTCGATGGTCTACCGCCAATACAAGGCAAGACGGTGCTTGAGAAGCGGCGCTATTTTCGGGAGCACTACGATCATTTACGCCGCGGTCTGATGTGGGAGCCACGTGGTCACGCGGATATGTATGGCGCCGTAATTACCCCATCCGCCGACGCCGACTTCGATGTGTTCTTTCTACACAACGAGGGCTACAGCACCATGTGCGGCCACGCGATCATAGCCCTCACAAAACTTGCCATCGAAACCAATCTCGTTAGCAAGAACGAGATGACTTTCAACGTCCCCGCCGGCAGGATTCACGCTCGGGCCACAGTTTCGGAAGGACGAGTCGTTGAAACCTCATTTAGGAACGTGCCTTCTTTTCTTTACCTTCGCGATCAGCAGGTTGACGTGGACGGTGTAGGTCGCGTGCGCTTCGATATCGCCTACGGCGGTGCGTTCTATGCGATCGTCAGTGCTAAAGACGTAGGACTGGAACTCGTTTCGGAAAACTTGAATCGTCTGATCGACTACGGTCGACGGATTAAGCACGCTGTGATGTCGCAGTTCTCAATCACGCATCCATCGGAACCAGATTTGAGTTTTCTCTATGGCACGATCTTCACTGGACCAGCGCTGAACGAGACACACCACAGTCGTAATGTTTGCATTTTCGCTGACGGCGAGGTTGATAGATCGGCGACGGGCAGTGGCGTGAGCGCGCGCGCCGCTTTGCATCTCGCTAAAGGCGAGCTGAGTCTTAATCAGCCAATCACGATCGAGAGCATTGTCGACAGTACGATGTCTGTGAAAGTGGTGGAGGTCGCGAAGTTTGGACCGTACGATGCGGTCATCCCCGAAGTAAGCGGTACTGCGTCAATCACCGGTCGCAACGAGTGCTATTTCGATCCCGAAGATCCGTTTCGAAATGGATTTATTCTCAGATAGACCGTAACATGCTCAGCCAAAGGAGACCCCAGATGCAAGCAGAGCAGAAACTATCTTCAACCCCAGCCGCAGCTCTCAGCGACTACGACGCGATCAAAGAAACAATTCAGCACTACATCGCCGGCGGGAAGACCGGCAACACCGCCGAGATGAAACTCGCTTTCCACAAAGACGCCACCATCTTCGGTTACATTGGACCAGACTTAACCGCTGGTCCAATCCAGGGTCTATTTGATTGGAACGATCAGAACGGCGCAGCCACAGAACTCGAAGGACGAGTTACGAGCATCGATCTTGTCGGGTCAGTGGCGACTGCGCGCATCGAGCTCGACAACTGGAGTGGTCACCGCTTCACAGACTTTTTCACTCTTCTAAAGGTCGACGGTGAGTGGAAGATTATTAATAAGGTCTTCTATCTTCACCCTTAAGACTCGTCAGGTGTTTTCATCAGCCATAAAGTTGATTGCCATCGCACTGGTATGCCTGGTGGTGTTTGTGAGTCACAGTTACGCCGCTACTAGTTACGAACTTTCCTCACCCAATCAAAAGATAAAGCTTCGTATCGACGTTGGACCAAAAATCGAATACGACCTGCTACTCAACCGCATGCCGCTGCTTGAGAATTCGACCCTTGCCCTCGATATCGAAGGACGAAAACTTGGAGTGGCGCCACAGGTCCTCTCAGCGACGCCATCCGCGGTCAATCGCGAGCTGCGCGTACCGGTTCCGCGGAAATTCGCGGTGATTCGCGAGAATTACAACGAGTTACGAATCGTATTTAAAGACGATTACGCGGTTGTGTTCCGCCTTTACAACGAAGGCATGGCCTACCGGTTCGAAACTTCCCTGCCCCAGGACACGATAAAAGTTTTCAACGAAGAGGCAGCTTTTAGCTTCGCCGATAACTTTGGCGTCTATTACCCAAAGGAAGAGGGGTTCTTCTCGCACAACGAGCGGGAATTTGTTTACCTGCCGTTGAAGGAGATCACGCAAAAGAGTCTCGCCAGTATTCCTGTGATAGTGAATACACGCGGCGGCGCGAAACTGATGCTCGCTGATTCCGACGTCGACGACTATCCCGGACTCTGGTTTCGCGGCAACGGCAACAACACTCTCTCGGCGACGTTTCCCGCCTACCCACTAACAGAACAACTAAAGGGCGATCGCGATTTCAGAGTGACAAAAACGGCCGATTACATTGCGGAGACGAAGGGTACGCGCACGTTTCCGTGGCGCATCGTTGGAGTCGCGGAAAACGACGCGGATCTAATCACGAACGATCTGGTCTACCTGTTGGCCCAACCGTCTCAGATCAGCGACACAAGTTGGATCAAACCGGGAAAAGTGGCTTGGGACTGGTACAACGCAAACAACATCGACGGTGTCGATTTCAAATCCGGCATCAATACCGCGACTTACAAGTACTACGTCGACTTCGCGTCAAAACACGGCCTCGAGTACATCATTCTCGATGAAGGTTGGTACAAGCTGGGAGATCTGCTTCAGGTCGTTCCCGAGATGAATATCGAGGAACTGGTTGCTTACGGCAAACAGAAGAACGTCGGCATCATTTTGTGGGTGGTTTGGAAGACACTGGATGATCAATTTGAACCCGCTTTCAATCAGTTCACGCAGTGGGGAGTAAAAGGTCTGAAGGTCGATTTCATGCAGCGTGACGATCAAAAGGTGATGGACTTTTACGAGAGAGTCTGTCGCGAAGCTGCAAAACGCAAGATGCTTGTCGATTTTCACGGCGGGATAAGGGCCGCCACGATGGTTCGCACATGGCCCAACTTGCTCACGAATGAAGGAGTGCGTGGGTTAGAGCAAACGAAGTGGAGCAAACTCGCGAATCCCGAGCATAACGTCACGTTACCGTTTTCACGCATGCTTGTTGGTCCAATGGACTATACACCCGGCGCGATGGTCAACAGCGGTAACGAGAAAAATTTTGCAGCGGTGTTTGAGCGACCGATGAGCCTCGGCACTCGCTGTCATCAGCTCGCGATGTACGTCGTCTACGAGAGTCCGTTGCAAATGTTGGCAGACAGTCCGTCTCACTATCTGCGCGAGCCGGAGATAATGAGCTTCCTTGGACCAGTTCCGGCAGTGTGGCATGAGACAAAAGTGCTGCATGCAAAGATGGGAGACTATGTGGTGATTGCGCGTCGCCATAATCAGGATTGGTACATTGGCGCGATGACCGATTGGACCGGTCGAGAACTCGACATCAACCTTTCATTTCTTCATTTAGGACGGCATGAGCTCGATGAATACAAAGACGGTGTCAATGCCGATAGGATTGGCAGCGATTACCGTAGAGTAAAGAGCATCGTCGAGACTAAAACCCGCCTGCGCATCAAACTTGCACCAGGCGGCGGCTGGGTCGCACGCATTCGCAGATTGCCGTTGCGTCGGAGCGTCCAATAGAATCGAACCAAATGAACGATACAAATGCTCTTAGCAACTGCCGTTTGGCGTTTATCGGCTGTGGGGTGATGGCGGAAGCGATCATTGCGGGACTGCTGCGCAAGCAACTCGTTACTCCCGAGCAGATCGTTGGCAGTCATCCGCGCTCGGCGCGTTGCCAGGAGATGCATGCGAAATACGGCATTGAGATGTTTGAGGACAACCGGGAGGCCGCGCTTGCCGTTCAACCGTCCGGACCAGAGACCGGATCAGTGCTCGTTCTCGCCGTGAAGCCGCAACGTTTGCGCCGTGTGCTCCAGGAACTGAAAGGGTCGATTCATCCGGATCAACTCGTCGTTTCAATTGTGGCCGGCGCGAGGATGGAAACGATTGCGGACGAACTTCTGCACGCCGCCGTAGTGCGCACAATGCCGAACACACCAGCTCAGATCGGAGAAGGTGTAACTGCATGGACGCCGAGTGCTGCGGTTAATGAAACTCAGGAACAGCAGGTTCGCGCGATGCTCGACGCGCTTGGCAAAGCGGTTCGCGTCGAGAACGAGCGACAGATCGACATGGCAACCGCATTGAGTGCGACTGGGCCAACTTACATATTCCTCGTGATGGAAGCCCTTATCGATGCTGGCGTACACATGGGATTCTCGCGACATGTAGCGCAAGAACTGGTCCATCAAATGATGCTGGGAGCGATTCTGTTTGCGAGAGAGTCGCACAAACATCCCGCGGAGTTGCGCAACATGGTTACCTCACCAGGCGGAACGTCCGCAGAAGCGATCTACCAAATGGAGAAAGGCAGCATCCGAACTGTATTGTCGAAAGCCGTCTGGGCCGCCTATCAACGCGCCGAATCCCTCGGCGAGCGGTCTGGCAAACCGAGTTAGAGTGATGTCCTCATCTGAGAGTCCTCAGCGTATCTCTGTGGTCCTCTTCGTCTCCGCGGTTTACCTGCTGTGCTGCCAAATTTCAACGCAGAGGCGCAGAGGACCGCAGAGTTACGCAGCGCGAGAAATTAGGACACGACCGACCGCTAGAAACTCACCTTCTGCAATAATGTCGTAAACGCAACAGCGCCGGGGAGGTCTTTCTTGAGCTGTTCGGAGGCGTGAGTAGCTTCCGAAGGTGATATCCGTTCACAGGTTTCGTCAACTCTCAATAATAAAGAGCCGAGTTATGCTCGTAACTATACTGAAAATTTTTTTCGAACTTGGGTCGTTTATCCAAATTCTGTCCTTTGCCTCACCATTTTTCGGCAGCGTTTTCCTCATGACGGTCACATCCGACTATTCGACCCCGCAGTCAGAGTGATATAAAAAATCTGTGGCTAGACGTCTTATTCTCATCTGCGGTTTCTTCGTAGGAATTGTGAACTTCGATTGAGTTCTTGAGGGCGAACGTGGAGCACGTGGATGTGATCATCGTCGGGGCGGGGTTGTCGGGGATTGGTGGCGCTTGTCATCTTAAGCGAGAGTGCCCGCAGAAGTCATTCGTCATCCTTGAAGGACGCGAAAGGATGGGCGGGACGTGGGACCTGTTTCGTTATCCCGGCGTCCGCTCAGACTCGGACATGTACACGCTCGGCTATCGCTTCCGTCCGTGGCGTGACAACAAGGCGATGGCTGATGGTCCATCGATCCTCAGCTACATTCGCGATACTGCCGCCGAGTACGACGTCGACAAAACGATTCGCTACAACCATCGCGTGCGGCGCGCGTCGTGGTCCTCCGAGGACACTCGCTGGACTGTCGATGTCGAAACCGGGCCCGACAACAAACTCGTCCAGCTTACGTCCAACTTCATCTACCTCTGCACCGGTTATTACGACTACGACAGCGGTTACACACCCGAGTGGCCTGGCGTCGGTCGTTTCCGCGGAACGATCGTTCACCCGCAAAAGTGGCCCGAGGATCTTGATTATTCCGGCAAACGCGTCGTCGTCATCGGCAGCGGCGCGACTGCGGTCACGCTGGTTCCCGCGATGGCCGAACGCGCAGCGCACGTCACGATGCTGCAACGCTCTCCGAGTTACGTCGTCTCGCGTCCCGCGGAAGACAAGGTCGCAATCTGGCTGCGTCGATGTCTGCCGGACGGCGCCGCCTACGCCGCCGCTCGTTGGAAGAACGTTCTCGCCGCTACGTTCTTCTACAACCTTGCACGAAAGCGACCCAACATCTTCAAGTGGATGGTTGCGCGCGGGGTGCGCAACGAACTCGGGAAGGAGTACGACCCAAAGCACTTCACTCCTCATTACAACCCGTGGGACCAGAGACTCTGCCTCGTCCCTGATTCAGATCTCTTCAAGGCGATTCGCGAACGTCGCGTCTCGGTGGTAACCGATCACATCGAGAACTTCACCGAAACCGGTCTCCAGCTCAAGTCGGGTGAACACCTGGACGCCGACATCGTCGTGACTGCCACTGGACTCGTGCTGAAACTATTTAGCGGGATGCAACTCGAGGTGGGTGGGGCTGTCGTCGATATGCCGAAAACGCTCGTCTACAAAGGCATGATGTTTAGCGACATACCCAACCTCGCTTTTGCCGTCGGTTATACAAACGCATCATGGACCTTGAAGTGTGATCTCGCCGCGGGCTACGTGTGCAGACTATTGAACCACATGGACCAGCATGGCTATTCCGTCTGCACGCCTCGCGTCAACGACGCGAACATCGAGCACGAGCCCGTGATCGACTTCAACTCCGGGTACGTTCTGCGCGCCCTCCCCGAACTGCCGAGCCAGGGATCGAAGACACCGTGGCGACTGCACCAAAACTACGTCAGGGATCTTTCGATGATGCGGTACGGACGCGTTGAAGACGGCACCATGGAGTTCAACGCCAGATAAACCTCTCGAAACACTCGCCCTTTCAAATAAGGGAGGCATCATCACGATTCTCGACGAAACGGGATTGAAGGTCGACGGCGTGTCTTATACGAAAGCACAGGCGTCGAATCCGGGTTGGACGATCGTGTTCTGATCGCCGGAGAATGTGAGATTGGGGTAGCGTTCGATCTTGTAAGCTCCTACGGGGCCAGCCTACAATGGGCCCATGAAGATAAAGATCGTGCGCATCCCTTATCTCGTCACACTGCTACTCGTCTCCGCCTCAATGGCGACTGCCCAGTTCGATCGCATCCCGGGCGCTGACAAACTGGCGAAGAAGGTGCCCAACATTCTCGGTGGCAAACCACCGATTACGACGGCGCTGCCGGACGCCAAGTGGGGCGATGCTTCAAAAGACGGGTTTGTTCCGAGCGAAGCGAGCCGTTCGCTGATGGTTTTGCAGCGAACGCCTTCGGGTGGTTTTGTTTTGCAGCCCGGTTACTACCAGCAGCAAACGCAAAGTTATTGTTTGAAGGCGGGTACTCATGGCCCGGGTGAGGGTGATGGTTATCTGTATGCGCCGCCAAAAGGGCCGGCGGAAGATGCGGTGATCAGTGTTGTTCGTAACTCAGTACAGCATCCGGAGATCGAACAACATGACGTGCAAGCTCTCCTGTGGGCGATTATTGCGCGCGCGAAATTTGAAGACCTTCAAGCGGAGCTGAAGGCGACTGCGTCGAGACTGCTGACACCAAGGCAACTCGCCGGTCTCAATCGCAGCGCGCTCGACGTGCTTTCCGGCAACGCATTAACCGATGCGCTCGGTGGAGTTCCTGAACCATTGCGGCAGATTGCTCAAGCCGAAGCACAACTACGACAGATGCTAACCACGCCGGGTGCGTCGTTTGCCGAAATGGAGCGCGTCGCAGTTCTTTCCGGCGCAGCGCCGCTGGGTCCGGGCAGTCAAACTGTTCCATCCGGTCGTTGGTCCTTGCATCCCGACGGTTACTGGGTCCGCTATATCCCTTCGGGTTACAGTTCAACGCGTGTCGAGATCTGGGTACCACAGGGCAGCCCTGCTGTCGGCAAAGAGTATGATCCGGCGACGCACATCGCGGTGCCGGGAAACACTTCGAGACAGCGACTGATCCAGTCAGGTCGCGCGCAGCAAACACCTTAATTGAGATGATGTCGTGATCAGTTGGCGGGTGATGCAACCTTAGCCTTCACCGTCACCGTCGCCATTCTCAACTGATACACGCCCGATCGATTATCAGACCAGAGAATCTGAAACGCGCCGTCAGGCAGCGACTGCGATTTTCATATCAAGGTAAGTGACAAAAGTGGTACTGAAGTTTCAGCAAAAAACTGGAAGATTCGGGCAATCTGCCGTAAGATTCTACGCCTAAACACGGATAATTCGTTACGAAACTCAACTTCCGCCAATCGAGCGGTCTGTCTTCTGCTTGCTCAGCGTCAATCAATGATTAGCCCATCAGGAGAAGCGTTATGAAGAACAAAGTTCGCCGTTTGTATACGACTGTGTGTCTGCTGGCTGTGGCGCTGGCGATCGCTACTTCGGCTGCTGCGCAAAGCGGTCTGCCGGCGCTCATCGACCGCGAGATCTTCTTCGGCAATCCCGAAATCGCGAACGCGCAAATCTCGCCGGACGGCAAATACATTTCTTTCCGTAAACCTCACAAGGACACAATGAACCTGTGGATCAAGAAGGCTGACGAACCGTTCGATCGCGCCAGATTGATCACCAACGAAACAAAGCGTCCGATCCGAAACTATTTCTGGTCGCGCGACTCCAGGTACATACTCTTCGTCAACGACTTCGGTGGCGATGAGAACTTCAACGTCTTCGCTGTCGACCCGGCGGCCGCTCCAGCCCCAGGCGCCGAAGTCCCGGCCACACGAAATCTGACGGACATGAAAAAAGTCCGCGCGTTCATTTACGACGTGCCGAAAAGTGACCCCGACGTGATCTACGTCGGTCTCAACGATCGCGATGCACGATGGCACGATCTTTACAAACTGCGCATCTCGTCAGGCCAGCGTGAGTTGCTCAGAAAGAACGACGATCGTTACGACGATTACCGCTTCGACAACACCGGCAAACTCCGTCTGGCGACTCGCATCACCGAAGGCGGCGACAGCGAGATCCTGCGACTCGACGCGGACGGTAAGTCGACGAAAGTCTATTCGTGCACCGTCTTCGAAAGCTGTTACCCGGTCCGCTTTCACAAGGACAACCGTCGAGCATATCTCGTCACCAACAAAGGCGACGTCGATCTGATCCGCCTCGTGCTGTTCGATCCCGAAACCGGAAAGGAAGAGGCCGTTGAATCCGATCCGATGAATCGCGTTGACTTTGGCAGCGCGCGTTTCTCGGATAAGACCGACGAGATCCTCTACACGCTTTACCAGGACGAAAAGCCGCGTCTTTATTTCAAAGACAAAGCTTTCGAAGCTGATTACAAACTGCTGAAACAGAAAGTCGCGGGTAAGGAAATCTCCTTCGGATCGTCAACCATAGACGAGACCAAGTTCTTCGTCACCGCGTGGAGCGACACCGAACCAGGTGAAGCATTTATTTTTGATCGCAAGACGAAGGAACTGACGAAGCAGTATCGCGTTCGTGACAGACTGCCGCGCGAAGCACTGGCCGAGGTGCGACCTGTTCGTTACAAATCGTCCGACGGTCTCGAGATCCCGGCGTACCTGATTCTGCCGAAGGGAGTGCCCGCGAAAAACCTGCCGACGATCATCATGCCGCATGGTGGTCCATGGGCGCGTGACACGTGGGGTTACTTTTCCTACGCGCAGTTCGCCGCCAATCGTGGCTACGCCGTGCTGGCGCCGAACTTCCGCGGCTCGACGGGATACGGGAAGAAGTTTCTCGACGCGGGAAACAAAGAATGGGGCGACAAAATGCAGGACGACATCACTTGGGGCGTCAAGTATCTCGTCGATCAGGGCATCGCCGATCCGAAGCGCGTCGGCATTTGGGGTGGCAGTTACGGTGGCTATGCAACTCTCGCCGGTATCACGTTCACACCTGACCTGTATGCGGCGGCCGTGGCTGAGGTCGCGCCGTCGAACTTGATAACGCTTTTGGAAACGATCCCGCCGTATTGGGAAAGTGGCCGCGCGCTTTTCTACAAACGGATGGGCGATCCAAGTACTCCGGAAGGCAAGGCGCAGTTGCTGCGACAATCGCCATTAACTCACGCGGGGAAGATCAAGACTCCGCTGCTGATCACGCAGGGCGCCAACGATCCGCGAGTCAACAAACGCGAGTCCGATCAGATCGTGATCGCGCTGCGCGAGCGAAACTATCCGGTTGAGTATTTACTCGCACCGGATGAAGGCCACGGTTACGCACGACCAGTAAACAACATGGCCGTACTTGCCGCTGCTGAAAAGTTCCTCTCGAAGCATCTGGGTGGCAGATACCAGAGCACGATGCCGCCCGATGTCGCTGAGCGGTTGAAAGTACTCACCGTGGACGTGAAGCAACTGAGTCTGGTGACTAAACCGAAGGAACAGTGATCGGCTTTCGCGTGGAGGGTGACGACGATTCGTCACCCTCTGTGAGAATCTGCATCACCAGTTAAACAAAAACTCACGCACCAGGTTGATCCCGAAGCCCGTGATTAGCCCTCTGGTGCCCATTCGTAACCCGTCCTTATAACTGTAGCGCTCGGGATACCACGTCTCGGTAGCAACGATGGCGCCCGTGTAGACGCCCGCCAATCGAGGCGCAGAGAGGACGCGTTTTCCGCTCTTCGTTCGCGACGTGATCGTTTCCAGGAACGCATGCTTCACGCGCGCCCCAAATCCCTCGTCGGTGCTTCTCTTAAACTCACTGTCCAGGCCAAAAGCTTCGTCGAGACCGTAGGTCACTGACTGTTGGACCAGGTTGCGACCGAACCTCGACGCGTACCGTCGGCCGTAACCCTTCATTCCCTGCCCCCACTCTGCCGGCGAGTCGCTCCACTGATCGAAACCTGCTGAAACTGCCGAGCGCGTCAAACTTAATGGACCAACCGTATCTTTGACGTAACGATCAAATCGTTCGCGGTGCGTGGGAAATTCGTATTTTTGATAGGGATCAGGGTCAGGCTTAACTGCGTCAGCGGTGTCAGTCTCAGCAGGCGTTTCCTTTGCCTTTCCGCTGACCGGCTCGGTCACGGGCTGTTGCGCCCAAACTGAACACGAAAAGATCGCCGACAATACCAGGATTCCAAATGTGGATTTTGATAGATATAAACAACCTCGTTTCATAAAGTGCCCTTCCGCATAGACTTTAAAGGGGCTAGATAAAGGAGGCGAATCCGGGGTTTGTATAGCGACGAATTGACACGATTCTGCCACTTTCTCGTCAACAGATCTTGGCGTGTTGCGGGGATTACTCGATTGTGAGCGTTACGCGTCCCGTGGTCATCAGGTTTAGGTCGTTTACGACTGTTAGGGACAGCTCGGCAGATCCCTTTTCGGGTCCCGCGCGTAAATACCAAATGTCACTTTTTGGATCCTCGTTGTCGACATATGAAACAAGTCGCAGAGCCCGGACCTTCGATGAAGTCGTGGGAATTCTCAAACGGAAGTTGAAATTCAATTCACGGCTTGTCGGTGACTTTCAGTTCCTTCACCGGAACGCCGTCGCTCCAACGGCCCATAAATCGCTGCTGCGTCGTGTTGCCCAACGCGTATTCCCGGTTCTTGCCGTAAAAAGCGGCGTCGCAGAGGGCATCGAAGAGTTTCCACGTCCCGTAGTAATCAAGCGCGTTCACCAGCATCGTCTCCGTCCGGCGCGATTCATTCGCGTTGCCGTTCTGTCGTGACGATGAGTTGCCCACACGCTCGGGATTGGCTGGTCCACCGCTTGCACCCTCGCCGTTGTCGTAACTTCGATCCATTGCCGTCGGCATTCGATGGCTCGCCAGCAAGGAAGGCGTGCCATGCGTGTCGGTGACGATCATGACGAAGTCTTTGTTCGCTGCGGAAACTTCCGTCGACTCATAGTAAATTCGTTTTGCATCGATATCGCGCACCAGCGTGTCCTGATCGCCGGCGACCGCAAGCAACAAAGTTTCGGCCGGGATCTTTCTTAGATCCGCGAGCCGAGCGTTGATCGGCGCTTCAGTAATTCCGGGTTCAACCACCATCACTGCGCGCATTTGCGGCAGTTTCTCTTCTTTCGCGTGTGCCGCCACATTTGCCGACAACAACCCACCCATTGAATGACCCACAACAGCAAACTTGTTCAAGTCAGGCTTAACGTGGCCACGCTCAGTTTGTAGACGCGTCACCGCATCTTTGATCGCACCTATCGTGTTGGGAAGGAAGTCTTTGAGCGGCGTCAGCAATGTCGCCTGATACCGCGGATAAACGACGATGTTTCCGCGTTTGACCAAATGGTCCAACCACGCCCCATAGTACAGCGGGTTCATGCCGCCCCAGCCGTGGAGGAAAACCACGACGGGCGCCGTCGCCGGCTTCGGCGTGTCAGGCTCGAAGATCCAGTACTCCTGATTGCCCGTGCCGTAGCGGTTCTTCGTCACCTTGGCATGCACATACTGTTTGCCGCCTGGACCGGTATCCGGTTGCGTTGGTGGAGTCGCAGTTTGTGCGAAAGCAGTGAGGGAGAGTGCGAGCAAAATTGTAAGACTGATGATTTTACGTCGCATATCTCCCTCGGATTAAACGGATTTCACGCGCGGGTTGCAACTACTTCGAGGTATTCAGCGTCGACTGCGGTTGTCCCGTCCGTCGCCGTATTGTTCTTCGTCCAGAGTTCTTCCAGATCCTTCCGCAATGCGGCCTGCCGGTTTTCGTCTAGCGAACCGAAAGCTTTGTGCGTCGGACCATAGTAAACCCGGAAAAGCTCCACAACTTCGGCGGGAGAAAACGGAAAAGCGAACTTCACTATGCGCGGCGTCGTCTTGACGTCCGAAGCACCGTCGCCAAATCGTTCGCGTACGACGTCGTCCTTTCCCCACAGAACCGGTGACGGCATGCCCGCAGGCGGTGTCACATGAGCACTGAGAGCTTTGAACATCTGTCCGATAAATCCAGCGGGCGTCCAGTTTCCCATCGCAATCCGCCCACCCGGTTTGGTTACACGCAACAGTTCCGCGGCGACCACATCCGGACGCGGAGCGAACATCGCCCCATACATCGTCACAACCGTATCAAAACTCGCATCGTCGTACGGCAAAGCTTCCGCGTCGCCTTCGTCAAACTGCGCCTGCAATCCCTCGCGCGCGGCGTTCGCCCGGGCCTGCTCCACAAGATTTGGAGCGATATCAACACCCGTCACGTTCGCACCGAGCCGGGCAGCCGGGAGCGCCAGGTTCCCGGTGCCGCACGCAACGTCAAGGACCTTCGATCCGGGCTGAATCCCAAGGCGGTTAATAAAATCCCTAGCTTCCGTCTCTAAAAACTTCGCGATCTGTCCGAAATCCCCCGAAATCCAGGTCGCGCGCAATTTCGCTTTCAGAGCGTCCATTTCTGAAGTCTGATTAGCACTAGCACTTTCCATAACGTAGACCCCTTCCTCATTTAGTTATCAATTGATTATGACTGCGACGAGCATTCGATCGCGGCCTGCCGTGGCACGGATCATGCCGTCACTATGTAACGCGCATTTTTTGCGTAGCGAAAGTATTCACTGGACGTGGTTTAAAAAATACATGCTAACCTTCGCTCATTCTCTACCGGCAGCCTGTATCGTCGCAGGCGGTGTCTTAACTTCCTCTCTGCGTACCTCAGCGGTCCTCCGCGGCTCTGCGCTTTATATGGTCTTGCGGTTATTTTACCGCAGAGTCGCAGAGGACCGCCGAGATACGCAGAGAATGTGGCAAACCCAGACACTACTCGTCGCGGCGCTGGTTTGCCTGGCGGCGACTGGAGCACTCGCGCAATCGTCAACCAGCGAATTTCAGCGGATCCTTTCCGAAAAAGCCGCTTTTGAACCGGCCGATTTCGCCGCCGTCAATCAAGGTCAAACAATCGTAAAACTAACTCCGATTACGGACAAACGCGAAGTGGCCCTGTGCGGAATTGTCAATCTCCGCACCAGCGCGGATAAGTTTCTCTGGTCGTATCTCGACAGCATGACGCGGCAGAACAGTCAGACGGTGCTCGAAGCCGGACGTTTCGGAGGCGCCCCGTCTGTCGCGGATCTGCACCAACTGACGCTCGATCCTCAAGACATCGAAGATCTGAAGGAGTGCGCAACCGGCGACTGCCAGGTCAAACTCTCGGCGAAAATGATCGAGCGCTTCCGTCACGAAGTAGATTGGCAAGCGGCTGACTACCAGGCCCAGGCGACCCAGCTGCTCAGAACGATGCTCGTCGAGTACGTGAGCGATTACCTGGCGCGCGGCCCGGCAGCACTCATCGAATACAACGACAAACGCGACGTGGTTCGACTCGCCGACGAACAGCAAGCACTCGCCGCCGCTTCAGGATATCTGAACGATCTGCTGCGCCAGCCGCAACCGGGCATGCAACTCGTCCAGGATGCAATCATCTGGTCCAAGGTCAAGTTTGGACTGAAACCGGTGCTCGTAGTCAATCACGTCAAGGCGTACAAGTTCGAGCGCGAAGATGGACCCCAGGTCCTGATTGCTTCAAACCAGATTTACGCGAATCATTATTTCACGTCTTCACTGGCGCTGGCCGCTTTCGTAAATGTGCCGGGTGCCACGCCGTACATGATTTACGAGAACCGCGCACGGACCGACAGCCTGTTTGGACCATTCAGCAAAATCAAGCGCGGTGTAATCGAGAAAAAATCAGTCGCAGGGTTGAAGTCGATCCTCGAAAATTCGAAGTCGCGAATGGAAGGATCGGCGGTCGCTACTGCACCGACGTCAGTTGCGACTCATCAATCAGTCGGTTGGGGCCGGCGATTGTTTGGCGGAATTCGTCCGCTACTGTGGGCATTGGTCATAGGCGCATTGGCAGCACTGCTTCTATTACGCAGAACTGAAACTATTCGTGTACCGCTGAAACCCACACGGATCGAGACAAGGGGGAAGCTATGAGGAAAGCAAGAGTGATATGGGTAGGTTTAGCAATCATCGTCGGCGGTCTGTTGTCGTTCATTGGAGCACAAGGGGGCCAACAGGAGCAGAAAAACAAAGCTCCTGATTCGGTGACAGTTGAACTAAAGAATGGACAAGGCGTGTCGGTGGGCAACGCCGTTATCACGGCGATTGGGAAAATGGGCGTTCGTATCAAGCTCAACGTCAAAAATCTGCCGCCGGGTCAGCACGCGATTCATTTTCACGAGATGGCGAAATGTGATGGGCCAACTTTTGAAACCGCGGGCGAGCACTTTAATCCTGAAGCCAAGAAGCACGGTTTAAAGAACCCGCAGGGACCACACGTCGGCGACATGAACAATTTCACCGTTCGTCCCAACGGCACGTCCAAACAGACCGTGACAAACCAACACGCAATGCTCAGCGCGGATGGCACGCATTCACTCTTTGGGCCTAACGGAACCTCGCTGGTCATTCACGCCAGCCCGGATGACCAGAAGACGGATCCGGCGGGCAACTCCGGCGATCGCATCGCGTGTGGCGTCGTCACCAGG
>Ga0209486_10000398_pt1 | contig 19734 bp, 18 predicted proteins | sample NCCompost_FD_187518 | JGI IMG/M metagenome (GOLD analysis project Ga0209486, IMG submission 187518) | Agricultural soil microbial communities from Utah to study Nitrogen management - NC Compost (SPAdes) (version 2) | ecosystem: Environmental > Terrestrial > Soil > Agricultural land | place...
CGGGGATCCTCGACCTGTTCGCAGATGGCGACGCGATACCCTTTCTGGACCAGGCGGCGCAGGTATTCGGTTACCGCCTTCACCGGCACGCCGGCCAGCGGCACGTCCGACGCCCCGCCGTTGTTCCGCGAGGTCAGCGTCAGGCCCAGTTCCCGCGACGCAACTTCGGCATCGTCGTAGAACATCTCGTAGAAGTCACCCATCCTGAACATCAGGATGGCGTTCGCGTGCCGCGACTTGATCTGCTGATATTGCTGCATCAGCGGCGTGCCCTCGCGACTCATCTCCGCTCTGCCTCGACGACGATGCCGTCTACCCGCGAGGTACGCATGCGCGCCAGCGCCGCCATTGCCGCCGCTCGCGTGGGATACCTCCCGATGCGCACCCGGAACGGCGCCCGATCGCCGACCACGCGCACATCGAAGCCGCGCTCACGCAGTCGCGTAGCCGTTGCCGTCGCCTCGCGCTTCGCGGAGTACGCCGCCACCTGGATGCTGAACTGCACGCCCTCGGTGACTGGCGCGGATTCTGGCGTAGGGGGCGCGGTCGTGGTGCTGTCCACGACCAGGGCACGCTCGCACTGCGTGATGTAGTAGTCGAACTGGTTGCGCATTTCGACTTCGTCCGGCCCGACCAGCGGCCGCGCCGCGTTGAGCGTGGCGCATCCGGCGGCGTAATCCCTTTCTTCCAGCGCCAGACGGCCGCTCCATAAACTGGCCCGCACGACATGCCGGCCACGGGGATAGTCACGCAGTGCCCGATCGAACCTGCGGCGCGCGGAATGGCGATCTCCTCGCGCGAGCTCCAGCTGCCCCAGCGCCAGTAAGGCGTCCGGCGCCCGTGAGGTGAACGGGTGTTCGATCGCAATGCGCAGATAATCGCGTTCGGCATCGGCGGCACTCGTCGCCGATTGTGCTCGCCAGTAATACACGTCAGCCAGTCGCGGAGACTCCTGAGGCAGCGCCGCCACCAGCGAGTCGGTCAGAACGCGCGCTGACGAGCGATCCCCGGCGACGATCAGTCGCTCGATACGGGTGAGCGCGCTATCGACGACATCTTGTGCGTTACCCTGTTGCGCCAGGAACGCGAGCGCTGCGCACGCGCCGACAATGACTGGCTTCATGCGGCTCTACGCTCGCTGTGCGCGCAGAGCGCGAGGACCAGTGATGTCAGCAGCTGTTCCTCGGATGACACGCGCGATTCCTTGGCGGCAATGTCGGCGTCGAGCAGGGCGCGCATTGCCTCTTCGAGTTGCGGCGAGGTCCATCGTTGGGTGCCGCGACTCCAGGCCGCAACAGCCTCCTTCCACGGCCGGCCGGGAAAGGCCTTCCCTTCCTTCAGCAACGAATAGAAGCCCCGCTCGATACCGGCCGGTGGGGTGTTTCGATCTTTCGCCGCACGCCCCCAGGCGATCGCACACATCTGCGTCGCCAGCGCCATGATCGTGGTGACCACGTTTGCTTTTGCCTGCGAGAGCACGACAGGCACCAGCGGTAGCGCCCGTGCGGCATCGCGATCGGCGACCGCGTCGAGCAGGTCGGCCAGCGTCTCACCGCTCCGCACGCCCACCACCGCGCGGACGGCGGCTTCGTCGATCGTCGCTCCCCCAGCGTAACTGGCCAGCTTGTCCAGTTCCGACGCCAGCCCCGCCAGGTTCGATCCCACGGCTTCGTGGAGCAGCGCGGCGGCGCCTTCGCTGATGCCGACGCCTAACGAGGTACCGGCATGGTGGGCGATCCACGCCGGAACACGGTCGTCGGAGAGCGGTTCGAAGTCCACCGCAAAGGCCGACGTGGCGAGCGCGCTGTCGGGTTTCTCTCCAGCGGGTTCCACGAGCAGCAGCACGGTGTCGGCGGCGGGCCGGGTGAGATACCGCTCCAGCGCCGACCGGGCATCCTTGCGGAGCTCCTGCACGTCGCGGATCACGACCATGCGCCGCTCCGCGAACATCGGCGGCGTGGAGAGCGCCGTGTCCACCGCTTCCGCGCTTGTCTCATCGCCGCGGATCAACTCGAAATTGAAGTCGCGCGTCGACGGGTCCAGCACAGCGGCGATCAATTCACGCGCCGTGCTTTCCTTGAGGAAGTCGTCTTCGCCGCGGAAATAGTAGACTCGCTCGAACGAGCGGTCGCGCATCGCCTTTCGGAGGGCGCGCTCCACTGCCATCGCCATGGCAACAATATAAGTCGCACCAGCGCATGCTCCCCCGCGGCGCGAGGCGTGTGATCAGTCGGGGCGCGTTGCCTGCCAGCTCGCAGACTGCAGGCCTGCGAAGCGTAAGGGGCCTTCTTCGGCGAGCATCAACGCGGGCCACATCGGAATCCCTGTCGACATCGACGCGACGTACGCGGGCGCTGATTCATCGCCACCCTCGTACGTGACGGGGGCCGACGCAAACACCGCAGGAAGACGTACCGGCGCGGCGGCGACGCGCGCGTGATCATACCAACCCTTCATCCCGGCGAGAACCACCACCATCGCTGCGGCTGCGACCCACTTCATCAGGCCAGCGTTTGACGCACGGGCGCTGTGGTATGCCGGACCTTCCGCCGTGATGCGCGCGCGAAGCCGATCCTGAAATCCGTCCGAGACCTCCACGGCTGGAAGGTTTTTCAGCAGGAACAGGGATCGGCGAATCTCGGCGTCGCGCTTCGAACACCGGGCGCAGGCCGTGACGTGTTCGCGCATCGCTGCCATCTGAAAACCGGGCAGCGTGTCGTCTATGAAAGCGGCGTGTCGTGTGGCGAATTCCTTACAATCCATCTGTGCGCTCGTGGGAGGAGCTCAGGCAGCCGGTACCCGACCCTTGCGGGCTTGGTTCCGCGAGGAATGGTGGCAAGGCTACACCGTCACGTCCAGTGCCGGAACCGTACTCCCAACGGCCACAAAACGATACGCGCCGCGACCGGAGCCGCGGCGCGCATCAGGACTACCCCTACTTTATTCGAGCGACGGCGCGACCAGGGACGCGAACGCGTTCCGTGCCCTGTTCAACCGGGACTTCACTGTTCCAAGGTTGCACGAGGTGATTTCCGCAATCTCCTCGTAGGACTTCCCTTCCAGTTCGCGCAGCACGAACACGTTCCTGTGATGTGGCGGAAGCTTGTCGACGGCATCCTCTACGACCTCGCGCAAGTGACGCTTGCGGTACAGGTCGTCTGGGCGCGATCCCGGATCCTCGAACTGCAACGGACGGTCGTCGTCCTCCCAGTTCCGGCGGATCGTCTGGAACAGCACCAGCGGATTTCTGGATCGGTTGCGTAGTTCGTTCTTCGCGAGATTTGACGCGATCGTGTAGATCCACGTCGAAAACTTGCGGGAACGATCGAACCGATGGATGTGCCGGTACACGCGCACGAACACTTCCTGGACCAGGTCCTCAGCGCGTTCACGATCACCCGTCGTGCGATACACGAAATTCAGCAGACGATTCTGGTACCTGTTGACCAGTTCGTCGAAAGCGCGCTGCTCACCTTCCAGAAAGGCACTTACTACCCCGCTATCGTCGAGCTCGCGAAGTCGTTCTCGCGTAGCCGAACCCGGCGAGACTTCAACCGGACGAAAAGCTGTGTCAGCCATGATCCCCTCCATGTTGGCCCGCCACCCACCCAACCTGTTCCCACTACTTCGCATCAGTTTCTGGAACACATGCAAAGGCACTCACTGTGCCGGAATCACGTTACGCGTTGATTAACACCGCAAGTTCCCGCACGACAACGACTTCGAGAGTTCCAGCGCTCATTTCATGATCCCGGCGCTTCGAACTCGTCCCCGAATGGGGACATCTTTACCATCCAAAACCGGACACCAGAGCGCTATTCCGGCTGGCTTGTGAGTCCTCTGTCGCCGTTACGGATGAGACGGTCAGCCATGAAAAGTGCGATGATCGTCTTCCCATCCACGATTCCTCCGCGATCGATCATACGCAATCCCTCGTAGAGGGTATGTGATTCTTGCCGTATGAACTCATCGGGCTCGGGCGTAGCAACGCCACGGGTGAGTCCGGTCGCCATGAAAAGATGGATGAATTCGTCGATGAAACCCGGCGTCGTGAAAAAGCCGCCTAACGACTCGAGCCGGTCGGCGTCGCACCCGGCCTCCTCGCGCAATTCCCGCCGGGCACAGTCGACCGGCGCTTCACCGTCCTCGAGACGGCCCGCCGGAATCTCGTACAGCTCGCGATCCGCGGCGTATCGATACTGGCGGATCAGGAGGATCCGGGCCGACACATCGTTAGGCTCGTCGAGGAACGGCAGCACGGCGGCCGCACCGGAATGCCGGATCAGCTCCAGCGTGCCTTCGCTGCCGTCCGGAAACCGGACGCGGTCCACATCCAGGTTGAGGACCCGGCCACTGTAGATCCGCCGCGAAAAAAGGGTCGCCTTTCGCGAACGGGGTGCACCGGCGGGAGGTGTTTCCTCCTCACCGCCGTCACTCGTCATCGTCGCCGATAACGCTGAGGGGACCCAGGTCCAGGTCAGCCAGCAAGGGAGAAATGACCGACCGGTCACCGACGGCGAGGACCTGCATGTGCTCGAAATGCAGGTGCGTTTGCGCCGCCCTGGCTACGGCGCCTGCCGTCACTGCGCGTACACGGTCGCGGTACGTGTCGTAGTAATTGTTCGGCAGCCGGAGGGTTCGCAGGCTCGCCAGCGCGCCCGCAATGGCGTCGGTGGTTTCGAAGCGGATGGGAAAGACGCCGTCGAGGTAGGACGTGCTCAGCGAAAGTTCATCCGCTGTCGGCTCGCTCGATCGCATCCGCTCCAGTTCCGTCATCGTCTCGCGCAGCGCCGATGCCGTCACCGGCGTCGCCACAGCGGTCGACACCACAAACGGGCCAGCGTCGCGCCGCCATTCGAATGACGAGAATGCGCCATAGGTGAACGCATTCCGTTCTCGAAGGTTCATGTTGATGCGGGAATTGAAAACGCCACCGAGGATGGCGTTCATCACCACCACATCGAAGTAGTCCGGATGTAACCGCGGCAGGCCGACATGTCCAACGCGCAGTTCGGTTTGTGGGGCGCCCGGACGATCCAGCACCCGCACACTCCGATACTCGCGCGCGGGCAGGTCGTCGACCGACACGGGAGCAGGCGCCGCCGCATCCCAGTCGCCCAGATTTTCGGTGGCGAGCTGCAGGACCTGGTCGATCTCGACATCTCCTGCAACGATCAGGGCTGTTACCGCCGGTGCAAACTGCTGCGCATGCCATGACCTGCACGCATCCACGGTGAGTTGTTGAACGCTGCGCTCGGAACCGCTCTCCGGAGCACTGAACCTCGAACCGCTCTTGTACAGCGAGGACGTGAACCGCTCGTCCGCGAGTCCACGTGGTTCGGTCTTCAGCTCGAGCAGCTCGGCAAGACGCTCTTCCTTGAGGCGATTCACCTCCCGCTCGTCCAGCGCGGGCGTGCGGACAACTTCGGTCAGCAACGAGAGCGCGTCGCGCAGCCTGGTTGACAGGACCGTTGTGCGTACGTGCGTCGCATCCCACGTCGCGTACGACGACAGGGCGCCGCCGAGTCGTTCGAATTCGTTCGCGAGCGCCAACGCATCCAGTCGGGTCGTGCCCTCTGCCAGCGCAGCGGCGGTAAGCATGGCGACGCCGGCGTCGTTTCGAGCTTCCTGCCTGGCACCGACGTCGAGCACGAACCGGATGGTGACGAGCGGCAAACGGTGCACGGGCGCCACAATGAGCTCGACGCCGTTAGGCAGGGAGGTCCGTTCGAACGCCGGGAAACGATACGGGCGCGAATGGCCGGGAGCGGGACGAACAACCGTGGGCGCGCTCACGACCCACCCCCAATGCGTGGGATGTACACCAGGCTGGCGCGGTTGTCGGGCCCGAGCCGAGCTCGCGCCATCGCTCGGACGTCCGCTTCAGTAACTTCGCCATAGCGCTGAAGTTGATCGTTGAGCAGCCTGGGCTCGCCAAAGTAGGTCGCGAACCGACTCAGTTGCTCGGCACGATCTCCCGCGCTTTGCATCGACGTCACGAAGTCCGTCTCGATCTGCGCCAGGACGCGATCCAGCTCTCCCTCGCGTAAGCCGCCTTGTTGCAACTCGTCGAGCACGTCGGCAACGCCCGCTTCCAGCGCGTCGAGCGGAACACCCGGTCGCGCGGTCGCGTCAACGACAAGCAGGTCGCTACCCTTCGACAGGTCGAACGTGAATGCCGACGCCGCGGATGCCAGTTGCCGGTCGCGCACGAGTGTTTGATGGAGACGGCATCCTCGCCCGGTACCCAATACCGTCGCAATGATGCTCGCCGCGTAGTAGTCCTTGCTGCCCAGCACGGGCGTGCGGCAGGCAAGGAAAACGCGTGGGACTGCGACTTCGTCTTCTACTACCTCCCGGATCGGGGCGCCGAATTTTTCCGGCACGTCCATTGAATCAAGAGGCGGGCGCCCATATCCACGCGGAATCCACCCGAAGTGCCGATCCACGAGGCGATTCGCCTCGTCGGCATCCACGTCGCCTGAGATGGTGAGAACCGCATTGTCCGGTGTGTAGTACGTGCGGAAAAATGCAGCGACATCGTCGAGACTGGCGGCGGACAAGTCTTCCATCGATCCCATGAGGGAGTGATGGAAAGGGTGTGTTGGAGGGAAACACAGCGCCGGCAATCGCTCCCACCACGAACCGTACGGCTGGTTATCGACAGACCAGCGTCGCTCGTTTTTCACGACGTCGCGCTGCGTGTCGAGCTTCTCCTGCGTCATTGCCGGCAACAGCCGGCCCATGCGATCGGCTTCGAGCCAGAGCGCCAGCTCGAGCTGCTGCGATGGAACTGTTTCGAAGTAGTTCGTGCGGTCCAGCCACGTCGACCCATTCAGCGTTCCGCCTGCTCGCTGTATCAGCTCGAAGTGTTCGTTCGCCGCCACGTGCTCCGAGCCCTGGAACAACATGTGCTCGAACAAGTGAGCAAATCCCGTCCTACCGGCTCGTTCATTCGCTGAGCCAACGTGATACCAGAGATTCACCGCGACAATAGGAGCAGTGCGGTCTGCTGAAAGTGTGAAGAGTAGTCCGTTCTCGAGTCGGCGAGTTTCTATGGGCAGCGACAGTGCTGGCGCTGCCATCTCAGTTGCGAGACCCGCCGACGATCAGCGAAAAGCCGAACGTCGCCAAGGGGTTGAAGAAGTCTCGATCACCTGTTGCGACGTCCCTGCCAGGTGTAAGCACCTGTTCGAGCTGCGCGAAAAGGCTGAGCCTCGACCAGACCGAACCGAATTCGCTCAGCATTCGCGCTCCAATGTTGACGTAAGCCGTTGGAAGGATGACCAGATCCTTTCCATAGTCCCGAACGTTCCCGGTAGATCCAGCGCCTGGCGAATGAGTAACCAGTAATGGGACCTCCATCGACAGCCAGCCTGAAGTACTGTTTTCGGACAGCAGCGGAAAGATGTTCCCGATGAAGAGCGTGGGAGCGTCCGTGTTCCGGATCGTGTTTTCAGTCGTGCCGTACGGAAAGAACACTGCTCCCACCACCGGCGTGAGCCACTTCAGTGAAGTCCGGAACCTCGTCGAGAATCGAAGACTGAACGCGGAATTGCTCGGCATTTCTTCCGTAATGGAAATGAAGTCCGAGATCGTAATTCCCGGTTGCAACTCGAAGACGGGACTGTCCTGCGCCTGAATCGACGTCGACCCCAGGATCGACGCGACCGCCAGGATCTGTGCGCCTGCGATGGCGCGATGAAGTCGCTGCATTGCTATCGTCCGAGAATGCCGAGCACGATGGTCGCTGGGACTTTGACCGATTCGCTCATGATATACGCGAGCGCTTCAAGGCGATTTGCGGAAATCGGGCTGGTCCTTGTCGGTGACGTGACGGATTCCACCCCGTATCGCTTCGACAGGATCTGGAGCCGCAACATGTGAAAGGGATCGCTGACGAGAATTGCACGATTGAGCTTGGCCCTCTCCATGATGACCGCAACTGCCGCGACGGACGCGTCCGTCGTCCGTCCCTCGTTCTCCAGCAGGATAAGGCTGTCGGCGATCCCAGCCTTCATCGCGTACCGTCTACCGACCGCTGCTTCACTGATTGTGTCTCCAACGCCACGACCACCGGTGAGCACGAGACGCTTCGCCAGTCCCTTCTTGAAAAGACCCAGCCCGTGATCGAGCCTTGCTTTGAGCACTGGCGAGGGACGGCCCGCGTACTGTGCGGCGCCCAGGACGACGATTGCATCGGCCTTGCGGGCCATGTCGCGCGAACCCCAGAACACGACCGCCAGGAAGCTGACAATCCACGCCGCTAATGCTGCCAGCACGGCGTACGCGGCAACGATTCGCGGCAGAGAGCGGCGCATCTCCTCCTCGCAGACCGGACGCGAGGGTTCGCGTCCATAGTGTCCAGCCGTCGTTGAGTCTAGTTGTGGATTTCGCGCGTTGGCAGGTCGAGTGCCGTATCGGCGCTATTGCGCGCGTGTCAGAACGAAGCGGTGGAACCGCGGGACGGCATGTTTACCTGCATTCCGCGAAAGCGAAGCTCGTTCGCAAACGCGTCCTGCGATTCCGGCTCCCCGTGAACGAGATGGACCTCGTTGAGTTCAGTGGACTTGGCGCGAACGCCCTCGATCCACTTGAGCAGTTCGTTCCGGTCTCCGTGTGCGCTGTAACCGTTCAGGACTTCCACGTTCGCCTTCAACGGAATCTCGTCACCGAAGACACGGATCGTCGGCTGACGTTCTACGATCCGTCGCCCAAGCGTGTGTTCGGCCTGAAAGCCTACTATAAGGATGGTGTTTCGCGGATCATGAGCGCCGTGCACGAGATGGTGCACGATGCGCCCCGATTCCGCCATTCCTGACGCGGCAATGACTACGAACGGGGTACGCAGCGAGTTCAACGCCTTCGACTCGTCAACAGTTCTGGTGTACTTGACCAGGTCAAATCGGAACAACTGCTCCACGCGACGCACCAGATCCTCGCCAGCATCGAAACAGTCTGGATGCATCTCAAAGACGGCGGTGACGTCCGACGCCAGCGGACTATCGATGAAGATGGGAATCCGCGGGATCAAACCGTCGCGGGACAACGCATGTAAGTCGTACAAAAGCTCCTGAGTTCTTCCAACGGCGAACGCGGGAATCATCACATGACCGCCGCGAGCCGCGGTCTCCGTAACGATTGTTGCCAGACGTCCTCGCATGTCTTCCGCCGGGGGATGCGTCCGGTTTCCATAGGTTGATTCCATGATGACCGAGTGTGCGCCACCTGGAATTACTGGATCGCGGATGATCGGTAATCCCCACCGCCCGATGTCGGCCGAAAAAATCAGCCGACGCTTCGCGCCATCCTCGCGGCAGTCCAGCACCACCGACGCAGATCCGAGAATGTGACCCGCATCAACGAATGCGGCACGGATGTTTGGCGTCACTGTGAACTCGCGACCATACGGAACACTGATCATGAGTTCCATCGTCCGCGCTACATCGCGCCGATCGTACAACGGCTCCACGAACGTCTTGCCACGTCGCGCGAGATGCTGGGCGTCTTTCTCCTGAATGAAGGCCGAATCCATCAGCATGTACGCCGAAAGGTCGCGTGTTGCCGGCGTGCAATAGATGGGGCCCGCGAAACCGTTGCGCACCAGAAACGGAATGCGGCCGGCGTGATCGATGTGCGCATGCGACAGCACCAGCGCTGACAGTCCGTCAACTGCCATGGGCAGCTCGCGGTTCTTGCGATCTGCGTCAGTACGGTGGCCCTGGAACATGCCGCAATCGAGCGCGATGCTTTTCCCTTCGACCTCAATCAGGTGACAGGATCCAGTCACCTCGCGCGCGGCGCCGGCGAAAGTGATCTGCATCGTCAACTGCCGAGCGCGTGTCGGTATTCTGCCATGCGGGCGAAGTTAGTAGCTTGCCGAACATGGACACCAGCCTGCTGCACCCCAACCTCACGCTCGTTCTGCATCCGTTGGTGCAGCATAAGATCGCATTGCTGCGGAGCCGCGACACTCCGACGAAGATTTTCAAGGAACTTGTTGATGAACTCGCGATGCTTCTCGCGTATGAAGCCACGAGCTCGTTGCCGCTCGAAGCGGTTCCCGTGCACACGCCACTTGAAGGCACGACTGGTTACCGCGTCAGTGGCAAGAAGTTGACACTCGTTCCAATCTTGCGCGCTGGGCTGGGAATGGTGGAAGGAGTGCTGCGATTGGTGCCCTCGGCACGCGTCGGCCATATCGGCTTGTATCGCGATCACGACACTCTGCAACCGGTTGACTACTACTTCAAAGTTCCCAGTGATGCGGCTGAGCGCGATTTCCTGTTGCTCGATCCGATGCTCGCGACTGGCGGAAGCGCTGCGTCCGCTGTCTCGTCATTGAAGCGTGCAGGGGCGACCCGCATTCGATTTCTTTGTCTCGTCGCTGCGCCTGAAGGACTCCGATATCTCGCGAATGAGCATGCGGATGTGAGTGTCATCGCGGCAGCATTGGACAGAGAACTCAACGCGCACGGTTACATTCTTCCTGGACTTGGTGATGCAGGTGATCGCTTGTTTGGTACGCGTTGAACACATCATCGCGCACATCGGGAATCGTCTCTTGTAGCTGCGTTGTTGCGGGAGTATCTTGCCGCGCGTTTTTTCGCGCTCGATCCTGCGCCGCCTACCCGCGCCCCGGTCGTTGATGCTCGTCAACCTGTTGCCGGATTTTCTGGCTGTCCTGAACAGCTCCGACCGGGTTGCTGCATATCATCGCTACTACGAAGCACATCGCCATCGACTGGCGGCATATTGGCATAACTACGTTCTCGATCCGGAGACACCGCACTTCGCTGAAGTGACGCGCATGGCGGCTCTCGCCGATCGGTCGGACCTTCTCGCAATGCTCGAGCGCACCGACGTGGTGTCGCTCGCACGCAGCACTGAAGCGCAATGTGCCGCACTGCTCGAGAGCGATGTCGACATCGATGTCATTCTCATGGTCGGCGTTGGCGCGGCGAACGCTGGTGAGCTCGTTGTGGCCGGCCGCGGCGTGGCCTTTGTCTGCCTCGAGCACTTCACCGGGATTCAAAACCAGCAGACGCAGGGCCTTGGCCTCGACCCCGAGTTGATTCCCATGTGGCTCGCGCACGAAATGGCTCACGCAGTGCGCTACACATCACCGACGAGTCGCAGTGAAATGCGCGCGCTCATCGAAGAGGCCGATGGCTACTACTCGTATTGGGAGACTGGACGGCGCGCATCGTTGGGCGAGCATGTCGTGAACGAGGGCATCGCCGTTGAAATCTCGCGCATGGTCAGTCCGGGCCACGCTGCCTGGGAATACTTTGGTTATGCTCGCCGGCAATATGCCCGTATCCGCGAACTCGAGGCCTCGATTACTCGATCGGTTCTGTCGGACTTCGATAATGCGGCCCTTGGCCTGCGATTGCGTTACATGTCAGGCGGAATGCCGGACGAATCGCGGCTCGTCGACCGAACTGTTGTTCCGGAGCGAGCAGGTTACTTCGTTGGCGCGAGGCTTGTGTCCCCCGCGCTCGAGATGAACGGCGCGGCGTGGGCCGTACGAGCTGCCGCACACGAAGTCATCGATGTCGCGGAATCATCAGCCGCTGCCTCAGCCTGATCACGTCTACTTCCCGACACAGAACGTCGAGAAAACGCGGGCCAGAACATCATCGACGTCGACGGCGCCAACCAGCGTCTCCAATTCATGCACGGCCGATCGCAGGTGCACTGCCGCGATTGACATCGGGACCTTGTTTTCGGCCCAGAGTGAACGGAACGACGCAAGCTCCTGCGCTGCTTTCGTCAACGCCGACTGATGACGCGCCCTGGTGAGCAACGGAAGGTCAGGATCGAGAGAGCCGTAGGAGGAGTCGAGCGCGGCTTCTATCATCGCAATCAGTTCCACGAGGCCCTGACGACTCTGCGCGCTGACGACGGCTGTTCCTGGTGACGAACCGTCGTCAACCGATCTGTGAAGATCGGCTTTCGTCAGCACATGAACCTGCGGTGCTTCGGTGCTGCGCCGCACGACTTCCGCGCCGACATCGATCTGATTGATCGTTTCACCGCAGACGAGAACCAGGTTAGCCCCCGCAAGGTACCGGCGACTCACTTCCACACCGGTTCGCTCGATTTCATCATCGCTTTCCCGCAGGCCGGCCGTGTCAACAAGTCGCAGCGGCCATCGATGGACTTCAATGGTTGCTTCAATTGCGTCACGCGTCGTGCCGGGCGTTTCATGGACAATCGCGCGCTCGACACCGAGCAACGCATTGAACAGCGATGATTTTCCGGCGTTCGGAGGTCCGGCGAGCACCACCACGGCGCCCTCACGCACGACTTCACCGAGCTTGACGCTCGCCAGCAATGCGTCGACCTGCCGCTGCACATCGGCCATTGCTCGCTCGATGCGCGACCGCGGAACCGGGCCGTCGTCTTCCTCGGGGAAATCGATGTCGTACGCGAGCAACGCTTCGAGCTCGAGCACCGCCGAACGCAGCATGCCTATCTGACGTGACGCGCCGCCATCCATGTGATGCAGTGCGCCACGACGCGCCGCCTCCGTACGCGCGTCGACGACGCTGGCAATGCCTTCGGCTTGCAGCACGTCGAGTTTTCCGTTCAAGACGGCGCGCCGTGTGAACTCACCGGGGTCGGCTTGCCTCGCACCTTCGCGAATGAGCAGCGCGGCGATCGCGGGCGGCGACAACGCGCCACCATGCCCGCTGATCTCCACCATGTCCTCGCCGCTGAACGAGTTGGGTGCGTCGTAACGAACGACGATTGCCTGGTCGATGACCGTTGAAGACATCGGATCGCGTACGGCGGCGAGCCGCGTCACTCGTGGCTGGTCGGGCCACACACTCAGGCATCGTCGCGCAAGGTCATGCGACTGCGGACCACTCAGCCGCACCACACTGATCGCCGCCCGACCAGGAGCCGTCGAGATCGCGACGATGGTATCCTCAGCAACGACCATGGTGCTCCCGCCCCAAGGCTCTTCGCCTCTTCCTCTGGCCTCTGGCCTGTAGTTACCCCTTCGCCTTCACCGCCGCCTTGGCCCGTTCATTGGCAATGAGCCACTGCTGCGGAAGCGCCGCGAGGTTCTGCACCGCGTAATACAGGTTCAATCCGGCGGCGAGATTGGCGAGCAGGAACGTCATCATCACCGGGAAGAGGTACAGCATCATCTTCGTCTGCGGATTGGGCGGCGTATTTCTGCTGCCGATCCACGACAGCACGAACATCGACACGCCCATCACGAGCGGAAGGATGTAGAACGGATCCTTCAGCGAGATGTCCGTCATCCACATGAAGGGGACGCCGCGGAACTCGATCGTGCTCCTGAAGACAAAGAACAGCGCGAACAGAACCGGCATCGGAAGAAGCAGCGGCAGGCATCCCGAGAACATGCTGAACGGACTCATGCCGTGATCCTTGTACACTTTCATCATTTCCGTCTGCAGCTTCTGCGGGTCGCTCTTGTACCGCGTCTGGAGCGCCTGCAGCTCGGGTTGGATGCGCTGCATCTTCATGCTGGTGCGCATCGCCTTCTGGTTGAGCGGCCAGAGGATCACACGCACTGCCACGCCGAAGATCACGAGGACCCACCCGTAACCGATGTCGAACGTGTGACGCATCCACAGCAGCACGCGCATTACCAACCCGGCAAACGGCTGTACCACCGGTTGCATGAATCCGCCGTACGGATTCGAGTTGATGAAATCCCTGCCCAGCGCCGTCAATCGCTCAGATTGCTGCGGGCCGGCATACACGTCGAGGGAAAATCCACCTTGACGCGGTTGAATGACGGCTGTGCCTTGCGCCCGCGTCGCGATACGCGATGTGCGCGCCAGTCCCGTCATCGCGAATTCCGCGATCGGCGAGACGCTATCGCGCGCGAGGACTCCCACGATGAAATACTTGCTCTTCAATGCCACCCAGGTGAGCGGACCCGGAACAATCTGGCGCTCACCAGGATCGAACTTGGCGAAAGCGGTTCCCTTCGCGCCTCGACGCGAGACTTCATATGCGAAGCTCAGGCTGCGCTGATCATCGATCGAGTCTGCCTCGTATGACTTCAGCGTCGGCGCGTAGTTCATGAGAATGAATCCATTCTGCGCCAACGGGCCGCGCACCTGCGCATCCACGCGCACCATGAAGCTGTCCGGCTTGACGAGGTAGTCGAGCACCAACGTATCGCTGCCGACGACACCTTCGTACGTGATTTGACTGGTTGAGCCGGAGATGTCGCGTCGAACGGTGCGGAACGTTGTCGACGCAAAGTCGATGGTGTCGCGACCGACGATGCCGCGGAACGCCAGGAGGGGGGCACCGTCTCCCTCCAGCTTCACCATACCTTCACGCCCGCCGAGCGCGCGGAACTGCCGCATCTCCACTTGCTGCAACGCGCCGCCCTGATTCACGAACGTGAAGGCAGACGTGGAGTCACCAACGTGCAGGGTTTCGGCAGGGACGCGAAGGAGCGTTGTCTCCGGCTGCGCCACGACGGCCGGCGGCGTTGGGGAAACCGCGCGCTGCGCTGTGTCGATCGGTTGGCGCACCGAGTCGACAACTACGCTCGAATCCGCGCTCGTGACCACCGGTGGCGGTGGCGCGAAGAGTCGCGGAGTGAGCAGGATGACGAGGGCGACGAGGACGAGCGCGAGTAACGTGCGTCGGTCCATGAGTGACGGTGTGGTTAAGGAACGGGATCATATCCGCCGATATGGAACGGGTGGCACCGTCCAATGCGGCGAACTGACAGCACCAGCCCTCGCCACGCTCCGTGTTTCTGGAGCGCTTCGATGGCGTAAGCAGAACATGTCGGTGAATACCTGCAGACCGAAGGCAACAACGGTCCGAGAAACATCTGGTACGCGCGCACGAGCGCAATCAGAACGGAACGCACGGTAGTCCCTGTTTCAACTCATCAGCCGACTGATCACGCCGGTCATCTCGACGCGCAGGTCGGCGAACGCAACGGAGTATGCTCCCGGCGCCGTTCGAATGATGATGTCGAGGCCGCGCTCCGTTGGAAGCACATCATGCCGGATGATTTCTCTGAGGCGGCGCTTCAATCGATTGCGGTTCACCGCGGATTGTCCGTGTCGCGGCACGATGATGCCCACTCTGGGAAAGCCGAGAGGGGAAGCGCACGCCCGGATCGAGAAGTGCCGGGTTCGTACGACTTTCCCCTCTTGCTGGATACGCTGGATCTCTGCGCCGCGACTGATGCGTTGCGCCCGCGAAAAGCGCAGGCGCGGTTTACGCGGCGGCGTACTTGGACGGAAGCTTTACCGTGAGGCGCTTCCGCCCCTTTTTGCGGCGGCGACTGAGCACATCGCGGCCCCAGCGCGTCGACATGCGCGTGCGAAATCCGTGCTTCCGGATTCGCTTCTTATTGCGCGGGCGATAGGTGGGCTTTCCCATGGCGTACGTATGTGAGACAAAACTGAACTGACAGTGCTTTCTGGGGAGAGAAACGTACCCTTCTTACCGCAAGTAAGTCAACGCCTTAGAACTGCATGATGATGCAATGTGAACTGCGCACGAACTTGCGCGTTGACTTTTCAACAGGGCAGAAATAGCTTCGCCGCCCCTTGAGCTTCTCAACAGAAATGGATCTGGCGCCGCAAGAAGTCTGGAGTCGTTTGCTGGAATGCGCGCGGCGCGAAATCGCAGATCACACATTCAAAACCTGGCTCGAACCGACTCAAGCGGTCGAGCTTCGTGGCGACAAGCTTACGGTCGCGGTTCCTGATCAGTTCTCCGCTGACTGGAACGAATCGAAGCACGCCGCGCTGCTTACGTCGCTCGCGCCAATCGCGCTTGGTCAGCCGTGCCAGGTTGAATTCATCGTTGACGCGCGTTCGCGACAGCGCGTGCAGATGGATCTGTTTGTTGCGCCACCATCGTCCTCCACGAGCGGAACGCCAAATGGCGTGACACCGGCGCCGCGCCCGCTGCTCAATGCGAAGTACACGCTCGACAACTTCGTCATTGGAAAATCCAATGAGCTCGCCGCGTCAGCCGCATTGGCTGTCGCTGAAGCGCCCGGCCGCGATTTCAACCCGCTCTTCATCTACGGTGCGACCGGAATCGGGAAGACGCACCTCATGCAGGCGGTGGCGCATGCCATACTGGCGCGCAATCCTGCAATGCGTGCCGCGTACCTCGGCGCCGAGCAGTTCACGAACGAATACGTGATGTCGATCCAGGGGCGGACCACGCACGACTTTCGCCGCCGGTTCCGCGAACTCGACCTGCTGCTGGTCGACGACGTGCACTTCCTGAAGGGCAAGGAAGCGACACAGGAGGAATTCTTCCACACGTTCAACGCGCTGTATGAGGGCGGTCGCCAGATCATCATGACCAGCGATCGGCCTCCCAGCGAAATCCCCGGCATCGAAGCGCGCCTCGTGACGCGATTCCAATGGGGCATGGTGGCGGACATCGAGTTTCCGGATTTCGAGCATCGCATCGCGATCCTGCGCAGCAAGGCGCACCAGGATCACTTGCAGCACACGATTCCCGATGATGTGCTCCATCTCATCGCCGAACATGTTCGCTCGAGCGTGCGCGAGCTCGAAGGCTGCATCATCAAGCTGATCGCCTTTGCCTCGTTGCGGCAGCAACCGGTGACGGTGGACCTCGCGATCGAGGCGTTGCGCGATCGCATTCGTCCGAGCGCACCGGGCAGTGGACATGGCAGCGACGGCCGCGGACTCTCGATTACAACGATTCAATCCGCGGTGGCAAAGGCGTGGGGGGTCAGCGCGGCAGCGTTGACGTCAAAGAGTCGCACACGTGAAGTCGCGGTGCCTCGTCAGGCAGCGATGCTTTTATCACGTGAATTGTTGAATGCGCACCTTGCAGATATTGGAAATGCGTTCGGTGGTCGGGATCATTCCACTGTTATCCACAGTCTTGAACGTGCCCGGTATCTGCGCGCCGCCGACCAGGAGTTCGCCGAACGTCTTCAACTTGCAGTACTTGAACTCCCTGCCGGCGCGGCCTGACCACTTCCTAGCCACATCTCCACAGTACTGCTGCTACTGTAGTTCTTTATCTATATAGATAAACAGCAATAGGTCTTTCCCCATCGAGGCTTGAATGCGCTTCACCATTGCGCGGGAAAAACTTCAGGAAGCTCTGACCAATGTCGCGCCGGCAGTGCCGGCGAAGACGACGCTTCCCGTGCTCGCGAACATTCTGGTCGAGGCCTCAGAACGTGGGGTGCGATTCTCCGGAACCGATCTCGATGTCGCGGTGTCGGTCGAAGTCCCCGCCGATGTCGAGTTGCCGGGTGCCCTGACGCTCCCGGCGAAACGCCTGGGCGAGATCACGCGCGAGTTGCCTCCGGCACCGGTAAAAATCGCCGCACTTGGTGAACAACGCGCGACGCTCGAATGCGGCCGCACGAAGTTCAAGCTGCTTGGTCTTCCCCGCGACGAGTATCCGGCCTTTGCGCCGGTGGAATACAACACCGGGTGGCGCGTGAAGTCCTCAGTGCTGCACGAGCTCATCTCCCGCACTGCGTTCGCGGTTTCCACCGAAGAGAGCAGGCCGATTCTCAACGGTGTGTTGTGGGAAGTTCGTCCACAGCTGCTGCGCATGGTGGCGACCAACGGGCATCGGCTCGCGCTCATGGAGTCGACCGCCGAGATGGGGAAGAATGCGACCGGCGACTTCATCGTTCCGCCGCGCGCGCTCGATCAGGTGCGACGCGTCTTTCCGCCGGAAGAAGAAATCGAAATCGGAAAGGGCGAAAACCATCTCGCGTTCCGCAGTCCGCTCGCGAGCGTCTCCACCCGGCTCATTGAGGGACCGTACCCGAACTACGACCAGGTTATTCCGCGCGACAACGATCGCTACGCGATAATCGATCGCCCTTCTCTCATCAGCGCGTTACGGCGCATGGCGGTGGTCGCGTCGGATCAGACGCATCGGGTGAAGCTCTCGTTCAACACGGCGCTCCTTCGCTTCACCGTGCAAACACCGGATGTCGGGGAAGGACAGGATGAGATTCCTGTTGCCTACACCGGTGACTCGCTCGACATCGGATTCAACAGCACCTATTTGCTCGAGATCCTGCGCTATATGCCGACGGACCAGGTGCGCTTCACGTTCAAGACCGCTGAACGCGCTGCTACCCTGTTGCCGGAGAACTGGGCTGGCCAGGGCAAGTACGTTTGCCTCGTGATGCCGCTCAGGCTCGTCGACTGAACAGTCGCTTGCTGGTCGCTGATGGCTGGTCGCTGATGGCTGATCGCTGCTCACTATACGAAACAACGCCCAAGGGTCTCGCAACCCTTGGGCGTTGCAGTGAACAGCCTGTAAGCCGGGTTCTGTAGCGGAGCCGAAGCTCCGTGGCAGTCATTCCTCTGGGAGCGAAGTCTCCTCCGCCCTCGTGCAGCCTACCCGCGGCGTCTTTGTCGGAGTGGGCGTTCTCCTCGCCGCTTATTTGGCCTTGCTCCGGCGGGGTTTACCGTGCCGCCTCCGTTGCCGGAAAGCGCGGTGGGCTCTTACCCCACCATTTCACCCTTACCACGATGTTCCGTGGCGGTCTGTTTTCTGTGGCACTATCCGTCACGGCGAAACGCCGTGCCCAGGAGTTACCTGGCGCCTTGCCCATGGAGCCCGGACTTTCCTCAAGACAATCGCCGAAGCGATCACCCTGCGACTGCCCGGCTGTTCACTGCTCCAAATATAGCGAGTCGTGACGCCGGAGTGACGAGCCAGAAGCAGCATGTCCGCGAACGATCCGACGACGTGCCGAGCATCCCGCAGCACCGATCGGATCAGCGATGACGGCCATGCATTCGCCTCACTACCAGAATTGCCTTCCCGTACCGCGAATCACCACGGTACTCACGCCGGATGAACGCCTGCGTGTGGACGCCGCAGGTCAGGGCATCTATCGCGCGCTGCATCGCGACTCGCTCAACGACGCACTGCGAGACATTCGCGACCATCACGCGGCCGCCGTCATCGTCTCGATCGCGCGTTGCGACGAGAATGATTTGCCGCGTGTCGCGCGCGTCGTGCGGGAATTTCCGCGCGTGCCCGCGGTCGCGTTGTTGTCCAACCTGTCGCCACAAACCGCACAGACCGTCCTCGTGCTCGGCCGGTGTGGGGTGCGCACCCTCGTCGACGTGCGTGAACCGCGGGGTTGGCAGCAACTGCGTTCGGTACTGCTTCACGATCAGGCCACCGAAATTCATCGTGTTGCGCTGGCACGCGTGGCGGAGGATCTGGGAGATGCGCCAGAAGGGTGTCACCGCTTCTTCCGCGCGCTCTTCGAGGAAGGATCGGAGACGCGCACCATTCAGGAGCTCTCGACACTGCTTGGCGTTGTACCGTCGACCCTCATGAGTCGCTTCGTTCGCGCGACCCTCCCGCCACCGAAGTTCTACCTGTCGATGGCGCGACTCGTGTGCGCGGCACGAATGTTCGAGAACCCGGGACTCTCGGTCACGCTGGTCGCGAATGAACTGGACTACAGTTCACCACAGGCGTTTGGTCGACACCTGCGCGCGATGCTTCAACTCACGGCCATTCAATTCCGCGAGAGATACGACGGCGAAGGAATGCTCCAGCGATTTCGCGATGAGCTCATTCTCCCTCACATTCCGCGACTCCGGGCGTTCGATCCGCTCGGGTTCGAAGGATTGTCTCGTGGATCAGCGCGTCGCGGTTACGAAGCCTGAGCGGGTGCGCCGCCGGACTGCTCGAGTAACTCGGTGAGCGTCGCAAGGC
>Ga0209486_10000399_pt1 | contig 19734 bp, 6 predicted proteins | sample NCCompost_FD_187518 | JGI IMG/M metagenome (GOLD analysis project Ga0209486, IMG submission 187518) | Agricultural soil microbial communities from Utah to study Nitrogen management - NC Compost (SPAdes) (version 2) | ecosystem: Environmental > Terrestrial > Soil > Agricultural land | place: USA...
CTTTTGGTAAGGGAACCCAGGAAGTTATGACTGGTGCGCCCAAGTGAAGAAGACGCAGAGTTGTTTTCGCTTGCAATTACGCCATCTCTGAGTCCCCGCGTCTCGCCGACGCCCGCCTTTCGTAGTCCATCTAACAGATGTTCGACAAGAGTTGGCTGAAACCACTTACTCAAATCGTCGCTTACTGCGTCGTTGAAGTTTGGTCTAATCACCAACAGGTCTCTTAGGGCCTTCCCGGCGGCCTCACGATTACCAAGTTGCCCGTGTGCGGCGGCAGTCATTACGAGTGTCCAGAAATATCCTGGGATATTCACTTGGAAGGTTTCCTCGAGAGCAGCGTGGTAATTCCTTTCCTGATACGCGTTGAAAATTGAAGCCAAGCGGTACCAACCCGGGAAGTGCGGGTTGAGTTGCATTGCTGATTCTGCAACCGCACATCCTCTCGCCCAGTCGCCCGAACAAGCGATGAACAGACCCATGACGTTAACTGTCGCGCCATCCATTGGATTGAGTGCAATTGTCCGCTCCGCTGCGGCCCGAAACGAAATGAGATCGCGACGAAAGAAGTAAGCTTGCGCCAGGGCTTGTGAAGCGAGGTTGCTCGAAGGTGCTAATTCAACTGCGCGCTGCGCTGCCGCAAGCGCGCGACCAAGTGGGTCCGGTTTCACGTTAAATCCGAACATGTATTCGTCGGCGTAAAGCGTCTCCAGCATGGCCCAACAATTTCCCTGGTCTGGATGTTCGCGCACCACTCTTTCCAAAAGGTCCCTTAACGTGGCGTGCTCTTCAGGGGTCATGCGTTCATGAAAACCAAAGACGCTTAATACTGCCTCCTCAGGTGTGAACCGGTCCTTGCTCTTAATGCGCATCGTTTCGGCAATACTATGGATAAGAACGCCGTGTTGGTCGGCAACAGTTGCGACGATGCGGGGGACAAGTTCATCTTGCAACGCGAAGATTTGTTCAGCATTGAAAGGACGATCGTAGCTCTCGGCCCAAAGATGCGCGCCGGTAATCGTGTCAACGAGTTGTACTGACACGCGCAGCGTCGAACCCGCCTGCCGCAAACTTCCCTCAAGCACATAACGCGCACCCAGTTCTTTACCGATTGAACGCACATCGGCTGTCTCGCTGGTGAAGCGCAAGGTTGAGCTGCGTGCGACGACGCGTAAATACTGAAACCGAGAGAGGCCGGTAATTATGTCTTCTGAGAGTCCTTCTGCAAGTGCTTCTAAATCGCTGTTCGAGTCCCGATATTTGAATGGCAATACTGCAATCCAGAGTCCTGCGTCACTTGAACTTTGCTGGGCACTCGATTTGGACTTTGACGTTGCAACCCGAATGGGCAGTGTCTTACTCGTTCCGAACTTCTCAATTTCCTGCAGCGCTTGAGCGACTTCGTTCGCTGTTGGACGACTATTCGCGTCCTTTTCAAGCATTCGCAGAATTAGTTCATCAACTGCACCGGGTAGATCCGGTTTGTGACTGGTCGCCGATGGCGGTGTTTGCGTCGTGATCGCGTGAAGGTAGCCAACCATCGACTCTGATTTGAACGGATGCCTTCCAGTCGCAAGCTCATACAAAATAATACCGAGGCTGAAAACATCGGACGGAGAACCAGCCGTTTGCCCGCTTGCTTGTTCAGGCGACATATAGGCGAGTGTCCCCATTACCGTGCCCGGTGTAGTTTGCTGGGCAAGCGTTGCAGCCTCCGGATCATTCGAGCAGTTAGGTAGTAAACGCGCGAGACCGAAATCCAGCATCTTGAGGTAACCATCGTCGCGGACCATTATGTTGTCAGGCTTAATGTCGCGGTGCGTGATACCAGCCGAATGTGCGGCGCTCAACGCTCTTGCCATCTGTGCACCAAGCGTGAACAGAGTGTCGATCGAATTGTCGCTCGCGATCACAGGACGCAGGGTCTTTCCCTCAACCAACTCCATGACAATGAATCGCCCAGTTTCACACTCTCCGATGTCATAAACAGTAATGATATTCGGGTGGTTGAGTGCGGAAGCGGCTTTGGCTTCCTGTGTAAAGCGTCGAACGCGTTCTGAGTCTTGTGTGAACTCTGCGGGTAGAATTTTGAGAGCTACTTTGCGATCGAGACGTGTGTCTTCAGCGAGCCAAACTTCACCCATACCACCTGCGCCGAGTTTAGAAACGATGTGGTAGTGTGAAACGGTTGAGTTGGGGGATAACTCGGCCATTTTTCGGTTTGATTCGCTGGAGATCAGGTCAGATTTGGGTTAGTCGCAATGAAGCCACCTTGCTCCTTGTCTGGGTCTTCCTGGATGCGCGCGATAAGGTAACACAGGCCGGGGCTTGATGATAAGAGACAGGGATAAGTCCCACCTAAATCTCCAAGGCCAACTTCACGGCATCATCAAACGGCAGCTCGCGTCCGCTATTCCATTCGCGCTCGAAGTCTTCGATCGAGAGCGAGCGACGGGCCGCTCCGAGATAGCGATCGAGTAACTCATCCCAGAACCGTACGTGAATATCCGCTCCAAGGCGATCCCATTCCGCCTTTACCGCAGCGGCAAGCTGCAGTGCGACTTGAGTCTCAGGAGACAGGGAAACAAGGCGAAGGGGCGAGCGGGAGAAAACTGGCTTCGTTAGACCAATTCCTGCTAGCGACATCGCCACTCCCTGCACCTCGAAACCAATCTCAACCTTGTCGCCAATCGCATTTGCAAGCGCGAGACTCTTCTGATACAGCTTCAAACTTTCCGTACAATTCCCCAGGATCAATTCACAATCCGCCAGGTAGTGCCATCCAAAATGTTCACTTCTCTTGTCATTGTTGCTTTCTGCAAACTCGATGATCTCCTTCGCCATCGGCTTGGCTTCGCCGGTTCGGCCCAACGCAACCAATGCCTGCGCCAGACCAACCTTGGCACGTATAACTAGATGCCGGATGCCATTCGCCTCCTGCAATCTCAAACATTCTTCAAACGCACTACACGCGGCTTCGTCTTCACTCCGGAAAAAGTGCATCCAGCCCATGCCGTCGAGCGCCAGGGCAACTTCAGTTGTGTCCCCCAACTCCTGCGACATAGTCCGTGCCTCATCAATCCAAGCCCGTGCTTCTGCGGTTTCACCCTGCAACGCCAACATATGTGCGGCTCCCCAGAGCGCCCTTACGCGTGCGGGCCGAGATGGCTTCACATCTGAAGCGCTTAGAGCGGCACTTAAATGTTCTCGGCCTTCAACCAAATGGGTTTTAACGATCCAGAACCAGGCCAACGCGCCAACAAGTTGAAGATACTTCTCGGCATCTACAACTCTCCCGTATTCGAGGGCCACACGCATGTTGTCGCTATCAGTCTCCAGCTCTGTCGTCCAACGCTCTTCATTGACTGTGCGCTCGCCATATGCCTGCTCCGCCAAATTGAGCATCGCATTCAAGTGTGCCGCCCTTACATCCTCTGACTCACCACGTTCGGTCAACTTGTCGAACAAGAACTGCCTAACTGTCTCAAGAAACGAGTAACGTTGCGCTGCGCTTCCATCGCTCGCTACAACGACGATCGACTTATCTACGAGCTGTGAGTGGAGTTCCATCAGCTCAAACTCGTCCAAATCTCCAACCACATCCGATGCGAGCGCCAGTGTCCATCCGCCGGCAAAGACTGACAACGTTCGCAGGAGTCGCTGTTCTTCGGTTGATAGTTGCTCGTAACTCCAGTCAATCACTGCTCGCAATGTCTGATGCCGCGGTAGCATGGAACGACCGACCAATAGCCTGAAGCGGTCGTCGAGCTTCGTTAGGATCTGATCAATTGAAAGAATCTTCACACGTGCAGCAGCCAGCTCGATAGCTAGAGGAATGCCGTCAAGTCTACGACAGACCTCAGCAACAGCGCTGACGTTTGCAGAGGTTAACTCGAATGACGGCCGTGCAGTTTTAGCGCGATTGACGAAAAGCTTGATTGCGTCAGCGGACTGGGCGCTTTCCAGACTCAGACTGGATCTTGCATCCGGTATTCCGAGTGGAGGCAGATGAGTCACTCTCTCGCCCTGCACATTCAACGCCTCGCGACTTGTCGTCACAATTCGAACTTCAGCGCATGAGTTAAGCAGACGATCAACAAAGTTCGCGCACGAGGATAGCAAGTGTTCGCAGTTGTCGAGGATCAGGAGCAGCTTTTTATCGCCAATGTGATCCGCTACAACATCGTTCAAGTCTTTGTCTGATTCTTCTCGCAGGCTAAGCACCTGGGCCACAGCCGCAACCACTCTGCTCGACTCGGTTAATGGTGCAAGATCGACAAACCACACACCGGCAGCGAATTGGGCAGTTAAACTTTCCGCAACTTTGATTGCGAGCCGTGTCTTTCCACAGCCTCCGAGTCCCGCGAGTGTAAGCAGTCGTGAACTCTTTAGTAGCAGTGCGCAGTCTTTTAATTCCTGGGTACGACCGACGAAGGGAGTGCGCTCTTTTGGGAGGTTAGTCGGAATCTGAGTGAATGGTGGTCTAAAGGAGAAGGTCTCCGCCTCTGCCGCTGGCGAAGAGATCGCGCGCACAAATTCAGCAGCAGTATCAAAACGTCGGGTTCGGTCCTTTGCCAATAATTTTCTAATCGCGTCAACAACGTACGACGGAACTTCGGGACGATTTTCAGAAACGTCGGGAGGCTCGACTGAGAGGTGTTGATAGGCAAGCGAATGCAATGGTCCAGTGAAAGGTGGCGAACCAACCAGCATCTCATAGAGCACACACCCCAGGGCGTACAGATCAGTGCGTCCGTCGATTGTATCAACGGGGCGAAGTTGTTCAGGCGACATGTACGAAGGTGTGCCGACGGCAGTATTAGCATTAGTGATCGTTGTTCCCTCATTCGGATTTGTGAAGCAGGCAATACCAAAGTCCGCGACGAGAGCGATGTCGTTTGACAGAAGAACGTTTTCAGGTTTGATGTCTCGATGCACGAGTCCTCGTTGATGTGCGTATCCGAGTGCGCTTGCTATCTGGGTCGCGAAACGCAAAGCCTCATCGATAGTAAACGACTTGAGTGTCTGGATTCTTTGCCGCAACGACTCACCTTCGATGTACGGCATCACGTAGAAAGGTTGATCGTCAATTAGACCTGAGTCGTGCAGCGGAAGGATGTGGGGATGAGTGAGTCGTGCGGCGACTTCGATCTCTCGTAAGAAACGAGTCGATGTCCCGATCGCGGGATTCATCACCTTGATCGCAACGCGGCGACCATGTTTAAGATCCTCGGCAAGGTAGACGGACGCCATTCCACCTTCGCCAATCTTTGAAAGAATTTGGTAATGCGAGACGCGTTTGCCGGTAAGCGCCACACGAGCCACCTAAGTCTGGAGTATCGACTAACGACGTGAGAATGTTATCGCGTGTAGCTGTCTGAGTACATCTCTGCCTAAAGCGATCCACAGATTCCACTTATTACGGAACGCAGCACAGCCCCAACCGAACGTCATCCTACAGGGCCACATTTGTACGGGTGGCCCGGTTCAAAGATGGGAATCGGTCACTTAAGAGCTCACTGACCACACGGTCGATCGTTCTCGGTAACGCTATCATAGGCAAATCAGTGATTTACAACGTGACCGAGCGCACGGTTCCGAGAGGTTGTGAATTGGACCAACGGTAAGAACCGCTTTCAGCTTTTCTAGTTTTTAGGCGATTTTTTGCAGATCGGGACGGAGCTAAAAGTGGTTAATTCAGTAAATCAAAAATTGTTGTCCACAAATTGGCCACACAACGAGAAAAGAGCGTTAACCGTGACGACGGTATCTAGTTGATCAATTCGCTAATTCTTTACTCGCGAACGTCGTTGGCAAAACACGTCAGACGATGAGAAAACTTGAAAACTTTTATGCTGAATGCGTGGTGCAGTCTCGCTGCTCTAATTGCGCTGGCTGCAACTGAGATCAATAAAGAGCAGTTTTACGAAGCCTTGAAGAATCGCAGACTCAGTGAGTGAAGCCGTTCTCGGTCCGCGTGATAAACTCCTGGCGTGTGTGATAGACGTGACAGTCAAAAAGCGGTTCATTGAGACTCTAGCTCTACAAGGTATAGTCTTGCATGCAGTGCGTTTTTGACGATTAACACTTAAGGAGCGACAAATGCCCATCACCGCTTTCAATAGTTTCACGGACGGCCTCGATCCAAATCGAAGAAGCCGCGGACACTTCATTACTAACGTTAACCTCGAAGACGACCGTCTTTGGGTGCCTTACGCGGATGGTGTCTGGTTCCAGCCCTGCTGCTTTAACGTGACGTCTGGCGGATTCAGCGTGGTACTGAAAGGTCTTCCTGGCGCCGTCTTGGGAACGCATTACCACGTAGGTACAGTTCATGGTTATACAATGCGCGGGCATTGGCGATATCTGGAGCATGATTGGGTGGCAAGGCCCGGAACGTTTATCTACGAACCAGCCGGTGAGGCTCACACACTTGTTGTCACCGAGGATTCCCCGGAGCCAGCCATCATCCTCTTCATGGTCGAGGGCGGTTTGATCTATCTGAACAAGTCGGTCGACGGCGGCTTTGCTGCCTATGAAGATGGATTCACTGCACTGGAGCTGACAAGGAAGTACTATCGCGAGGCTGGTCTGGATGTGGACCAGTTGGACCTGCTAGTTCGCTAATTGAGGCACTTGGACCTATGGGCGTTGAAGCCTCTTTGGATTGGTGGTGGATTACTCAACTCAATCGGTAAGACTCGAAGCGGCAATGGGTATATCCTCGCCTCAGCCAGCTGCGACAAAAAAACGCTCGCGTGTGTGAGTAATGCGAAACGTTTGCGCATTTCTGCCTGTTGGATTTTCCGAATAGCGTCACACTGATTATCAATCACACATGCTAGACTTCTTCGCAGTCGAGGGAAGCCAGTGGCCGCGTGGAATCCAACGAACTGAGGACGTTTGCAAGCGCAACGCTGGCAGGCGCAAGCTGCACAGGCGTATGCGACAGGCGAGAGCGGATCGCATTGTGCGGATACTTGAGATGTTGTAAATCACGTCGTTGTCGAGAACGCTTAAGCTCTCTTGATTGACTTGTCATACCAACGGCACAAATAACGGCACAAACAAAAAAGGCCACTCAAAGCGAGTGGTCTTTTCCTTAACAATTTTGGTCGGGGCGAGAGGATTCGAACCTCCGACCTCACGGTCCCGAATTATAAGCGCGGCAAAAACGTAAGTATTTGCCTTTTCGAAAGTTGCAGCCACCAATGAATTTCAGCGTTTTTACATTCGTTACCACTCTTTCCCATCTGTTATCGGTTGAGTGCTGAGAATTCTGTCCACAAATTGGCCACAAATTTTTGGGTGAACCAAAGTTACTCGCGTTTGGAAGCAGGTGTTAATAATACTGTAGAGGGAAGCGAATGCCGTCCGCATTCGCGAATTAGACGTTCAGATCGAGCTGATTTTCTTCACGAGCAACAAACGCCTGCTACATTGTTCAGAAGGGTCTTCGAAATGCATTGACTCCGACTATCGATGAGAGCTCGAGATTTTCGCCTGGTCCAAGCAACGAATTCGACAATGGAGAATTCTACTTCCTCGAATGTAACAAACGCACATAACAAGTAGTCCGATAAAAAAGATCTCTCGCTAACAAACTTATGTATTGACAGAGTGACGAGTTCTAACCTAAAGTGCGTCCCGCTTAGTTAAAGTAACTCGTTGACCTTGCACGCACCCTTGCAGTTACCAAGCGTTCAAGTTCACGCCCTTAAAACCACTTTCCAGATCTTTAGTGCTCCCCACTAATAGATTTGTCAATCGGCCCGGACTCAATTCTTTCAAAGCGATCGTTGATGGCGTAAGCCGCATTCGATGTTCTAAAATAAGCGTTCCCTTGGACGGTTTACGCTCATACGAAACCGTCGATTGAATCGTCCAACGCAGACGGAATGCACAAGAGGACTGGGTGTCCTCTCGCCTCAACGTCAAACATAAAAGAATTTCTTCATAGGAGGCTCAACGATGGCCTGCCAGTACTCGTCTGCTTTGATCTCATTACACAGAAGAATCTTTGTGCTTCTCAGTATTGTGCTAGCCTTCGTGATCTCGGCTGCGTCTGTTCAGGCGCAAACCGCAACTTACTATCTTCATAAAGAAAACTCCTCAACCACTGGTCAGTTTCAATTAAAGACGGCGTTGCCCGATGCGACGGCGTTAACGATCCAGTCAGCGGAACTGAGAAATCAGCCTAACGGCGATTACTTAATTAAAGCATTCGATACTCAAGCCGGTGTTCCTAACTCTCCTGGAGTCATACCCGCAGGGTTAACTGTGAACTTCAAACTTTGGATGCGAAAGACGGCCAACTTTGGAACCATGTACGCGCGCGTCAAGCTCCTCGTTAACAACGCCAGCGGAGCAGCGATAGCGGATTGCAGCACGGAGCCGTTCGGACCACAAGTTGGATCAAACACATCTCTTACGACGACCTTGACGGCCCACTCATTTACCTGTTCAACCACAGCCGATGTCACTATGTCCGCGTCAGATAGGTTCTATTTATGGGTCGGCGTCAAAGTCTCGGCAATAGCCAATGACAGGGTAAAAGCCGAGCTCAAAGTTGAACAGGGAGCAGACTCCAACGTCGTCATCCCTATCCCGGGTCCACGCCCAACCATCAGCGATCTTTCGCCCTCCTCTGGTCCGATTGGCAGTCCGGTGATCATTACTGGATCAAACTTTGGAGCTACTCAAGGCGCAAGCGTCGTCACATTCAACGGCGTAATGGCATCGCCAACGAGTTGGAGTAATACGAGAATAGACGCACAAGTTCCCGTCGGCGCAAAAACAGGCCCCGTAGTAGTAACGTCCAAAGTGGTCGTGGGGTATCAGGTAAAAAGTGTCGTTGGAAATGCGGTTAACTATTCGGTCACTTCAGGTAGCGTCGCGGGAACGATTATAGCGAATAGCACAGGCGCTCCGATCTCCGCCGCATTTGTAGAAGCGCTCGAATCGGGCGTGTTTATTTCTGGCGGAAGAACAAGTAATACCGGCGAGTACTCGTTCACCGATCTCAAACCGGGGACTTACGATATTCGGGTGTCCGCTGACGGGTACAAGACCCTTACAAGCGCAGGCATTGTAGTTTCCCTTGGAAGCACAAGTACGGTGAATGCTTCGCTACACAGACCAGGAACGATTTCAGGAAGAGTTACGAAGTCCGATGGAATTACCGCGATACCTCACGCAGCAGTGAAGGTCTACCAGGCAACCACATTGGTTGGCAGAGCCCTGACCAACAGTACCGGTGACTACACTGTTGACAATCTTGCACCGGTAACGTCGAGGGTGCACGCAGCCGCCCCTGGGTATCAGTCGCAGGTCCAGTCCGGCGTTGCAGTCAGCGAACAGACCGTAACGACTAGCAATTTCGTTTTAATCGAAACAAGCCATACCGCCTCGATTAAATACGGTTACGACGATCTTGGCAGATTGGTCGCTGTGGAAGACAAGATCGGTGAGGCTGCAAGGTACCTCTATGACGCGAGTGGAAATCTCCTGAACATATCACGTCATTTGCCAACGCAGTTATCGATCCTTGAATTCACCCCGCGGAAAGGCATTGAAGGAACTGTAGTAAGGATCGCGGGCACTGGCTTCAGCGCTACAACAACTGAGAATACGGTCAGCTTCAACGGTGTTGCCGCAACCATCAACTCGGCGAATCCCTCGCAACTGGTAGTAACTGTACCCGCCGGTGTGTCCACTGGACCAATTACGGTGACCACTTCTCTGGGTTCTGCTGCGACCACTGATCCATTCATACTGGACACTTCAGGTCCGACAATTACGAGTTTTAGCCCTACCATTGCCGATCCGAATGGAACGCTGACGATCAGCGGGACGAATTTCGATCCGGCGCCGTCTAGGAACGCAGCGACAGTCGGAATGGCTCGAGCTCCAATCGCATCCGGGTCTGCAACAGATCTTTCCGTCACACTCTCTTTTCGGACAGGTTCCGGTAAAGTCAAAGTCGCAACCCCCAATGGGACGGCAACGAGTGCTCAGGATTTCTTCTCACCATTAGGCGGAACTGCGGCCACCGTCGATTTCACAGGACGGATGGCGATAGGAGAGACACGTCCACTCACGATCAGCACGCCAAATAAAAGAGGCCTGATGATCTTCGACGCGGTAGCAGGACAGCGAGTAGGCCTCCATGTCACCAACTCGATACCGAGCTCTTCGGACTACTTGATTTACAACCCCGATGGATCGATTCTAATTGGTCCCCGAAGCGTTGGCGCGAATAGTACATCGTGGGCCGATGCTTCACGTCAGACAAGTATCTTCGGCAACTACGACAATACCTTCCCACAGACCGGCACCTACACAATCTCGTTAGATCCGACGAGTTCAACTGCTACAGGAACAGCTTCACTAAGATTACAAGAAATTCCGGCGGACGCCTCTTACTTCATTTTCCCTAGTGGCCCAACCAAGACCGTAATCACACCTGCGGCCGGTCAAAACGCGGTTCTCACATTTTTTGGAATCGCAGGACATCGCATTAGCATGAGGATTGCGAATTCTACCTACGGGGGCGGTTGTTGCTTCGGTACTGTGTACGTATTTGATCCCAATGGCGTCCGTATTGCCGAGAAACCACTGGATACCAATAACGACAGTTTCGTTGGCAGGTTTTTAGACACCGTTACGCTTAAGGCAACCGGGACGTACACGCTTGTCGTCGATCCATCTCAATCATGGACCGGTAGAGTCGATCTTACGCTGTACGACGTGCCGCCAGATATTACTGGACCCGTCACCCCAGGCGGTCCAGTCGTGAACATTACAACGGCAGTTCCAGGACAGGATGCGCGTCTCACGTTCAACGGGACCGCCGGGCAACGCGTCAGTTTCCATACACGCAACATTTCAATCCGCGAAGTGCAACCGTTAATTCTTAAGCCGGATGGCACAACTCTTCGTTCCGAGGATTCTATAAACCTTGGAGGTAGTGCGTTTCTTGACACGATGTCTTTGCCTACGACGGGCACCTACACCGTTTGGCTAAACGCAAATACAACGGCCGGCAATATGACGGCGACACTCTATGACGTACCGCCGGACATTACGACGACCGTAAACATTAACGATCCAGCTGTCGCGGTGCCGATAACGGTGCCGGGGCAAAACGGCGATGTGTACTTCAATGGCACTGCGGGGCAATTGGTGACGGTCAGGATGACCAACAACACTCTGCATCCCGCTGCGATATTTCTCCTTAAACCAGACGGCACAACTCTGACATCGGCTAGTTCCAGTAACGCAAGTTTTAATCTCGCGCAAAAGTCACTTCCCGTTACAGGACTGTACAGAATCAGAGTCAATCCCCCTGACATTCTTTGGACCAACGGTACCTGGACGCCCAATGTGGGAACTGTGAGCGTTGCGGCGACGAGTCCGTAAGTTGATTTCCTGGCACAGCACATCAAATGTTCTCCTCGAATGAATCGGAGCAAGATTATGAGAAGACAATTCGTACGCGGCCTCCATCTTATTCTATGCTTTTGCGTGTTCTTCGCCCCGGTGCTAGGTCTAACCCTGAAGAGGAGTTCGAGAGTCTCCAATCCTAAGAAGCCGAAGCCAGTCTTGCTCCCCAAGGGCAATAAGCCAGCGGTGCCTTATATACAGAGTTCCGCACAGCCGACGGGCCAAAGCAGCACGCTGCTCCCCAACGGCTCGCTGCTGTTGATCGGAGGAGAAGGCCCGAATGGACCAAAAGATGTCGCAATTGTCCGGAACCCTCAAACAGGCCAGACTTTTGAATTGCGGTCAAGGCTCAACATCGCACGCGCGTGGCATTCGGCAACAATGCTGCCAGACGGCAGCATTCTGATCCTTGGAGGAGTTGGCCGGAACGGTCGGATGGTCAATGCGGCAGAGGTTTTCAGTTTTCAAACTCAGACATTCCTATTCTTGCCGCAGTCGCGGCAGCCTTCACCGCGCGCATATCACACCGCGACTTCACTGGTGGACGGAAGCGTCTTGATTACAGGTGGTGTCAAAGTTGATGGACGAACTCCGGGAGGCGCTGAGCTGTGGAATTTCAAAACCGGGCTCGCCACCGCTCTAGCAAACGCACCCAATGCACCGCGTCAAAAACACCAGGCGACATTACTTTCGGATGGAACTGTGTTCCTTCACGGTGGTGTTGACGCGCTTGGTAATCAGCAGACTTCCTCTGAGATCTTTAACCCTGTTCTAGGCAGCTTCAGTTGGTTTGGAAATGCCAATGAACCGATTGATACAAGATCACCGTTTCTTTCTCTGTCCTTGCCGGCCGACGGCCAGAACAACGTCCCAGTTGATAGCCATATCGGTCTTCTTTTGTCACAACGGTTACGCGCGGACACTGTAAACAGCGAGACGATTAGCTTAAGCGGCCCCGCAGGCGCTGTATCCGCGAGAGTGGTACCCGCAGAAAATGGCAAATTGGTTTTCGTTACTCCGGTCGAACCTTTGCAGTATGGAACCAATTACTCAGTGTTACTCGCAGGTGCCGTCGACACCAGTAATCAGTCAGTTATTTCCACAGCATTCACGTTCACAACTGCTGAAGACCCCAATCGTGAACCGGACGAACGTACTACGTCAGGATCCGACACCGCCCTACCCGACACTGAGACATGGACTCCTAATGAAAAAAATCTTCGCGGCAATTGGCGCAGCGATTACCCGGAGACGCATTGGCAAAAACTGCCGCCATTGCAAGCTCCTCCAGGAGTTACAGCGCTCGCGGGCCAAGTTTTGACACTTGATGGCAAACCGCTCAGAAACGTGACGCTGCAAATTAGTGGGGCGTGGGTTCAAACCACAACCGATCAGACCGGAAGATTTCTGCTTCAACCAATCACTCGCGGACATCAGGTGTTAAGGATCGATGGCCGCACCGCTGGCACTACCGCAAAGATCTATGGAATTTTCCGAGTAGGCGTGGATGTGATGGGAGGGCAGACAGATGTATTGGGTTACACGATCTGGATGCCTAAGCTAGACACTGAACATGCGGTCAACATTGCGTCGCCAACAAACACAGATGTTAGTGCCACCACTCCTCATATCCCAGGTCTTGAATTGCAATTGCCGGCAGGCACGGTGATTCGCGGTGTCGATGGTGAAACAGTTACTGAGGTCAGCATCACCCCCATACCTGTGGATCGACCGCCGTTCCCATTACCATCAGGCATTAACGTACCCGTCTTTTTCACTATTCAGCCAGGTGGAGCGCAGATCATTCCACCTCGTGCACGTGTAATTTATCCGAACTATACGAACGAAGCTCCAGGTTCACGCATCGATTTCTGGAATTACGATCCTGAAGACAAAGGTTGGTACATCTACGGACGAGGGACTGTAACTGCCGATGGCAAGCGAGTTGTGCCTGATCCTGGCGTAGTGATCTATGAGTTCTCTGGAATCATGATTAATACGGGCCAGAGTCCGCCGTCGGATGGTCCAGTGCCGTGCGAGCCGTGTGAAGATGGTGACCCCGTTAATCTTGGTACGGGCCTGTTCGTACACGAAAACATAGATCTCGCGATATCACACGTCCAACCTCTCAACCTCGCGCGAACCTACCGTCCAAAAGATACAGCGTCACGATCGTTTGGCATCGGTTCTACACACATGTACGACATGTTTTTATGGTCGGCCGAACAGTACAAGGAGGCAGACCTAATTCTTCCTGACGGAGGGCGAGTGCATTTCGACAGAGTGACTTCCGGAAGTGGTTTTTCGGATGCGGTGTTCTGGTGCAAACAGCCTGGTCCATTCTATATGGCTGAAATCAGATGGATGGGCTTGATAGTGCCAGATCCCGCGAAAATTGAGATGTGGCACATGACCCTAACCGATGGGACGATTTTTGTCTTCGGCGAAAACGCTCCTCTGCAAAGGATTCGAGATAGCTATGGGAACAGCATCTTAATCTCTCGCGCCGGTGTGAACACATTCGGCTCACCGATCGGAAATGTCACGAAGGTCGCTTCCGGGCCCAAGCACATCGAATTCACTTACGATACGAGTAACCGCATCACCAAGGCTAAAGATAATATCGGCCGAGAAGTTAATTACACTTACGATGCCAATGGACGCCTCTGGAAAGTAACGGATGCGAAACAAGGAGTAACCGAATACACCTACGATGCGTCACATCGTATGCTCGCGATCAAAGATCCACGAGGCGTTGTTTATCTCACCAACGAGTACGACACCAATGGTCGAGTGCGTAAACAAACTCTGGCCGACGATACTCCGGAAAACAGCACTGATAATCCTACGTACAATTTCGCATACACTACGGACAGCGGAGGCAAGATTACTCAGACGGACGTTACTGACGAACGTGGAAACATCAGAAGAGTAACGTTCAATAGCAAGGGCTACGTACTTACGGATACCTTTGCGCTGGGGAAACCGGAGCAACAAACGTATTCAGTCGAACGGCAGTCAGAAACAAACCTCATTCTTAGCTTGACCGATCCTCTCGGAAGAAAGACAGCATATACCTACGATTCTGACGGTAAGGTTACGAGTGTTACTGAACTCGCGTTAACGGCTAATGCGATTACGACGCGACTCACGTATGACGTCGATTATTCTTTGAAAAATCCGACCACGATTACCGATCCACTTGGAAGGGTAACCACCGCCTCATACCACGAAAAAGGCAATCCTCTTACTGTTACTGACCCACTGGGTCGACGAACCATTCTTGCGTATACCGGTGGTGGGCTGCCCACATCTATTACAGATCCGCAAGGCAACACTTCCCGCTTTTACTACGAAACGAGTTCGTTACTGCGAGCAACCGACTCTTTGGGCCGCACTACCGAACGACACCAGGACGGAGCAGGAAGAACGCTGACGCTGACAAATCCTTTGGGGCAGACGGTGAGGATGGAGTACGACGCGTTCAGCGACGTCGTAAAGGTCACTGATCCTATAGATGGCGTCACCGAGCTTAGCTATGACCCTAATGGGAATCTCATCGGCGTCAAAGACGCTCGACAGAAAACCACAAGTTATACATACGACAGTATGGATCGTTTGAAGACGCGGACCGATCAAATGCAAGGTTCGTCAAGCACCGAGAGCTACGGTTATGACGTAAAGGGTAATCTCGTAAGGTTCACTGATCGACGAGGAAAAGTCACGGTCTATAGGTACGATAACCTGGATCGCTTGAACTTCGTCGGCTTCGGTGAAACAGGTGTTGGCGTGTACGAGAGCACAATCGATTACACGTATGACGCCGGGAATCGTCTTCGGACAGCAGTAGATTCAGTATCAGGAACGCTTACGCTCGAGTATGACAACTTCAATCGGCTCCTGTCAGTGGCAACACCGCAGGGTACGATTAGTTACACCTACGACAAAGTCGGTCGACGCAAAACGATGACCGTTCCGGGACAAGGCGTCGTCAATTATTCATACGACAATGCGGATCGGCTTACGTCCATCAATCAAGGCTCAGCAACTGTAAGTCTTAGTTATGATGATGCCGACCGGGTGACGACCAAAACCCTGACGAATGGTGTAGTGGCTGAGTACGACTATGACGCCGCCTCACAGATCACCGGTATTACTTATAAGTCAGGCGATTCTATTCTGGGAGATTTGACCTACGAATACGATCGGACCGGACGCGTCACGAGAGTAGGTGGCAGCTATGCGCGTATTGACCTACCGCAGACACTGTCGTCCGCTACCTATGATGACGCCAATAAACTTACTCAACGTGATGGTCTGAATTACACATATGATGCTAACGGAAACCTCCTTAGCGATGGTGTAAACACTTACGCCTGGAACGCTCGCAATCAACTTATCTCGATTAATGGGACTGTCAACGCGGAATTCCAGTACGACGCTTTCGGCAGGCGTATTCAGAGGACCATTAACGGCTCTTCGACCTGGTTCCTTTACGACGGTTCGGACGTCGTGCAGGAACAGGCAGGCGGTGCGCCTTTCGCCAATTTGTTGCTCGGCGGCCTCGACTCTGTATTCACCCGCACCGAGGATGGCGTATCCAGAACAGTGATAGCTGATGGTTTGGGATCGACTCTGGGGCTGATGGATGAGACCGGCACCCTGCAAACTCAGTACTCCTATGAACCATTTGGCAAGACGACTATCACTGGCGCCGCCAGTAACAACGCCTCGCAGTACACCGGACGCGAAAGCGATGGTGCAGGACTCTACTACTATCGGGCTCGGTACTACTCACCGGCCTTACAACGGTTCATATCGGAAGATCCACTGCGCTTCACCGCTGGTGATCCAAACTTCTATTCCTATGTCTCGAATGATCCCATCAACTCTTCGGATCCATTCGGATTAGAAAAGAATAACCTTGGGTGCACCGGCGGCGCTAACCTTCTGGATCTAATTAACTGTGGCGACCAAGGTTGGTGGGGAGGTGTAAAGGCGGGGTTAAGTTACGCCGGGAACTTCAACCCTCTCTCATACGCGGCCAGCAAAGTCATCGATGTAGCTGAGGGAGGAGAACTCGGACCGGCAGCCGTTATAGCTGCTCTACCTGTGGTCGGGAGATATGCACGGGTTAAAAAGTTAGGCAAAGAAGCCCACCATGTCATTCAGGATGCTGCCGTTCGCGATCTTCCTGGATACAGCAGGTCTAGAGCACCCGCGATTATTTTGCCTGGTCCATCCACTAAGGTGGGGTCGCCACATTACTGCGCGACTCAGATCCAACGGCAGCGTGGCGGCGGCACGTATGCCGCCGAACGGCGCATCGGGTATAAAGCTTTAAGGAGGGGTGGGGTAAACAGGAATGACGCGCGAGATATAATAAAAGAGGCCGACGACTATTTCTTTAACCTTGGAGTAACCCCCCAAACGCCCACTCGCATTCCTGGAGGACGACATTGAAGGAGTTTTCGATACCTAAAAAACTGATTCCCGCATTGAGGGACGTGGTTCACGAACTCGTCGTGGGAAACTTTGCGAAATTGGAGGCGGATGGCCGAGCGGGAAGATTGAGTGCGAAGGATCTTCAGCAGGTTTTGGAAGAGTACGGCCGCACCTTTATTGACGTACCGGATGAGGCATTCGAAATTGGTGATGCCTATCCAGTTGAGAATGAAAAGGACACCTGGGCAGTAGATCTGGATCTTTGGACTCTCGAGGAAGGCAGAAGCGATCTTACGCTCACGATGACGGTTCGAGAGACGGATAAAGGAATTATGATCGAGATTGATGATTGCCACATGTTGTAGCTGAACCGTTGCGGACTTTGGTCAGACCGAGGGAAGACGATTGAAACGATCGTTCATTTCAAAGCTTTCACAGCAACCACTCTTATTTTTACTGCTTCTGCCACTGTGCATAGTGTTGTCAGAGCAACCTACGAGAAGCATTACCCGGCAGGCGCGGAAGGTTGCACTCGGCAAAGCTCTATTCTTTGACACACGACTGTCCGCAGACGGGGGTGTTAGCTGTGCAACGTGTCATGATCCCGCGAGAGCGTTCACCAGCAGGGAACCACGAGCTGTCGGCGCTCACGGTCAGATCGGAACACGTAATGCTCCGACCGTGTTGAACTCGGCATACCGCGCTTCTTATTTCTGGGATGGGCGAGTAGGCACACTCGAAGAGCAGGCTAAGCGACCACTGCTTAACCGCGCCGAGATGGGAATGCAAACGGAAGCGGCTCTGATAGAACGTCTAAGAAGGATCAGTGAATATCGCCGAGACTTTGGAGACATTTTTCCGCAGCGCGGCATTACACTCGAAACGATTGCCCAAGCTATCGCTGCATATGAGCGAACGTTAATATCGGATACTTCACCGTTCGATCGGTTTATGCAAGGTGACGTCAACGCATTAACAGAGAATCAGAGAAGAGGATGGCAACTGTTTCGCGGCAAGGCGCGGTGCATCGAGTGTCACCAATTCACTGAAACTTCTCCGTTTTTCACTGACTCGCGCTTTTACAACACAGGTATTATTGCGCGCGGGCAGCATTTCGCAGAATTGCAGGCTCGTGCAGGAGAGATTCGCCTCAATCATCCAGGCCTTGAAGCGAGTGAATTAGCACACAATGAACAACTCGCAGAACTCGGGCGTTTTTTGGTTACTGGGCGACAGGCGGAGATCGGAGCCTTCAGGACGCCAACGCTGCGCGATGTCGAATTGACTTGGCCCTACATGCACGATGGTTCACTGGGGACTTTGCTCGATGTAGTGAGGTTTTACAACCGTGGCGGTAATCCGAATCCGAATCTCGATGAAAAGATACGTCCTCTTAACCTGACTGATGAGGAAATGAATAATCTAGTTGAGTTTATGCGATCCTTGACAAGCACCGACGTACTTCGGGAAGCACAAGCGGCAAAACCTCAGGGTCGCAGAAGGACCTGACCGTTCGGTGGCACCCGTTGAGCCTGAAGCTCAATTCTTACAATACCTCATCAAACGGTTTCGCAAGAACATTTGAAAGAAGAAACCAGGATGCTATAGAAGAACCAACGATCTGCTCTTACCTCAGTGTGACTCCGTCTGGGGTGCATCGACCACACGGTCGGTCTCCTGATTGTCTAACGCTATCCTAAGTAGATAAAGCCTTTAGATCCTGACAGAGCGCATGGTTCCGAGTCTTGAAGAATTGGACCATGTGTGAGCACCGCTTTCAGCGTTTCTCGTTTTTAGGCAGTTTCTTGTAGATAGTCTGGCAGCTAATATGGTTAATTCCGTAAATCGAAAAACTTTTGTCCACAAATTGGCCACACGACGAAAATAAACCGTTAACGTTAACGACGGTAAATACTTGATAGAGTGTGAGTTACTGGTCGGGGCGAGAGGATTCGAACCTCCGACCTCACGGTCCCGAATTATGAGCGCGGCAAAAACGTAAGTATTTGCCTTTTCGAAAGTTGCAGCCACCAGGGAATTTCAAGGTTTTTACATCGCGTCCCATTCTTTACCTCGTCATCGGTTGTGTGCTGAGAATTCTGTCCACAAATTGGCCACAAAAAAGATCGTCTCATTTTTGCGGCCCGTCATCAGCATTGTTCATGCACACGCTGAGCGGTGTTTTATTCGGCGATCTCCACAGTGACTTTTGCGATACCGAATTGTTGCCACTTGCCTTGTCTAAATTGTGGCCGTGAGCGCAGATTGCCGAGCACGTTCGAAGAAGCTGAGAAGTTTGACACGTTCCAGCGTTTTATTCGTTCATGCCCATTCACGTACGTAATCTTGATATGCGCTCTACGCGTCCTCAGTAGTTCTTTTTTGAACATGGTAGGATCAGAAGGTACAAGATAAATCGGTAATTGAGACGATGAAGGTGTCGAGAGCGGTTCTGTAGCTCTCTCGGAAAACTCGTATTCAATTAAGGGTTCAGCGTCGACAGCGACTGCGTCATATCTGCCGTGGCAATCACGACAAAGGATTAGGATCGTCCTGTCGATCGGTTCATGTTCTGAAACAAACAGTTGTTCGAACTTTGCCAAATCAATTGTCACGACCTCGTCGTGAGTGAACTGCTCGAGCAAAGCATCAATGATTTGGTTTCGATTCCTTCCTCGAACATGCGCCGACTCCAGACGGTCCGGCGAACCGCAGTGATTACAATTCGCAACACCGATTCTGTAGGCCTTGGTACGAATGTTCACGAGGTTGCGCAAACGCGGTCCGATGAAGCGCTTGAATTCTTTTCGAGTTCCAATAAATGAAGCCATTGAGTTTTTTACACCT
>Ga0209486_10000400_pt1 | contig 19713 bp, 20 predicted proteins | sample NCCompost_FD_187518 | JGI IMG/M metagenome (GOLD analysis project Ga0209486, IMG submission 187518) | Agricultural soil microbial communities from Utah to study Nitrogen management - NC Compost (SPAdes) (version 2) | ecosystem: Environmental > Terrestrial > Soil > Agricultural land | place...
CCCGCGTCCGAGCCACTTGTCGAACGCCTCCTGCGTCGTGGCGACGTAGCCGGCGTCGATCATCGCCCGCGCAAGCCTGGGTCTTCCGATCGACTTGCTGCTCTGGCGCTGCGCTTCCTCGAGCACTGGCTGAACGTCGACGGGCATTCCCAGCGAGCCGAGCCGGTTCGCGATGTCGACGATGCGGGCGATCCGCGTCGCACGCTGCGCGGTCAGGAACTGCGCGAATGCACCGTCCCGGCGATCGAAAAAGTAGCCGAGCATATGCACGTCGCGGCCTCGATCGACGGCGGTGATCTCGATGCCCGGTATGAGCAGTACTCCGCGGCGCGACGCCTCGGCGGCTGCCTCATCGAAACCGTCGGTCGTGTCGTGGTCGGTCACGGCGAGGATTCGAACGCCCGACGCGGCCGCATGCGCGACGAGTTCAGTCGGCGTCAGGCGTCCGTCTGAGGCTGTGGTGTGGAGATGAAGGTCGATCACAGCGGGGGCGCGACGACCCCGTCAGCGTGGCGTGCGAGCCGACGTCGCGGCGGCGCGGCGCGGCGCCTTTCCCTGCCGTTTCGCGAGCGCCTTGTATTCGCGGACCAGTAAATCGAGGTGATTGCGTTCCTCGTCGGCAAATTCCAGGAAGATTTGTTTGCCCTCGGAGTCTTCGAACCGTTCGCCGTACTTCTTGAAGAACCGGTGTGAACCGCGCTCGCAGCGGATGCCAATCATCAACGCCTGCTCGTCGTTCACGCCGCGGAGCAGCCGCTCGGCACCCTCCGCAAACAACCCGTTTGCCGCGCCCTTGAAGAACAGGAACTTCGGCCGTGACTCGAGCTGCGGATCGCGCAGCAACAGCTGGCTGTAGCGCTCCTCGAGCTTGCCGAGATGCTCTTTCTCTTCCATCGCCAGGTCATGAAAGATCTTCCGGCCGCGGGCGTCCTTGGCAATTCTGGCGGCGCGTGAATAGAACTCCAACCCGCTCTTCTCGGTGGCGATCGCAATCTGCAGCGCGTCGCGGGCGAACACCAGGTCGGTATGTCCGACGTCGGTCGCCGCGGCGGGACGGCCAGTCCGGCATGCCTCGCACGTGCCGTATATCTGGACGACGCTCTGCGCCGGCGCGAACGCGCGTGCCGCTGCCACCTCTTCGACGAGCGCCTCGATATCCGAGCTGAGGAACTCGAACGAGCGATGACAGGTCTTGCAGATCAGGTGGAAGTGCCGCGGCTGACGCCATGAGTGCTCGAAGCGGAAGCGTCCTTCGCCGAAGTCGACTTTCCGGGCGATGCCGGCATCGACCATCCACTGCAGGGTGCGGTAGACGGTAGCCCGGCTGATCCGCTGATCTTCCTTACGGATGATGTCGACGAGATCGTCGGCGCTGAAGTGTCCTTCCTGACGGAGGAAGACGTTGACGATTTGCTCGCGTTTGCTGGAGCGCTTGCCGCCTTCCGGCTTCAGCCTGGTGAGATCGGGAAAGGCCGTAGGCACCGCGAAGGCCCGCTCCCTTACACGCTGAATGACTGGCCGCAGCCGCAGGTGGACGTGGCGTTCGGGTTCTTGATCGTGAAGCCACCGCCCGTCACGGTATCGACGAAGTCGACCTCAGCGCCCTTGAGGTAGCTGATGCTGACCGGATCAACGAACAATCGGACGCCGTTCGACTCGAACACCTGATCGGCGTCGCCGCCGTTTTCCTCGATCATGAGGCCGTACTGGAACCCCGAGCAGCCGCCGCCCTGCACGAACACGCGCAGCCCGCTGCCCGCCTTTCCTTCTTCGACAAGCAGCTCGTTGATCTTCGACGCTGCCGTTGGGGACACATTGATCATATGGAAATTATACGCGCCGCCGACCGCTCCAGCAAAGGCGCCCCGGCTTATGCCTGCGCGCTATTCCTTTGATAATCAGCACCTTACACGGCGGGCTCATCAGGATCGCTACGCCCCGATAGCGGCTAACTGCTGGGCCGACTGTTGTTCAACGTCCTTGTGAAGGCTGTTGCCGTGCGCATCCATCGTGACGATCGCCGGAAAGTCCTCGATGGTCAGATGCCACATCGCCTCGGGTGTACCGAACTCCAGTAGTGAGACGCCATCGACGCTCTTGACGGTTCGAGCGTAGAACTGTGCGGCGCCGCCAATCGCATTGAGATACACGGCGCCGTGCTCTTTCAGTGCAGCGAGCGTCCGGGCGCCCATCCCGCCCTTGCCGATCACCGCACGGATGCCGAAGCGCTTGATGACGTCCGCCTGATACGGCTCCTCACGAATGCTGGTCGTCGGACCCGCGGCGGTGACTTTCCATCCCGCTCCATCCTTTGCGACGACCGGGCCGCAGTGATACAGGACCGCGCCGCGCAGATCGACCGGAGCATCGTGCGACATGAGGTGGTGATGCACTGCATCGCGGCCGGTGTACGCGCGCCCCGACACGAGCACGACATCCCCGACCTTCAGGCTGCGGATCTGTTCCTCCGTGAGCGGCGTGCGCAGGACGACCTCGCGCCCGGTTCTGCGGAAACCTTCCTGGTCCGCCATCGGTACCGCTGGCACCGACGGATCGCGATAGAGCCAGCGTTTGATCTCGCCGGTCCCGGCATCGAGCACCACGCCGAGACGCCGAAACGCCCAGCAGTTATAGGCAACGGAGACGAAGAAACTCGCCGGCAGGCGATTGAGCGCGGCGATCTTGCACCCGATGAGCGAGACGCGGCCGCCGAATCCCATGGTGCCGATCCCGAGCGTGTTGACCTCGCCCATGATCGATGCTTCGAGCTCCGCCAGCCGCGCATCCGGGTTGATGTCGTCGAGTGTCCGGAACAGCTGCTCTTTCGCGACCACGTAGCCCGACGTCCGGTCGCCGCCAATGGCGACGCCAACCGCCCCCGGCGCGCATCCCTTGCCCTGCGCCTGCCACACCGCGTGCAGGATGCACTTGCGGACGCCTGCGAGGGAACGATCGGCGCGGCCGAGATGCGCGAGTTCCGCCGGCAGCGAATACTGGGCGTTCATGTTCTCGCACCCTCCGCCCTTGAGGATCAATTTCACTTCGATCTCGTCGTCGTTCTCCCACTGTTCGAAGTGAATGACCGGAGTGCCCGGGCCGAGGTTGCTGCCGGAGTTCTCGCCGGTGATGGAATCGACGGAGTTCGGTCGCAGCTTGCCGCGCCGTGTCGCCTCCGCGATGGCGTCGCGGATCTGCGCCTTCATGACCAGCTGATTCGCGCCGACCGGCGTTTTGACCTCGAAGGTCGGCATGCCGGTATCCTGGCAAATCGCGCCTTCGCCGGCGCCGGCGAGGTCGATGTTCTGCGCGATGATCGACAACGCCTGGCCCGATTGGGTGGCGGCCGGCTCCTGGGCGCGCGCCATGGCCATCGCGGCGCGGACGTCAGGCGGCAAATCCGTCGATGTCCGGACGATCAGCGACACCATGCTGTCGAGAAAGCCTGCGGCCATCCGCTCAGTATAATTGAGCCGGTCGCCATGACCACTCGCACTGAATGCGACCCGCTCGGTCAGCGGGCGGTTCCGGCTGACGCCTATTACGGGATTCAGACGGCGCGCGCGCTCGAGAATTTCCCGATCAGCGGACTCCGGGCTCCCGGACTCCTCGTCGACGCCACGATTCTCATCAAGAAGGCAGCCGCGTACGCCAACGTCACCCTCGGCCGCCTGGATTCGAGGATCGGCAGCGCCATCGCCCAGGCAGCGGACGAGATTCTCGGCGGCGCGCTGCGCGATCAGTTTGTCGTCGACGTGTACCAGGCCGGCGCCGGCACGTCGCACAACATGAACGTGAACGAGGTGCTCGCCAATCGCGCGGCCGAACTCCTGGGAGGCGTTCGCGGCGAATACGTTCTCGTCCACCCCAACGACCACGTCAACATGTCGCAGTCGACAAACGACGTGTTCCCGACGGCAACGCGCCTCGCGCTTCTCTTTGCGCACCGTGATCTGACGGTCACGGCGCGGGCACTGGCGACCGCATTCGCGATCAAATCCAGAGAGTTCAGCTCCGTTCTGAAGACCGGCCGCACGCACCTGCAGGACGCCGTGCCGATGACGCTGGGCCAGGAGTTCAGCGGCTACGGCGGGTGCATCGAACACGCGGCCGATGCGCTCGATCGGACATCGGCGCAGCTGCAGGAACTGAACCTCGGCGCCACGGCCGTCGGCACGGGCCTCAACGCCGGCGACGACTACACGACGCTCGCCGTCGGCCATTTGAGCAGGCTCACCGCGTTGACGCTCCGGCCGGCGGCGAATCGTTTCCGGGTGACGCAAAGCATGGGAGACGTGCTCGCGTACTCGGGAGCCATGCGCCGGCTGGCCGTGGAACTCGGGAAGATCGCCAGCGATCTTCGCCTGCTGAGCATGGGGCCACGCGCGGGCCTCGCCGAAATCAAACTCCCGGCGGTGCAGCCGGGATCGTCGATCATGCCGGGAAAGGTGAATCCGTCGATCCCCGAGATGGTCAACCAGGTCTGCTTCCAGGTGATCGGATGCGACGCGGCCGTCTGCGCGGCGGCAGAAGCCGGACAGCTCGAATTGAACGTCATGATGCCGGTCATGGCGTGGAACGCGCTGCACTCGTCTGCGATCCTGCGCAATGCGATGACCGTGCTGCGATCGCGATGCGTGGACGGCATCGAGGCGGATGCGGAGCGCTGCCACGAACTGCTCGACCGCAGCACCGCCGTCGCCACGGCACTCAGCCCGTATCTTGGCTACGCAAAAACCGCGGAGCTCGCCAAGGCGTCGGTGCAATCCGGGCGATCGATCCGTGAGCTGGTGCTCGAACAGGGCTTGATGGATCCACGACAGCTCGATCGCGTGCTGTCCGCTGAAGGCATGACGCAGCCGGGCATCGTCGGCGAAGGGTCGAAGCCATGACCGCGAGAACCCTCGCCGTCATCGCCGCCCTAGTGTGTTCGGTCCGCGTGTCCGCCCAGCAGGCAACGCCGCCCCGCCTCTTCCCGCCGACCGATCTCAGCCTGCTGGAAACACCTGATCGTGCCGCCTGGCAGAAACCTGAACTGGTTATGGACGCGCTGCGGATCGCCGAGAGGGCGACGGTCGCTGATGTCGGAGCGGGGTCGGGCTTCTTCACGGTGCGGCTGGCGCGACGTGTCGGCCCGAACGGCGTGGTCTACGCTGAGGACATTCAGCAGCCGATGCTGGAGTCGATCAAGAGGCGGGTCAGTCGTGAAGGATTGAACAACGTGGTGACGCGGCTCGGCACTGCCACGAACACCAACCTTCCCAAGGGCGCCCTCGATGCCGTGCTGGTTGTCGACGTCTACAACCAGGACGTCGGAGACGAGGCCAGCCGCATTCGGCTGTTGCGGCATCTTGCCGATACCATCAAGCCGCAGGGACGCATCGGCATCGTGAATTACAAACCAGGCGAAGGCGGACCCGGGCCCGAACCGAAGGTCAGGCTGGATCGGGCGGTGGTTGAAGCGGAGGTCCGGGCCGCGGGGTTGCGCGTGCTCGACCGCGTCACGCTGCCTTTCCAGTACCTGCTGGTGGTTGGCAAGTAGAGCGATACAATCGCCTCATGAACGCAGCTTACCCGGCCACTCTGGTGAACGCCGTCGCCACTCGCGCTGACCGCGCGGAGGCGAATGGCATCCGCATCGCGTCCGTGGTGTTCATCACCGTGCTCACCGCCGCTGCGGCGCAGATCAGTTTCCCGCTGCCGTTCACGCAGGTGCCGTTCACGTTCCAGCCGATGGTCGTGCTGGTCGGCGGTCTCGTGCTCGGCTCGCGGCTCGGGTTTGCCAGCCAAGTGCTGTATCTCATGGCCGGCATCGCCGGACTGCCGGTCTTCGCCGCTTCCGTGACCCTGCCCCCTGGAGCTCTCCGCCTGCTTGGGCCGACCGGCGGCTATCTCATGGCCTACCCGCTGGCGGCATTCGCTGTTGGCTACCTTGCCGAGCGTGGCTGGGCCCGGCGCTACGTCGCGTCGGTGGCCGCCATGCTCGTGGGACTCTGCATCATTTACGTGGCGGGAACGATCTGGCTTTCGTATTTCGCGCGGCTGGTTTCAGGCAGCGCGGCCGTCGGACTGACCGCCGCCCTCGCGTCAGGGGTATATCCGTTCGTTCTCGCCGATCTGGCCAAGCTCGCGGCCGCCGCCGGCATCACGCCCGGACTCTGGCGACTGATCGGTACGCGGTAACCCCATGCGCACGGCGCTGACAATCGCGGGCAGCGATTCAGGCGCCGGCGCGGGGATCCAGGCAGACCTCAAGACGTTCGCCGCTCACGGCGTCTACGGCACCACCGCCATCACCGCAGTAACCGCGCAGAACACCCGCGGCGTCGTGTCGTTTACCGAAGTGACGCCGGAACTCATCCGCCAGCAGATCGAGGCGGTAATGGTCGATCTCGGCACGGATGCCGCAAAGACGGGAATGCTGGCATCGGCGGGCGCAGTCGAAGCGGTGGCCAGGGCGATCGCGGACTTCGACGTTCCGTTCGTCGTCGTCGATCCCGTCATGCTTGCGAAGAGCGGAGACAGCCTGGCCGCAAACGACGCGGTCGAAGCGATGAAAACGTCGCTCCTCCCGAAAGCGTTCGTCGTCACGCCAAACATCCCGGAAGCCGAGGCGCTGGCGGGCATCGCCATCGCAGCGGACGAGGACCGGCGCGAGGCGGCGAGGCGAATCCGGGTGCTCGGGCCGTCGCTCGTCGTCATCAAAGGCGGGCATCTCTCCAGCGACGACATCGTCGATTTGCTGTACGACGGTCGCGAGTTCATGGAATTCCGTCATCCCCGGGTCGCGAGCCGTCACACGCACGGGACGGGCTGCACCTTTGCCGCCGCCGTTGCCGCCCATCTCGCCTGCGGGCGTTCGGTCCGTGAGGCGATTCCGCTGATTCAGGAGTACATCGCCGGCGCGATCCGCAGCGCGCCCGAAATTGGCGAGGGCAGCGGGCCAATGAATCACTTCTGGAAGCGCTAAACTGGCGGTATGGCGTCGGTTGCGGTCACGTCCGCGCCTCTCGACCTGCGGGCCCTGATCGACGAAGTCGGCGGGTCGAGCACGGCCGATGGGGCGGTGGCATCGTTCATCGGGTTGGTACGCGAGCAGAATCAGGGACGACGAGTGTCGTTCCTCGAGTACGAGGCGTACGAGCCGCTGGCGATCCGCGCGCTGCAGCTGATTACGGAAGAGGCCCGGGCCAGCTGGGCCGACACCCGGATTGGCGTGCACCACAGGATTGGGCGGCTCGAGCTCGGCGAAGCCAGCATCATCATCGTCGCCGCCTCACCGCACCGGGCGCACGCCTTCGCCGCGTGCCGGTACACGATCGAACGGGTGAAGCAGATCGTTCCGATCTGGAAGCACGAACATTTCGAGGGCGGCGACGTCTGGCTCGAAGGCGCCACCGCCGATCCCGACGATGAGGCGGCGCGCGAGGCGGCGCGCCGGATCGCATGCGCGTAACAGTACGGCTCTTCGCACGCCTGCGCGACCTGGCGGGATCCGGCGAGCTTGTACGTGAGGTCGAAACGCCGGCAACCGTCGAAACGGTCTGGCGATCGCTTGTCGACGAAATGCCGGATCTCCGTGACTACGAACGGACGATGTCAGTCGCCGTAAACGCCGATTACGCGAAGATGTCGGCAAAGGTGGCCGACGGTGACGAGGTTGCGTTCCTGCCGCCTGTGTCCGGGGGATAATCAGCAGGAGCATGTTCGACAAGCTGTCCACGGTCGAATCGCGCTACGACGAGCTGATGCACCGCCTCGGCACAGGCGAGGTGCAGTCGGATCCGGTCGAGTTCCGGAAAGCCGCGAAGGCGCTGTCCGACATGGAGCCGCTCGTTCAGAAATACCGCGAATACAAAGCGGTTGATCAGGACATCGCGGGTTCCGAAGAGCTCGTGCGCGGGTCCGATCCGGAGATGCGGGAGCTTGCCGAAGAGGAGCTCAAGACGCTGTACGTCAAACGCGACGCGCTCCTCGAGGAAATCAAGATCCTGCTGATTCCGAAGGATCCCAACGACGAGAAGAACGTCCTGCTCGAAATCCGCGCCGGCACGGGCGGCGAGGAAGCGGCGCTCTTCGCCGGCGAGCTGTACCGCATGTATCACCGCTACGCCGAGCGTCAGGGATGGAAGCTCGAGGTGATGTCTCTCAGCGAGAGCGACACGGGTGGACTGAAAGAAGCGATTGCTTCGATTGAGGGCCGCGGCGTTTACAGCCGGTTGAAGTACGAGAGCGGCGTCCACCGCGTGCAGCGCGTGCCGGCGACCGAAGCCTCCGGGCGAATCCACACGTCGACGGCCACCGTGGCCGTGCTGCCGGAAGCCGAGGACGTCGACATCCAGATCAACGAAAAGGACCTGCGCATCGACACGTTCTGCTCCAGCGGTCCGGGCGGTCAGAGCGTGAACACGACGTACTCCGCCGTCCGGCTCACGCATATTCCAACGGGGCTGGTCGTTTCGCAGCAGGACGAAAAGTCGCAGATCAAGAACCGCGCGAAGGCGATGAAGGTACTCCGCGCGCGCCTGTACGAAATGGAGATGCAGAAGCAGCAGGACGCGATCGCGAAGGAGCGCCGCGGGCAGGTCGGTACCGGAGAACGATCGGAAAAGATCCGGACCTATAACTTCCCGCAGAGCCGCATCACCGACCATCGAATCAACTTCACCACCCACCAGCTGCACGACGTGCTTGCCGGCGAGCTGGGCGAGTTGATCGATCAGGTCACCTCCTACTACAACGCCGAAAAGCTGAAACAGGTCACGACGTCGGTATCCTGACGACACCGTGAGGCTGCACGAACGGCTTGCCGCGGCGCGTGAGCAACTGGTGCGCGCGGGGATTCAGCCGTCGGAGGCGGCCATCGACGTCGAGCTCTACGCCCGAACCATTCTGCAGTGGGACCGCGCGCGCCTGCTGCTCCATCTCCAGTCCGCCGTCCCGGACACGCTCGAACCGCAATTCTCGGACTGGCTCGCGCGCCGCGAGCGCTTCGAACCGTCGGCGTACATCGTTGGCGAGCGCGAATTCTGGGGGCTCGATTTTTTCGTGACGCCCGCGGTGCTCGTCCCACGGCCGGAAACGGAGCTCGTCGTCGAGGAAGCGGTCGCGATCGCCCGCGCCGATGGTCAGTCACGGCGCATAGCGGATATCGGCACCGGAAGCGGCTGTATCGCGGTCTCCGTCGCGCACGACGTTCCGCGCTGCACCGTGATTGCCACCGACGTCTCGAGCGGGGCGCTGGAGGTCGCACGGCGGAACTCGGAACGCCATGCGGTTGACGGCCGCATTCACTTCGTCTGCACGCCGTACCTCGATGGCGTCCACGGTACGTTCGATGTGATCACCGCGAACCCGCCCTACGTGCGGACAATCGACAAACGGGGACTCTCACCCGACGTGCTGCAGGAGCCCCACGTCGCGCTCTTCGGCGGCGCTTCGGGTCTCGAGCACATCGACGCGGTGCTGACAACCGCGTCACAGGCGCTCCGTCCAGGCGGCTGGCTCGTCATGGAATTCGGTTTCGGGCAGGAAGACGAGGTGCGCGAGCTGGCATCCAGACAGCCGAACCTGTTCGTGGACCGGACGCGAGCGGATCTGCAGGGCCTGGCGCGTACCGCTATCATTCAACGCCGATGAGCGACTGCCTCTTCTGCAAAATCATCGCGGGCGAAATTCCCGGCCACCTGGTCCATGCCGATCGCGACCTCGTCGCCTTCAAGGACATCAATCCGCAGGCGCCCCTTCACGTGCTGATCGTGCCGCGGCGGCACATCGCCACGCTGAACGACCTGACGCCGGGCGACGATGGGCTGATCGGTCTGATGTTCCGGCGAGCGGCGGCGCTCGCGAAACAGAACGGCTACGCGGAGCGCGGCTACCGGACCGTCCTGAACTGCAACCGGGACGCGGGCCAGACCGTATTTCACATCCATCTTCATTTGCTGGCCGGACGCGGACTTGGCTGGCCGCCTGGTTGAGACCGGATCCCGGTTGCGCCTCACGATCGGAAGACGCGCTAGAAGATCAAAGAAGGTAGTTCGGCCATTGTGCGAATGACCGGCACGCCTGCGACGGTCTCGGGCAGACCCTCGCCTCGATGGACGAGCACCCCGCGCATCCCGACGCTGAGAGCTCCTTCGATGTCGTGCGGCAGGCTGTCGCCCACCATCACCGACTCTTCAGGCCGGACTCCCGCAAGCTGTAACGCCGCCTGGAAGATGCTCGGATGCGGCTTCAGATACCCATGCTCGGCTGAAGAGACCGCCGCGCTGATTAATCCCTCCAGCTCGAAATGCTGCTCGAAGGACGCCAGCGACCGGTGTGAATTCGAGATCAGTCCGATCTTGATGTCGCGCCTCGCCAGCTCACGCAGCACCGGGGCGACGTCGTCGTAGAGATGAAAGTGATGACAGGCCGCCCACTCGTCATATATCTCGCGGGCACACGCGTCCAGCGCCGGCCCGGCCCCTCCCATCTCCTCGATAATGCGCCGTGTATAGCGCACGAAGATTTCGCCGTCGTAGACGTGCTCCTGCTGCGCGTCGAGGATGACCGAGGCGGCACGGACGGCATGACCGAAGCGCGCGGGCTCCACGGCGATGCCGTGGCTGGCGCAGAACCGCTGGTACCCCTCGCCCTGGAACGTCGGACCCGGGTAAATGAGCGTGAAATCGACGTCGAAGAAAACCGCGGCTGGAAGACCTGACGCTCGCGCGCGGGCCGTCACTGCAGCGCGCCGGAGTACGGGCCGGCGACGACGACCGTCGCGCGCGAGGGATCGAGCGTGGCGCGCGCCGCCTCGTGCACCTGGTCGCGGCTGACCTCGGCCAGCAGAGCCGGCAGCCGCACGTCGTAATCGAGACCGAGACCGAACAGTTCCGCGGTCTGAAGGAACGTCGCAATGCCGACGTTCGTCTCGAGGGTTCGCGGCATCGATCCAATCAGATACTGCTTCGATTCGGCCAGCTCCCTGTCGGCCGGACCATCGGCCGAAAACCTCGACAGTTCGAGATCGATTGAGGCGACGGCGCGTTCGACATTCGCCGGGCTGACGCCGGCCCGAATCACCAGTGGGCCGGCCGCGACACTGGCGTCGAATGAGCTGAACGTGTAGTACGCCATCCCCTGACGCTCGCGGATGCTGTCCCCGAGGCGACCCCCAAGCGCGTACTGGCCGAGAATGTTGTTCATGATCCAGTACGCGTAATAACGCGGATCGTCGCGGCGGATCGTCACGAACCCGTAGGCGACGTCGGCCTGGGCCTTGTTCATCATCGGCAGAACCGTCGTACGGCGCTCGCCGCGGGGCTCGACGTCCACGAAGCTCATCGCAGCCGGGGCCTCCGCCTGCCATTCCCCAAATACCGACGCAGTCGCCGCAACGGCCCGGTCGGCTTCAACGTCGCCGACAAGCGCCAGCGACAGCGACTGCGGCGCGAAACGGGCGCGATGGAACCGCCGGAGATCGTCCATCGTGATCCGCTCGACCGTCTCCAGCGTTCCACGTATCGGCCGCCCGTACGCGTGCGCGTCTCCATACAACGCCCGCATCATCGTTTCCATGGCGACGGTGGCGGGGTTGTCCTGGTCCTGACGGAGCAGCGTGACGATCTCGCCGCGCCGCGTCTCGACTTCGCCCGCCGGAAAGGCCGGCCGGATCGCAATATCGCCCACAAGCGCCAGAATCCGCTCGAAGTCCTCCGCCAGGCACGTGCAGACCAGCCACATCGCGTGACGGTTCACGGCAACCGTGAGTGACACGCCGCGGCTGTCCAATTCCTCCGCGATTTGATCTCCCGTGCGCGATTCGGTCCCTCGATCGATTGTCTTCGAGACGAAATGTGCGAGCCCGGAGAGATCCTGCGGGTCGTACGCCGTTCCGCCATGGAACCCTGCATGAATGGTGACCGCCGGGGTCGTTCGTGTTTCCTTGGCGAGAACGGTCAGGCCGTTCGGCAGCACATGTCGCGTCGGCGACAGCCCGCGTCCCCGCCGTCCTGCGGGCGGCGCGCCGGCGAGCGCCGAACGGGTGTTCGGCTGGTGATCAATCGGCATGCGGTTGGAACCGGCCGATGATCCGGTTGGCAGCCGTGAAACGCGCGGCGGCGACCCTGGCGACGTCCTCGAGCGCGACCGCATCGACGCTGGGGGGAATCGACGGGAAAAAGCGCCAGTCCGCGATTGTCGCGAAGAAACCGAGCTGGTGGGCGATGTTGGAGACGCTGTCCTGTTCGAACACGAGTCGCGCGCGGAGCTGCGTCTTTGCTTTCGCGAGCTCCTGCGGAGTCACACCTCCCGTGCGCACGGTTTCGACGACCTGCAGGACACGCTCCTCCAGCACATCGAGTGACGTTCCTTCGGTGGCCGTCAGGGAAATCGTGTAGAGAAAAGGATCCTGCGTCGGCACGATCCCGCCGCTCACTGCCGATGCCAGCCCGCTGTTGACCAGCGCCTGATAGAGCCGGGCGCTCCGCTGCGGCGGCGGCGTCCGGAAACTCGCCCAGAGGTTCAGGCCCTTGGCGCCCGTGAGGACACTGTCGAGGACCAGCAACGCAAAGAAGTCGGGATCCGTGGCGGCAGGCGCGTGGTACGCGACCTTCAGGTACGCAGTCGTCCCCTCTTTGGCAATCGTCAACCGCCGCTCTCCGAGCTGCGGTGGCTCCTGGGTATAGCGCGACTTCGATAACGCGCCCGGCGCGATATTTCCGAACTGCTTCTCGGCGCTCCTCATTGCCTCGTCCGCGTCTACGGCGCCGACGATGACGAGAGTCGCGTTGTTGGGAACGTAATGCTGACGGTAATAGCCGTACAGATCGTCGCGCGTCATCGTCTGCAGGTCGCCGAGCCATCCGATGGTCGGGTGACGATACGGGTGCGCGTGAAACGCCGCCGCCGTCAATTCCTGGTCGAGCAGCTGTTCGGGATCGTTTTCGCCGCCCTGTAGCTCCGAGATGATCACCGTACGTTCGGATTCGACATCCGCGGGGTCGTACAGGCAGTTCGCCATGCGTTCCGATTCGATGAACAGCATGTGATCGAGGGCGTCGTGCGTGGCCGTTTCCGTGTAGGTGGTCTGGTCGATCCAGGTGTAGCCGTTCCAATAGCCGCCGTACTGCTCGATGATGCCTTTGACCTTCTCGCGGGGGATGTTGGTTGTCCCCTTGAAGTTCATGTGCTCGACCCAGTGCGAGACGCCGGTCAGGCCCGGACGCTCGTCCTTCGAGCCGACGCGGTACCAGCACCAGACGGAGGCGAGCGGTGCGGTGTGCACCTCCTGGATCAGGACGCGCAGGCCGTTGTCGAGGAACTGCTCCCGTACGTCCATCAGCGAATTATAGGCATGCAGGCAGGCAGAGCCGGGTCCCGCGCGATACCATTGAGGTTTATGCCCGAGTGGAAAGAGACGGTAAACCTGCCACGGACAGGTTTTCCGATGAAGGCCAACCTCCAGACCGCTGAGCCCGAGGCGATCGCCCGGTGGGAGGCAATGGACCTCTACGAACGAATTCGCGAAAAGCGCCGCGGCGCGCCGAAGTTCGTCTTTCATGACGGTCCGCCGTATGCCAACGGCCAGATCCACCTCGGCACCGCCCTCAACAAGATCCTGAAGGACATCGTCATCAAGTCTCGGACGATGGCCGGTTTCGACGTGCCGTACAAGCCAGGGTACGACTGCCACGGCCTGCCGATCGAGTTGAAAGTGGACCGGGAGCTTGGACCGAAGAAGCGCGATATGTCCATCGCCGACATTCGCCGCGCCTGTCGTGAATACGCCGGCCGGTACATCGATGTGATGACCGCGGAGTTCAAGCGGCTGATGGTCTTCGGCGATTGGTCCCACTACTACCTGACCATGAATGCGCAGTACCAGGCGGACATCGCCCGATCGCTCGGCAAGTTCGTCGAGCGCGGGCTGGTCTACAAAGGCAAGAAGCCTGTTCACTGGTGCATTCACTGCCGGACGGCGCTCGCCGAGGCGGAGGTCGAGTACGACGATCACACCTCGCCGTCGATCTACGTCGAGTTCCCGCTCAGCGCGGCAAGTGCAGCGGATCTGGCAGCTCGCGCGCCGGCGCTCGCTGGACGCGATGTCTCGGTACTCATCTGGACGACAACGCCGTGGACGATTCCGTCGAATCTGGCAATCGCGTTTCATCCCGAACTGGACTATGCGGCGTACGACGTCGACGGCCGCGTTGTCATCGTCGCCGAAGGCCTGGCGGCGACGGTCGCGCAGACCATCAAGCGGCCATTCGGCGAACCAATCGCGCGCATGAAGGGTGAAACGCTGGAGGGTCTCAGGTTCCGCCATCCTCTGTACGAGCGCGATTCAGTCGCGGTCCTGGCGGATTACGTCACGCTCGAACAAGGCACAGGTGCGGTTCATACCGCGCCGGGCCACGGCGCGGACGACTTTCTGACCGGGAAAAAGTACGGCTTGGACATCTACGCGCCAGTCGGACCAGGGGGCCATTTTCTCGACTCGGTCGAATTGTTTGCCGGCCAGCGCGTGTTCGACGCAAACCCGAAAGTCGAGGAGGCATTGCACGAACGCAGCCGTCTCTGGCATCGGGAATCGTTGTCCCACCAGTACCCGCACTGCTGGCGCTGCCACAATCCGGTGATCTTTCTGGCGACGTCGCAGTGGTTCGTTCGCCTGGACGGCGAGGCCGCAATTGCCGGTGCGGATGGCCAGCGGCGGACGCTGCGGGAGGCGGCACGCCGCGCCATTGACCACGAGGTGAAGTGGGTCCCGGCCTGGGGCCGGGACCGCATCTTCAACATGGTGACCAACCGGCCGGACTGGTGCATCTCCCGTCAGCGCGCGTGGGGTGTACCGATCCCTGCGCTCGACTGCACGGCCTGCGGCGAGGCGCTCCTGACCACGGAGTTGATCGACCTGGCAGCCACGGTGTTCGAGCGATACAACGCGGACGCGTGGTACGAACGACCAGTCGAGGAGTTCGTGCCGCCGGGCCTGACCTGTCCGTCATGCGGCGGCGCTTCCTTTGAGCGCGAGCGCGACATCCTGGACGTCTGGTTCGATTCAGGCTCGAGCCACGAAGCAGTGCTGGCGAGATCGCCGGAGCTCGGCTGGCCGGCGGACCTGTACGTCGAGGGCAGCGATCAGCATCGTGGCTGGTTCCAGAGCTCGCTGCTGGTGGCGCTGGCGACGCGTGGCCGCCCGCCGTATCGCGAGGTGCTGACGCATGGATTCCTGATCGACCTCGAAGGCCGGAAGATGTCGAAGTCGGTGGGAAACGCCATCGCCCCGCAGGACGTGATCAAGGAGAGTGGCGCCGAAATCCTGCGGCTGTGGGTCGCGATGAGCGAGTACACGGAGGACCTGCGCGTGAGCAAGGAAATCCTGACTCGCGTCGTGGACGTCTACCGGAAGCTTCGGAACACGTGCCGGATCCTGGCGGCAAACCTCTATGACTTCAATCCGGCTGCCGATGCGCTGCCCCTCGACCGCCTCGACGCCGTAGACCGCTTCGCGCTCGCACGATACGCCGAAGCCGCGCAGCGGATGCTGCGCGCGTACGACGAGTACGATTTCTCGACCGTCACGCAGAGTCTGAACACGCTGATGACCGTGGACCTGAGCGCGTTTTACGTGGATGTCACGAAGGACCGGATGTACACGCTCAGCCCGCGCTCACACGAGCGCCGCTCGACGCAGACGGCGATGTTCATCATCTGCGACGGACTGGCGAGGCTGCTGGCGCCAATCCTGCCGGTCACCGCGGACGACTTGTGGCGGCACTTACCCGGCGAACGCGGCGTCTCGGTTCACCTGGAAGACTTCCCGGCTGTCGGCCATCTCGCCAATCCGGACGTGGTTGCCACCTGGGAACGTCTGCTCGCCGTTCGCGAAACGGTGAACGGTGCGCTCGAGGAGAAGCGAAAGGACAAGATAATCGGGAACTCGCTGAGCGCGCGGGTCGTGATCACCGCCCGGGGGCCGGTCGGCGAGCTTCTCGAGATGCATGAGCAGCACCTGCCGATGCTCTTCAACGTCTCCGCTGTCGCCCTGCATCTCGGGCCGGCCGGTGAGGGCGACGATGTCCAGGTGGCCATCGAGAAGGCACCGGGGGTGAAGTGTGCCAGGTGCTGGCGGTTCGTCGCTGGTGTCCGCGCTGAGCCGGAGTGGGAAGGCGTCTGCGATCGCTGCCGCGACGCCTTGAGCGCGGCCTGATGTCCACCCGCGTGCAACTCCTCGTGGCTGTGGCGGTCGTGGTATTCGACCAGATCGTCAAGGCAATGGTGCGAAGCCGCCTGATGCTGCACGAAAGCGTCACGGTCATTCCGGGATTCTTCGATCTGACGCGCGTGCACAATACGGGCGCGGCGTACGGGTTTCTCAACGGTGTGGATTTCCCGTTCAAGACGGCGTTGCTCGCCTGCGTGGCGACCGCTGCGCTGATCGGCCTCACACTCTACGCGGTCAAGCTCGAGCGCAGCCAGGTGCTGACACGCGTGGGCCTGACGCTGGTCATCGGCGGCGCCGCCGGCAACCTCATCGACCGCGTCACCGCCGGCTACGTCCTCGACTTCGTCGACCTCTACCGCGGTGGCTGGCACTTCTGGGCATTCAACGTCGCAGACTCGGCGATTTCCATCGGCGTGGCACTGATGATCCTCGAGCTGCTTGGCCTCGGACGGACACGTGTATCCAGAGCTGTTTAAGGTCGGACCGTTCACCGTCTATACCTACGGCGTCCTGCTGGCGGCGTCGTACCTGCTGGGACTGCGCCTGGCGATGTGGCGGGCAAAAAAGTGGGGGCTGGACCCGAACCGGGTGCTCGACCTCGGCATTTACATCATCATTGCCGCGCTCGTCGGGGCCAAGCTGCTCCTGCTCGTCGTGGACTTCGATCAGTTCAGGAACCCGCGTGAACTGCTGAACCTCGCCCGCCTCGGCGGAGTGTTCTACGGTGGGCTGCTGCTCGCCGTCGGCGTTGCCTTCTGGTACATCCATCGTCACCGCCTGCCCTTCTGGACGACGTGCGACGTGTTCGCGCCCGGCATCGCCCTCGGCCATGTCACAGGACGGCTCGGATGCCTGGCCGCGGGCTGCTGCTACGGCAAGCCGACCGACATGCCGTGGGCGATCGTGTTCACCAACCCGCTGGCGGCGGCAAACGTCGGGACTCCGCTCGGCATCCCGCTGCATCCCACGCAGATATACGAGGCGGGTGCGTCGCTGATGATCCTGGCACTCCTGCTCGCCACGGAACGGCGCGGGCGCCGGTTTGCTGGACGGACGTTCTGGTCTTACATGTTTCTGTATGCGGTCTCGCGCTACGTCATCGAGATCTACCGGGGCGATCCGCGCGGCACCGTGTTCGGAATGTTCTCGACGTCGCAGTTCATTTCGGTCGTGCTCGCGCCGCTCAGCCTGATCATGCTGGTCTGGCTGTCTCGCCGCGCCCCCGTCGAACCCGATCAGGCGCGGAAGCCCCGCCGCATGGCCGCATAACCGCACAGATCCGTGGCGTTCGAGTTCGAGGTCCCCGCCGACTCCGACGGTCAGCGGCTCGATCGTGTGCTGGTCTCGATGCTTGCCGACCACTCGCGATCGCGGCTTCAGCGGCTGATTGCGGACGGCTGCGTGCGCGTTGGCGGGACTGTCGCCGTCAAGCCGAACACCATCGTTCACGGTGGAGACCGGATCGAGGTTGACGTTCCCGCGCCACGACCGTCGGAGGTCGAGCCGGAACCGCTGGATCTCGACATCCTGTATCAGGACCCTGACCTCGCGGTCCTGAACAAGCCGGCGGGAATGGTGGTGCACCCCGGCGCCGGCCACGCCTCGGGCACGCTCGTCAACGCGCTGCTGCACCACATGGACGATCTCAGCGGCATCGGCGGTGAACGGCGACCGGGCATCGTCCATCGGCTCGATCGTGGTACGTCCGGGGTGATGGTCGTTGCGAAGAACGACGCCTCACATCAGGAGCTGGCACGTCAGTTTCACGACCGCGAGATCGAGAAGGAGTACATCGCGCTCGTGTGGGGCGTCGTACAGGCGGGACGGCGGATCGACGCCGCAATCGGGAGGGATCCCTCGAACCGGCAGAAGATGTCCTCACGCGCCAGGCACGCACGCGAAGCGGTGACGCGCATCACGCGCGCGCATCACCTCCCCGGGCTGACGCTCTGCCAGGTCGCGATTCACACCGGGCGCACGCACCAGATCCGCGTGCACTTGAGCGCCATCGGCCACCCTATCGTCGGCGATGCGCTCTACGGCGGCGTTCACCGGCGCGTCGCCGGCGACATTCGCGCGGTGCAGCGGCTCGAGCGGCCGTTCCTGCACGCCGCGCGACTCGTGTTCAAACATCCCCGGGACGGCCGCCGTCTCGAATTCATCGCTCCACTTGCGGCGGATCTGACCGCGGTGTTGAACGACCTGCCGGGCTGGGCTGACCGTGATGAATAAGCCAATCGTCCCCCGCGAGATCCGCCGCGTTTACCAGGGCCGGATCTTCACTGTTCAAGTCGAGACGGTGAGACTGCCCAACGGCAGCGAGCTGAACGCCGACATCGTCAGACACCCGGGTTCGGTGGTCATCATCCCGGTCACTGCTGCCGGCGAGATCATCCTCGTCAGGCAATACCGCCATGCCATCGGCCGCTTCGCATGGGAGCTTCCCGCCGGTAGCTTGAAGGCGTCCGAAGACACGGCCGACGCCGCGCGGCGCGAGTGTCAGGAGGAAGTGGGTCTCGTACCCGCGCGCCTGACGCCGCTCGGATCGTTTTTCCCGACGCCAGGTTACTGCGATGAGGAGATGAATTTCTTCCGCGCCGACGGGCTCCGCGACCCGAAGGCCGACGAAACCGCTCGCCCGGACGAGGACGAGGACATCGAGACGCAGGCGTTCAGCCGGGAGACACTGCGGCAGATGATTGCGGCTGGCGAGATCATTGATCTGAAAACGGTTGCCGGGCTCGCGCTGCTGGAATCCAGGCACCCCTGAAGGGGTGCCCTACGAACTAGCGACTAGCAACTACCAACTACTACGAACTACCAACGACCTACTGGATAGCCGGCGGCACGCGCCTGCTTGCCCGCCGATCGCCCGGTGCCTTCTGCACCGGGGTCAGCGCCAGCAGCAACACCTCGTCGACAGTCTGGACGTAGTGGATCGTCATGTCACGGCGCAGTTCGTCCGTGAGGTCCTCGTTGACGTTCTTTTCGTTCGGACGCGGCAGGATCACCTCACGGATGCCGATGCGCCGGGCGGCCAGGACCTTTTCCTTGATGCCGCCGACCGGCAACACGCGGCCCGATAACGTGATCTCCCCGGTCATCGCGATGTCGCCGCGCACCGGACGGCGCGTCAGCTCGGATGCCAGCGCGGTGGCGATGGTGACGCCGGCGGACGGTCCGTCCTTCGGAATGGCTCCCGAGGGTACGTGCAGATGGATCTCCGCGTTCTTGAAGAAATCGGGATCGGCGCCGTAGGTCGACGCGTGCGCACGGAACCACGACAGCGCGGCACGGGCCGACTCCTTCATCACCTCGCCGAGTTGACCCGTCAGCGTCAACGATCCGGTACCGGCCATCCGCGAGGCTTCGACGAAGAGCACGTCTCCGCCGGCCGGCGTCCAGGCGAGGCCGATGGCCACGCCCGGATCCTTGGTGCGCTCTTCGATTTCCTCGTCCATGAAGGTCGGCGCGCCGAGCATGCCGACGACAACGGCCGT
>Ga0209486_10000401_pt1 | contig 19700 bp, 17 predicted proteins | sample NCCompost_FD_187518 | JGI IMG/M metagenome (GOLD analysis project Ga0209486, IMG submission 187518) | Agricultural soil microbial communities from Utah to study Nitrogen management - NC Compost (SPAdes) (version 2) | ecosystem: Environmental > Terrestrial > Soil > Agricultural land | place...
AAAAGTCGCTTTTTTAATGGAGCAGCAGTGGCTGATCCGGATGAAACTCGCACTCGTCGAAGAGCAGACGGTCGCGCGCCAAATCACAGCCACCGGTCGAGTGATTCCAGCAGCAAACAGTCAGGCAGTAGTTGCGCCGCCTGTTGGTGGCATCGTATCGAGCAGGAACCTGCCACGCATGGGCCAACACGTCGCGCAAGGTCAGACGATCGCCGTGATTCAACAGGTCGCGACCTCTGCCGAACAAGCGCAAGTGCGAGCGGCGGCCGCCTCACTGAGTCTGGAAAACGCTCGACTCGAGGCAGACAGACGTACGGCGTCAGGTGAAGTCGAGGCGGCACGTATTCGCCTCGATCTCGCAACTAAAGAAGCCGCGCGAGCGCAACGACTCTACGAACGCAAAGCGTTTTCTGAACGACAAATGCAAGCTGCGGAAGCAGATCTAAAAGCAGCCAAAGCAACGTACGATGCGGCAGTGAAACGCCTGGAAGCGTTGGGCAATTCACCGTCAGCCGAGAGATCAAGAGCGAGCGTCGGAAGTGCGAATGCGAGCTACACGGTTCGCGCGCCACTAAGTGGCTATGTCACGAAAGTGAATAAATCAATCGGAGAACAGGTCGCTCCCGGAGAAGCCATAGTCGAGATCAGCAACCTCAATACAGTCTGGGTAGAGGCTCCGATATTTGAGAAAGACCTGAGTCGATTAGGCGGAAACATATCGGCGACGTTCACCACGCCTGCTTATCCCAATCAGGAGTTCAATGGAACCGTGGTCGACGTCGGCGCAGTCATCGACGAACAAACCCGCGCTACGAAGGTGATCTTTCAACTGCCAAACGACGGGCGTGCTTTGCGTCTCGGGATGCAGGCCAACGTTCGCCTCGACGCGGGTGAGCAGATCCCGGCGATGCTGATTCCGAGAGAGGCTGTGCTGGAGCACGAGGGCAAGAAGATTGTTTATGTACTGCTGTCGGGCGAAGAGTTTGAACGCCGTGAGGTGACCATTGGAGACGAACTGGGAGGCAAGGTTGCCGTGCTCTCAGGACTCAACAAAGGCGAACGTGTTGTCACGCAAGGCGCCTATCAGTTGAAACTCCAGGAGTTGCAACCGGCTGAAGCTGGCGCACACACGCACGAGACATAGAAGGAGATCCGCACGCGTGCTTAACAGGATTATCGAGTGGGCGCTACGCAATCGCCTCCTGGTTCTAATCGCCGCCGGTGCGCTGCTCATTTACGGCGGCATTGTTACTTATCGTGCTCACGTCGACGTCTTTCCGGATCTCACTGCACCGACAGTCACTATCCTGACTGAATCGCACGGACTCGCGCCCGAAGAAGTCGAGTCACTGGTTACGTTGCCGATTGAGGCTGCGATGAACGGAACTGCCGGCGTTTTCCGGGTACGCTCAAACTCCGCGATCGGAATCTCGATCGTTTTTGTCGAGTTTGAATTTGACACGGACATCTATCGCGCGCGCCAACTTGTTACTGAGAAGCTGCAACAGGTGCGTCTGCCAGCTGGAGTTCCACCTCCGGTGCTTGGTCCAATTTCATCGACGATGGGCGAGATCATGTTGATCTCCATGACCAGCAAGACAACATCGCCGATGGAACTGCGATCGATTGCGGATTGGGTTGTGCGGCCACGACTACTCGGCGTTTCAGGCGTTTCTCAGGTGATGATCATCGGCGGCGAGACCAAGCAGTATCAAGTGTTGGTCGATCCCGCAAAACTCGCCGACTACAAACTTACCCTCGAACAAGTCACGGAAGCAGTCGGCGCGTCGAATGCAAATGCTTCCGGTGGTTTTCTCGAGCGGCCTAATGAAGAGTTTCTGATCCGCGGGCGGGCCCGCGTTTACTCAACTGAGGATCTCGCAAATTCAGTCGTCACAGTTCGCGAAGGCGCGTCAATTCTTCTGAAGAACATCGCGACAGTGCAAGAAGGTGCGGCATTGAAGCGAGGGGACGGCAGCTACAATATGCAGCCGGCCGTCGTTGCCACTATTCAGAAACAGCCCAACGCAAACACGCTCGAGCTGACGGAACAGATCGAGCAGACGCTCGCCAGTCTTAAACCAACTCTGCCTTCGGACGTCACGATCGACACGAAAGCATTTCAGCAAGCTGATTTCATCAAACGTGCTATCGGAAATGTCAATCGGTCGCTTATCGAAGGCGGGTTGATGGTGACTGTGATTCTGTTTCTCTTCCTGTGGAACTTCCGGACGACGTTTATCAGTCTCACCGCTATTCCCTTATCGCTCGTAACGGCGATCATCGTAATGAGCTACTTCGACATTACGATCAACACGATGACACTCGGCGGGCTGGCGATCGCAATCGGCGCACTCGTGGACGACGCGATCATCGACGTCGAGAATGTGTTCCGGCGGTTGAAACAAAACGCGCATTCTGCGACACCTGAGCCAGTCACAACAGTAATCTTTAAAGCGTCGAGCGAAATCAGGAATTCGATCCTATTCGCGACGCTGATCATCATTCTCGTGTTTCTGCCGCTCTTTAGCCTCGCCGGTTTCGAAGGCCGGATGTTTGCGCCGCTCGCCTTTGCTTACATCATCTCGATTACAGCGTCGCTGTTTGTGGCACTCGCGGTAACTCCCGTGCTCTGCTACTACCTGCTGGGCCGTTCGAAGCTCTTACAGGACGAGCGAGATTCAAGACTTGTGGCATGGTTGAAGCGACGCTACGCAAACATTTTGAATTGGACGTTGCGACATCCGTACAAGATCATCGGCGGCTCGGCTGTGATGCTTCTGATCGCCGTGCTGCTGTTTCCATTTATGGGTCGAGAGTTTCTGCCTCCGTTTAACGAGGGCGCACTTAACATAAATGCGAGTCTGCCGCCAGGCAGTTCGTTGCAGGAGTCAAATCGCATTGGAAAGATCATTGAAGCAGCGATACACGAAGTTTCCGAAGTAGTCTCGACTACACGGCGCACCGGTCGAGCGGAGCTCGACGAACACGCAGCTGGCGTAAACACGAGCGAGATCGAAGTCGTTACTAAAGAGGGTGATCGGCCGCACGCGGAGATGATGGATGAGGTGCGGCAAAAGCTCGCTCGTATACCCGGAGTAACTGCCGAGGTGGGCCAACCTATTTCGCACCGGATCGATCACCTGCTCTCCGGTACACGCGCACAGATCGCGATAAAACTGTTCGGCCCTGATTTGGCTACGTTGCGAAACAAGGCAGGTGAAATCAAAGACGCAATGGCGGGTGTTCCTGGCGTCGTGGACCTGCTCGTAGAACCACAAGTCGGAGTTCCACAGGTTCAGATCAACATGAATCGACCGGCGGCAGCGGCAGTTGGACTAAGCGCCGAAGCACTTGCTGAGACGGTAGACACTGCTTTCAATGGTCACGTCGTTTCGCAGGTGTTAGAAGAACAACGCACCTACGATGTGCTGGTCCGATTCGATGACTCAGCAAGACAATCGGTCGAGAGCATCAGTGGAACACTGATAGACACGCCTACGGGTTTGAAAGTTCCGATTGCGCAAGTCGCGGAAGTGCGAGTGGACCAGGGACCAAACACGATTAATCGTGAAAACGTGCAGCGCCGCATCATCGTCCAGGCAAACGTGGCCGACCGCGATCTCGGCAGTGTCATCGAAGACGTGCGCGCAGCAATCAGTCAAAGAGTTCAACTGCCTCAAGGCTACTTTGTCCAATATGGCGGGCAGTTTGAGTCACAGGAAAAAGCATCGCGCCAAATCATTCTTCTTTCGACGGTTGCGATCGCGGGTATATTCCTACTGCTTTACATCGCATTGAAGTCTGTTCGTTCTGCGTTTCTCGTGATGGCCAATCTTCCGCTCGCGCTGATTGGTGGAGTAGTAATGGTTTTCATATCGGGCGGAACACTATCGATTGCTTCACTTGTCGGTTTCATCACATTGTTCGGTATCGCCACACGGAACGGCATCATGCTCATCAGTCATTACTCTCACTTAATGACAGAGGAAGGTGTCGCCTTTCGCGATGCAATCGTGCAGGGTTCAATGGAGCGGCTGAGTCCGATTCTTATGACAGCACTCGTCACTGGCGTTGGTCTAATTCCGTTGGCGCTTGGCGTTGGCCAACCAGGCAAGGAGATTCAGCAACCGATGGCGATCGTGATTCTCGGCGGTATTTTTACTTCCACGTTCCTGAACATGATTGTAATTCCGGCGCTGTATCTGAAGTACGGCAGGGCCGAGGCACGAGCTCCAGTACGTGATTATCCGCAAGGAAGCGAGTTGGCGCCCTTAGGCGATTGAGTAATCGAAGTCTGATGCTATTCTCGTGCCATCTCAATAAACGTTTGTGCAGCCCGACCGAGATGTTTGTCCTTTCTATAGACGATCTTTAGCTCCCGACGGATATCAAGACCCCTAACACGCACAGCAACCAAACTTTTGGCTTTCAATTCCGTTTCGACAGCAAATCTGGAGATAAACGCAATGCCGAGTCCGCTCTGTACTGCCTTTTTCACTGATTCAGGATTTTCCATTTCCATGATCGGCTCCATTGTCACACCGGAGTTCTGCAAGTAATTCACGATCGTTGCCCGTGTGGCCGAGCCAACTTCACGCAGTATGAATTTCTCCTTTTGAAGAGACTTTGGCTTCACTGCCTTCTGTCGGGCAAAACTGTGACCGGGAGGAACAATGAGCACTAACTGATCTACCAGCCACGGTAATGCCGCCACTTCATTACCCACCAAATGCCCGCCGACAAATCCAAAATCGAATTCATTGTTAAGAACACCCGCCTCGACTTGCTGAGTGTCCTTGATGCGCAAATGTATTTCGATGTTTGGGTGCTGCGCCTTAAAAGATGCAATTGCTTTCGGTATCAAGTACATCCCTGGCGTCGTGCTCGCACCAATTCTTAAGGAACCGCGTTGCAAGCCTTGTAACTCCTGAATACATTGCCTGGCATCTTCGACCGCAGCCATCACTCGACGCGCATAAGGAATCAGCGACAAACCAGCCTCTGTTAGCGCAATTTTTTTACCGAGTTGTTCAAATAACTTTAAGCCAACTTCATTTTCGAGTTGACGGATACGCACCGAGACACTTGGCTGGGAAAGATTCACCTCCTCACCCGCACGCGTGAAATTCAAATGCTTTGCTACGCTGAGGAAAACTTCCAAGTTCCGAACGTCCACGTCGAATCATTGTAAGTCACTATCATAACTATCGGAACAATTCATTTCTCTAATCTTCAGGTTGAGACTACCATGCGCCGGTAATGGAGGACCAACAATGACCTTATTCAGCGTCGTCTGGCTCGCCGCTGCCTTGGTTATTTCTTCGCTCGCTGGTGAACAAACTACAACTGCCTCAAATGCCTGGGAGCCTCTCAAGTTCTTTGTCGGTAAATGGGAGGGAACAGGAAAAGGTAAGCCAGGCACCTCGAAAATCGAACGCGAGTATCAGTTCGTACTCAACAATAAGTATCTCAACGTTCAGAGCCGTTCGGTCTATGATCCGCAGCCGAACAATCCGAAAGGTGAGATCCACCAGGAGTGGGGAATGATCAGCTTCGACAAGACTCGAAAGCAGTTTGTCTTCCGTCAATTTCATGTTGAGGGTTTTGTGAATCAATACGTAACGACGAGTATTAGCACGGACGGCAAAGCAATCGTCTTCACTTCCGAAGGAATTGAGAACATTCCCGCGGGCTGGCGCGCTCGAGAGACATACAAAATCCTCAGCCCGGATGAATTCATTGAAACCTTCGAATTGGCAGGGCCAGGAAAGGATTTTGAAATCTATTCAGAAGGCCGCCTCACTCGAAAGAAATAAGGGCGAAATTTAGATTCAGAAGAAGAAGTCCATGAATAATAGCCAGGTACAACTTAGTGACACTTTGCGCGAGTGGCGCGAGTCAGCAAAGTATTGGGAGACGCATGCGGGAACTATTCAGACAATGTTCGCGCCCGTTACATCAGCACTGATTGCAGAGGCCGGCATCATTGAGGGCGATGCAGTTTTAGACGTGGCCGGAGGTCCCGGTGAACCATCACTCACGATCGCGGAGAAGGTTGGTCCTGCCGGGTTCGTAATGTGCACGGATGCCGTCGCTGAGATGGTAGCAGCTGCTGAGACCGAGGCGGCTCGTCGTGGGCTGAAGAATATTCAATTTCAACAGTGTCTGGCGGATTCTTTGCCGTTCGAAAATAATTCCTTCGACGCAGGCGTCAGTCGTCTCGGAGCGATGTTTTTTCCTGATCCCCTCGCGGCTTTACGCGAGATACTGCGCGTCGTCAAACCGGAAGGCGCAGTATCGTTTGCGGTTTGGCATGAGCGTGATGCGAATCCATTCGCATATGCCGTTACTGATGCTGTTTCACGTCGTATAAAAATGCAGCCGGAAGATCCTGATGCACCCGGCGCGTTCCGTTTCGCTGCGCCTGGCAAACTCGCACGATTCCTTACAGAATCCGGTGCGATCAACGTTCGGGAACGATTACTAAAGTTCAGAATCGAAGCTCCGATCTCCCGCGAAGAGTTTTGGGAAATGCGTTCTGGCACGTCCGGCACGCTTAGAGAAAAGGTGGATGCACTCTCTTCAGATCTACGTCTGACAATTGCAAACGAAGTAAAGGAAGCAGTGGCTGAGTTCTTTCCCAATGAACAGATGAGCTTCCCGGCACAAATGCTTATTGTCTCGGGAGATAAATCCAGTTAAGGAAAGACAAATGAAGACTGACCGATTTCTATCTTCGGTTTTTGTGTTGTTAACGCTGATAAGTCTCAGTTGTGCTCAGCCGAAAGGAGTTGATCAAGGCCAACCGGCTGCGCCGCAGTTCATATGGAAGTACGACACTGGTGGTTGAATCTTCTCAGTCCCCACGGTCGTGGAGGATACAGTCTTCGTTGGCTCATGCGCCGGTATTTTTTACGCCTTGAATAAAGCTACAGGCGACCCGCGTTGGAGTTACAACATTCGCCAGGATGGAAAACAGATGAGCTTTCATGGCAATCCATTAGTTGCGGATGACATGATCCTCATCGGCACCGATCATAATTGTGTACCTGATGGCATTGGTCACGTCTACGCTTTTGATATTAAGACAGGCAAAGTGCGTTGGAAGTATAAAACGACTAGCGTACCAACTGATATTGTTCGCATAGGCCAGAATGTCTATTTCGGCAGCTTCCAGGACACTTGGTATGCGCTAAGGCTTCAGACTGGTGAGTTGGTCTGGAAGTTTGCAACCGGCGCATCAAATGACAATTGTGATTTCGTCAGATCCCCAGTCGTTGATCAAACGTCCCTTTATTTAACGGGACTTGATGGTTTCGTTTACTCGCTCGATGCGATGTCCGGTCGCATTGTCTGGAAGCGAAAACTGCGGTCGCCGCCATCCACCGCCTTGGCTCTAAAAGACAAGATGCTGTTTGTGGGCGCCAAAGACAACCGCATTTATCACTTAAACACAGAGACCGGCAACATCGTCGCCGAGCTATCCGTTGAAGCGCTGCCTCTTGGACGAATTACGTTGACCGCTAACGGGCTAATGGCGCTCCTCGACAATAGCTCCGAACGTTTCGGATATGTTGTGTCACTCACTACCGATCTAAAACCGATCTGGCAACAAAAATTTTCTCCGGAATGGGCATCAGAACGCCCGCATGTGTTAGGCGAATCAGTCGTCGTGGGCAACTGTCGAGGTGAAGTTGCAGCATTAAGCCCTTTGGACGGTACGTCACAGTGGAAGCTGAGTCTAAAAGGCTGTATCAGGAGCATTGGGGATTCTGAAAATAGACTCTTCATTGGAGTTCAAGAAGGAACGATCTACGGATACGAGTTTCCCCCGCCAAAATAGACAAGGTTACTTGAAGGAGACGAACAGATGAACCGCATAATCTTGATCGTAGGGCTGACCGTTGGTGTCGCCGCATTTGTCAGTGGCCAGGAAGTAACCCACCCATCGAATCACGGCTTCTTCCAAACCGCCGATATCAAATGGGTAGATGGGCCAGCATCTCTTCCAAAAGGTGCCAAGGTTGCTTTGCTTGAAGGGAATCCAACACAAGAAGGACCGTTTACGATGCGCCTGCAATTACCGGATGGTTTCAAGATACCGCCGCACTGGCATCCTGCGGTCGAGCACGTAACTGTGATCTCAGGGACCTTCAACCTCGGCATGGGAGACAAATTTGAAGCTTCTTCGGGGCGCGCGCTTACTGCTGGGTCTTTCGCATTCATGCCGCCAGGTAAGAGGCACTTTGCTTGGACCAACGGTGAAACGGTAATTCAGGTACACGGCATAGGGCCTTGGAAGATCAATTACGTAAATTCAGCGGACGACCCGCGGAACAAGAAATAGGCGAACAACAGCTCTAACAGACTGCTTTAGCATATCGCCTCCTTCACTTGCAGGTGATGTATAAGCTGAAGCTTTTCACCGATAACACGTCTGAGGCCGTCGAAAGATTACAGCCGGCGGTCAGGGATGAAGCTATTGCGCGAGATCGACAATTCTACCGATCGCTTTATTAACAGCTTTCTTATATAAGGTTGACGCCGCGATCACATCTTGAAGCGCCATTCCGGTCGAGTCAAAGATGATGATTTCGTCCGACGATGTACGTCCGGGTTTTATTCCGGCAATGACCTCGCCGAGTTCAGCGTGGACGTGCTGTTTAGTCATCAAGTCTGAAGCAATGACGTGATGCAGCTCTCCGATGGACGCACACTGGTCCAGGATGTCAACAACTGTCTTGTTTTGAGCGAGGAGCGCCGGTTCTAATTCTTGTTTAGTTTCACTGTCAGCTCCGACCGCTGCTACAAACGTGCCAGGTTGCACATACTCTTGCTTCAGAAAGAACCGAGTCGAAGGCGTGCAGGTGATGCAGATATCGCAGCGTTTCATTGCTTGTGCCAAGTCGCTGGTGGTTTCAACTGCTATTTTCAGCTCATCGGATAATTCATTCGCAAAACGCTCGGACTGAGTGCTATCGATGTCATAGGCGAAGACGTGCTCCAATGAGAAAATCTTTGAGAGAGCCTGAACCGATACGCGACCCTGGTTACCACAACCGCAAATCAATATAGATTTAGAATCCGGACGTGCGAGGTATTTAGCCGCCACTGCTGTTGCTGCCCCAGTTCGCCGAATGGTGATCTCCATCGAATCCATGATTGCTAATGGGTAGCCATTTTGCGCATCCGCCAGGAAGATCGCTCCTTGAATGAGCGGTAGACCAAACCGTCTCGCGTTTTGCGGGAAGTTCGCGTTGATTTTCGCGGCAAAGAATGATCTGTCGAGTTCGAGGAGTCCGGCTTTGATGTGAAACCCGCCATCGTGCGCATGCACTCCCAGAATTCCTGGTGGCTGCGTTTTGCCCTCACCGTAGAGTTTGAAGACGCGTTCGACGGCGGCGATGTACTCCTCAATACTCAGGAGGTCTGCGACTTCGCTGCGCGACAGCAAAAGCGTGCCTTGCGACGTCATATTCTCTCCAAAAGATCGTTGAGCTGAGCGCCCGGCTGTACTTCTAGTGGTTCCATACCTTTGCGGAAGATTCGTGCGCCTGACGATCCTTTCAAGGTGGTAGAGCCGTTCTCTACACGTACCATTGCACCTTCTCGCAAACCTGCAACGGTCGTATCGTTCTCTTCGAGAAACTGAAGAATTCGTTCCTCCTGTGTTTCTCCCATGTGAGTTGAGTTGGGATCCGGATCGAGAAAATGTGGACTGATCTGAAAAGGCACGAGCCCGAGCGCGTCGAATGAAGGTGGTTGGACGATCGGCATGTCCTTGGTCGTCTTGATCGTTGGGCCAGCAACGTTCGAGCCGGCACTTGAGCCAACATAAGGCATTCCCTCAGCCACTCTCCGGCGAAGTTGGTTGATTAGATCAAAATCGTAAAGGGCTTTCAGAAGACGAAAAGTGTTACCGCCACCGATGAACACCGCCTGCGCATCGTTGACGGCTCCAGCTGGATCGGATGCCATGTGGATGGATGTTAAATCGAACCCCATCTTCTCAAATCGTTTCTGGGCCAGGGAGGTGTAGGCATCGCGATCGTAAAGAGCGTACGGAACAAAGAGCACGTTCTTCGCACTTCCGAGAAAGTCGCAAATCTCGGCTGCGGCATGATCAAGATAGCCACTGCCGTATAGGGTAGAGTTGCTAATCAACAGCACACGCTTATTCGCATTCTTCATTGTTTGTGCCTTTAGTAAAGTTCGAACCGCCGGCCGACGATCGTCTCGAGATTCCGTCGATGGAAGGCCTGCTCAAAGTCCGTTGCTACGACATCTATAGGAAGGCAAGCCTGCAATTCCGTTTTCTGTATGGACTCCGTTGGAGTTGATGATGCTCGTGCTGCAACGACTATTTCTCGCAGGCGTTGCAGATAGAAGAGCGCGTGGTCGATTGCGCCGGTGCTGCGAACACCCATATGACCGGTGAGCAAATGCTTCCGCCCCGCACGCTGTAGACGTCTTAACGCGCGATTAAGAACATCCATCGAGGAGTAGCGTAGATATACGATGTTTCCGACGACGGCGTCGCTCGCGATGATGAGATCGCATTCCGGCACGTCAATGTTGAGGTTAGTCATCGTCTGGGAAGGGTTGTGAAAGATGTTGAGGGTAACGTCGCCCCACTTGATCACTAAATCATCGGATACCAGGACATGCGGCTCGACGAAAAAATCTGACTCTTCAGCCGAGCGAAACGCTTCAATTGCAAATGTATGTGAGTAGTCTTTGTGAGTGATGATCTGCGCGTCCGGAAACAGTTTCAGCGCAGCCATATGATCGCTGAAATAATTCGTGCACAGAATGAATCGGACACGTTTATTAAGTTCAGTCTCAACGTACTTTCGAAGCTTTTCAGCATCCTCCCTCGCGGCCATCGCTTCCACAAGGAACGCATCAGATCCGTTGATGAATATGGTTGAGTTTGACTGAAGCTTATCTCCGATTGCGACGTGGACAGATGGGGTTAGTATTTCTGTTTTCATACATCTTCGCTTTTTCATTCTGACTTGCCGGAATTTGTAACAGTCGTTACTATACGCCTGATGTTACAGAAGCAGCAAGTTCGAAAAGCGTCGAGTCACGAGTGGATACTGCTGATCCATCAGCTGCCGCCCAAGCCGACAAATCTGCGCGTCCGCATCTGGCGCAAGCTGCAAAAGCTCGGCGCGGTCGCAATCAAGAACTCGGTCTACGTCCTGCCAGCCAACGACAAGACCCACGAGGATTTTCAATGGTTGAAACAGGAAATCGACTCCGCGCACGGCGAAGCTGTGGTTTTTCGAGCTGGATCAGTTGAGGGCGCAACCGATGACGAAATCATCAGCGCGTTCTGCAAGGCACGCGACGAAGAGTTTGCGGCGATCACTGCGGAGTTCGATGGTCTAACTGGCCGGATTCGCGAACAGTCTCGTGCGAAGCATTTGTCGGCTGCTCGATTGTCAGCACAGGAGACAGAACTCGACAGGTTGCATGGCGAATTGGAACGCGCGATCGTCAACGATTTCTTTGAGGCAAAAGGCCGTGCGGCAGCACTGGCCGCGTACGACCGCTGCCAGAAAGCCATTCGCCAGTCGCAAATACCGGCGAAGAAAGCCGCGTCCGTTGCGCGCGACTCGGGAGTGTTATCCGTTGCTGGTTTTCAGAATCGACGGTGGGTAACGCGCCGAAATCTACATATCGACCGATTGGCCTCCGCTTGGCTTATTTCGCAGTTCATTGATAAACGCCCGCGCTTCTATTTCGTTGGCGATGACGAAACAATCGAGGGGGCAATACCATTCGACATGTTCGGAGCAGAGTTCACGCATCAGGGGGAAGACTGCACGTTCGAAACTCTACTGAACCGTTTTGGGCTGACGGATATTCCGGGTCTACGTGAGCTGGCGCAGATAGTCCATGACATCGACCTGAAGGATGACAAATTCAATCGGCTGGAAGCAGCGGGCCTCAACGCGATCATCAATGGATTGAGCGAGAGTCTTCATAACGATCGCAAACTACTACAACAATCCAGCACTATTTTTGATGGTCTATTCACATTGTTTGGCAAACAAGCCGGCAAGAAGGAGTCACGAAGAAGTAAGCGCGTAAGCTCTCGAAAGACATCGCGCAAGAAATGAGCGGCTGACAATGAACGACACAGCGACTATCGAGCAGGCATCCACGTTGCGCGGTAAAGTTGTCGATTACCTGAGCCTCGAGCGGAATGTCTCGATTGCGTCGGCCGCAGTGTTCATCCTTGGCCTTGGTGAAGAACTGTGGAAGAAGTTCCTGCCGAAGTATCTCGAAGCGCTGGGTGCTACCACGCCGGTGATAGGATTATTTGGGACCGCGCAGGATTTTTTCGACGCCGTTTACCAATACCCTGGTGGCTGGATGGCAGATCGTTTCGGCCGCCGAATGGCATTTCGGATCTTTGTGGCGCTTGCTTCAGCGGGATATGTCGTTTACTTGTTGAGTCCTTCATGGCCGTTTGTTTTCCTGGGCCTTGCCTTGGTGATGGCGTGGCAAAGCATGGCATCGCCGGCGATCTTTGCGGTGATCGGCGATGCATTGCCAAGAGAGCGGCGCGCGATGGGTTTTACGCTGCTATCAATTCTGAAGCGTGTGCCGATTGTGATTGCGCCGATCGTTGGTGGTTTCTTGATCGCCTCGCTCGGTGTCCTGAAAGGTATTAACGTTTCACTTCTCATCACGTTAGTGCTTGCGTTGGTGACGATGTTGCTCGTGTCCAGAATCAACCTCACCGTTAACGCTTTGCCCGCAACCAGTATCGTCGGCGTTTGGCAGACGTTTCACATAGCGCTAAAGCGACTCCTCGTTTCTGACGTGATTATCCGAACGTGTGAAGGTATGACCGGTGTGACAACGATCCTTTACGTCACCAACGTACAGCGCTTCACGATTAAGCAGTACGGCACACTTGTCGCGATTCAAATGATTACTTCGATCCTCGTCTATATTCCGGCCGGCAAGATTGCCGATCGCGTTGGACGGAAACCGTTCGTGATGGCAACCTTCGTGAGCTTTGCGCTTTTTCCACTCACGATTATTGCCGCGTCGAGCTTCGCGTTAATCATTCTCGCATTCGTGGTCGGCGGCCTGCGTGAAATCGGCGAGCCTGCACGTAAAGCAATGATTGTCGATTTCGCGCAAGACAATGTGCGCGCTCGCTCGGTCGGGCTCTATTACCTGATACGTAGTCTATCGATTACTCCCGCTGCGCTTGTTGGTGGACTGCTTTGGAGTATTGCTCCGGAAGCGCCGTTTATTGTCGCCGGGCTGATTGGATTGATCGGCACGTTTGTATTCGCGGCAACAGTTGAAGAAAAGTACGCAGGTTGAAGTTCTTTATCCAAAGATTACACAGATTCCATAAATCAATCTTTGTAATCTTTGGATAGAATGCCTTTAACAAGGAGGAGTCATGAAGAAGTTAACGCTATGCCTCTCTGCACTGGCCATTTTTATCGTCGTCGCCTGTAATCCGCGGGCCACCAGTTCTGAAAACACATCCCCCTCAGGTTCTCCAGTCGCCACCGAGACGCCGGCGCCAGCTCAGGAGCCGGGGAAAAGTTTTACTTACAATTTCGACAAGGATCCCGCGGGCAGGCTTCCGGCCAAATTCCATTCTGCATTAACAGGTAGTGGCGCGCCGGGGGTATGGGCAATCACGGCGGATGCTTCGGCGCCTTCCCAACCTAATGTGCTGGCTCAAACTTCCGCTGACAAGACGAGCTATCGCTTTCCGTTAGCGATCTCAGATGAAGGTTCGTTCCGTGATCTGGATTTGAGTGTGCGCTTCAAAACGATTAGCGGTCGCGTAGATCAGGCAGCGGGACTCGTCTGGCGATTGAAAGACGCAAATAACTATTACATCGTTCGCGCTAATGCGCTCGAAGGAAACGTGGTCCTCTACAAACTGCAGAGCGGCAAGCGAACTGACCTGCCAGTCAAGGGTGAGGGGCGGACGTACGGCAAGAAGGCGAGTGTACCTTCCGGTCAGTGGAACGAATTGCGTGTTACCGCGGCGGGCAATCTCTTCGAGGTGTATCTCAATAATCAAAAGCTGTACGAGGTGGAAGACAACACATTCCCTGAAGGCGGAAAAATTGGTCTTTGGACCAAAGCCGACTCGGTCACGCACTTCGACGATCTGCGTGTGACGGCGAAGTAGTTTGTTCGCGCCGACAAGAAACGGAGAACCATGGCAGTAGGAGAACCGGTCATCCGGCAGGAAAACGAGATCGTTCAAACACGAGCAAGCGATTCCGAGACTGCACGACGAACTGTTGCTTTCGTTGAAGCGTTTCGCTTCTGGGTGAAGTTGGGTTTTATATCGTTTGGCGGACCGGCCGGGCAGATTGCGATCATGCACCGCGAATTAGTTGACCGGCGGCGATGGATCAGTGAAGAGAGATTCCTGCATGCTCTCAATTACTGCATGTTGCTCCCCGGTCCCGAAGCACAGCAGCTTGCGATCTACATCGGTTGGTTGTTGCACCGCACCTGGGGAGGCATCGTGGCCGGTGCCTTCTTCGTCATCCCGTCCATCTTCATCCTGCTTGCACTCTCATACATCTACGCGGCGTATGGCAACCTACCCGCGGTCGCCGGAGTGCTCGCCGGCTTCAAGCCAGTCGTTGTCGCAATCGTAGTCGAAGCAGTGTTGAACATCGGTGGCAGAGCGCTCAAACGGCGCGCTCACTTCCTCATAGCGGCGGCAGCCTTCGTTGCCATCTACTTCTGGCGCGTCCCCTTTCCACTCATCGTTGTGGCCGCAGCGCTGGTGGGACTTGCGGGCGTGCGGTTCTGGCCGGGAACCTTCGCAGCAAAAGCCGTAACCAAAGAAGCAGACATTAAAACAGAAGGGGACTCTGGAGTGGTTCCGCGCGTGATCGACGACAATGCGCCGCTTCCCGCGCACACGCTTCCGTCTCGCGCCCGCGCACTGAAAATTCTCGCACTCGGTCTCATGTTATGGTTCCTGCCGTTGGCCGCACTGGTGGCGTGGCGCGGCTGGGGGAGTCTTCATGCGCAGGAGTACAGGTTCTTCACGCAGGCTGCGCTGGTCACATTCGGTGGCGCCTACGCCGTGCTCGCCTACGTCACACAAGCCGCCGCCGGCTCTTACGGGTGGATCACGCATACGCAGGCTGTAGACGGCCTCGCGCTCGCCGAGACGACGCCGGGGCCGCTCATCATGGTCCTACAGTTCGTCGGTTTTATGGCCGGGTGGAACAACCCGCAAGGTCTTGACCAGACAACAAGCGCAGTGTTGGGCGCATTGGTGACTACCTACACGACGTTTTTGCCGTGCTTCCTCTTCATCTTTCTCGGCGCACCTTACATCGAGGTGCTGCGCGGGAACAAAAATTTGACGGGCGCGCTCACCGGTGTCACCGCAGCGGTGGTGGGAGTCGTGCTGAACCTCGCGCTCGTATTTGGCGCGGCCGTGATCTGGCCGCGCGGCGTGGTTCTAGGGCCACATTGGTTTTCCCTGCTGATGGGGATCGGTTCGTTCGTGGCGCTCTACCGCTTCAAAGCGGACGTGCTGTGGGTGGTGCTCGCGGGTGGTCTTATCGGCCTCGCATGGACGCTGCTGGGCGGGTAGGTGTAAGGGCACTATAGTCGCCCGAAGGAGGTTTGATGAAAGCGACGGACTATTGAACTTGACTTGGGCCATCGAGTTCTAACGAGAAGGGGATGATTACATGAGGAGCTGGATACAACACGTTCTCGTCTTTCCGCTTTTTGCCGTATTGGTCTCCGCAGCATGCACGCAACAACCGGCAACTACAGGATCGAACGGAGCGAATTCGACCGCGCGCGAAGTTACCGTCTACGTCTCAACGGATCGTGTCTTCTCTGAACCGATCCTGCGTGCTTACGAGCAACAAAGCGGCGTGCGTGTGAACGCGGTTTACGATACGGAGGAGACAAAGTCTACGGGACTTGCAAACAAGCTGCTTGCCGAAAAAAACAGACCGCAGGCTGACGTCTTCTGGTCGAACGAACCAGTGCGCACGCTGGTGCTCAAACGAAACGCTGTGCTCGCCCCTTATAAGTCGCCCAATGCGGAAGGGATACCCGAAACTTTCAAAGATCCTGACGGCTATTGGACGGGTTTTTCAGCACGCTCACGTGTGATCGTTTACAACACCAACCTGGTGAAGCCCGACGAAGCTCCGAAGTCGATATTCGATCTCGCGGACGCTAAGTGGAAAGATCAGGTTGCCATCGCAGATCCGCGCTTCGGCTCGACATCATTTCACGTGGCTGCACTTTACGCAGAAGTCGGCGATGAACGCGCAGACGAATTCTTCCGCAAGCTCAAAACAAATGGTGTGAAGATCGTTCCTGGAAATTCCGTGGTGCGAGACATGGTGGCGCGCGGCGAGGTCAAGGTCGGTTTGACTGATACCGATGATGTCAACGTCGCGCTCGAAGATAAGCAGCCAGTAGCAATGGTATTTCCCGATCGTGATGGGATGGGCGTACCGATTATGCCGAACATGGTGTCTCTCGTTGCGAATGGCCCTCACTTGGAAGCGGGTAAGCGTCTGATTGACTATCTGCTATCGCCGGAAGTCGAGCGTATGCTGGCCCAATCAGAAGCTGTGCAAATACCGCTGCACTCAGGTGTGGAAGGACCAAAGAACATCCCACCGCTGTCGTCCTTTAAACCCATGACGCTGGACTACAGCAAGGCCGCCGATCGCGTGGAAGATGTAACGAAGCGCCTGCAACCAATACTCGGTTTATAGAAAGTTGGAGACTATCCCCGTAAACAGTAGTGCGTTCCGTCATTCGCGTGCCCTGCCTTCAGCGCGTGCCCTTACTCTCGGTTTGGCCGTAACGTTGTTTGTACTATTCTGTGTCATACCGGTTGTTTACATGTTCGTCGTCTCTCTGACGAACGCTGCCGGTAGCTTCACTCTGGATAATTATCAACCGTTACTCACCGACCCGCGCCAACGCGCACTAATGGTGACAACCATCGAGCTCGGTGCAGGGGCAGCGATATTCGCGACAGTACTCGGCGCGCCATTGGGACTGCTTTTTGCACGTGCTTCTCTGCCTGCGAAGCGCTTCTTGCGTCTCGCGCTAGTTGCGCCGCTAGTGGTCCCGCCTTACATCATGGCGCTCGCGTGGGTGCTGTTAACTGGACCAGTCGGACTTTTCGCCAGGGCCGCCGGCCGCGATTTCTTGTCAGATTGGACTTACAGTCTCACAGGCGCAATCGTTGTCCTTGGCGTAACGTTTTATCCGCTCTCAATGTTGGCGACCGAGGCCGCAGCGCGGCGTGTAGACGCACGTCTGGAGGAATCGGCGCTGCTCGCAGCCAGTCCGGGTCGCGTGCTTTGGCGAATTACGCTGCCACTGATTGGACCAACGGTTGCTGCGGCCGGTCTGATCGTGTTTGTACTTGCACTGTCAGAGTTTGGAGTGCCCGCGCTTTTACGTGTTCGCGTGTTTACCACGGAAGCCTTTACCGCATTCGCTGCGTTTTACGACTTCGGCGCCGGCGTCGCTCTCTGCGCCCCGTTTCTGGTGGTTGCGCTGGTTGTCAGTCTGACGATCAAGTTCGTTATCGGCGAACGGTTACTTGTTACACCTCGAAGCATACGTTTGGGACTACCTTTGACTTTCAGCCGTCCTTTGAGAGCTATGATCTTAATCGGGATTGCTGCTGTAGTTTTTGCATCAACTCTGTTACCGGTCTCCGCACTGCTGATCGAGACAACAGGAATCAATCGCATCGCGTCAGCCGCTTCAACATCAGGAGAAGCGATCGCCAACAGCTTATGGCTCGCCTTTACCGGTGCGACATTGATAGTTGCATTGGCTGTGGTGCTCGGCTATGGACGTACACGAGCGCGAAACCGGCTCCGAACGTTTTTCGATCCCGCATTCATTCTTCTTTTTGCGGTGCCGAGTACAGTGGTTGGTATCGGAATAATTGGACTCTGGAATCGTGACGGCGTGATGGGCCAGGTTTACTCGAGCCAGTGGATAATCGTGGTCACATACATTGCGCGTTTTGTGCCAGTCGCTGCATTGATGTTGGCGGCAAGTGTTCGACAGATTTCGATCTCAAGTGAACATGCGGCTGAAGTGGCAGGCGCAAGTTGGACGCGCACGTTCGCGAGCATAGTTCTTCCGCAACTGCGCACCGGGATCGTGGCAGCATGGGTTGTCTCGTTTATCTTTTGCTTTGGAGAACTGGGAGCGACCATACTTGTCGCGCCACCAGGGGAATCGACTTTGCCCGTGCGCGTTTATACACTCATCGCGAATACACCTTCATCTGAAGTCGCTTCATTGGCGCTGATGCAAGTGGGCATCACACTCATACCGCTTATCTTGCTCACTGTCTTCCTCCCTAAGAAAGTAACGAGAAAACCGGCGTGAGCGGTGCGTTTCTAAGACTCGTAGACGTGACCAAGCGATTTGACGAACGCTTTGTGATCGAGCGTGTCTCTCTCGAGCTTCGCGAAGGGCAAGCTATGGCACTGTTGGGTCCATCCGGTTGCGGTAAGACAACGCTATTGAGGCTGATCGCCGGTTTAGAAACGCCAGATGATGGCGAGATCTGGATAGCAGCTAAGAAGGTCGCAGCAAAAGGACGAAATACTGTTGCGCCGCGAGGACGTAACATTGGATTTGTGTTCCAGGATCTTGCGCTATGGCCTCACTTAACCGTCGCCGGTAACTTGGATTTCGTTCTTCAATCGCAACGGTGGGAGAGGCGTACGCGTAGAGACCGCGTTGATGAAGTACTCCGAATGGTCCACATGGCTCCTCATGCTGACAAATACCCGAGCCAACTTTCCGGAGGCGAGCAACAGAGGGTTGCGATCGCGCGGGCGCTAGTCGCGCGTTCACAGCTATTACTGCTGGACGAACCGCTATCCAACCTGGATTCAGATCTTAAGTCCGCCCTGCTCGAAGAGCTCTCTTTTCTCCAGCGACGGCTCAACCTGACGACGCTGTACATAACGCATGACAAGCTCGAGGCTGCAACCTTTGCCGATACTGTTGTGAAAATGAAGAATGGTCGAATTGATGAAAGCAATCTTACGTTGATGCAAGGAGTACGGTGATGAAAGATATATCAAGAAGAGATGCCATATCGAGAATTGCGACGGGTGCTGCGGGTTTGGGATTAGTGACCGCGTCCGGCGAACTGGTAACTGCGAGCCAGGGCGTGATCGCTGAGACGCCGCCGGCGCGCGCATTTCGCGGCCAGCATCAACCTCGTCCATTGCCCTTCGATCCGGCAAAACTCAAAGGGCTCTCTGAAAAACTTATTCGCTCTCACTGGGAGAACAATTATGGCGGCGCCGTGAAGGCGCTCAATGCGGTCGAGCAACGACTCGCAGCGATGGTCAAGGAAAAAGATCTTCCTGCGTACATGTATGGAGATCTGAAGCGAGAAGAATTGGTCCGCAGTGGCTCTGTCGTGCTGCACGAACTGTACTTCGCAAACCTCGGAGGTGATCCAAAACCCGGCGGCAAGGTGCTCGATGTCATTAAACAGTGGTTCGGCAGTTATGAGCAGTGGGAAGATGAGTTTAAGAAAACTGCAAATGCACTCGGTGGTGGCTCAGGTTGGGTGATCTTTGCCCAAAACGCTCACACGGGTGAATTCCATAATTACTGGTCTTGGGATCACATGCACA
>Ga0209486_10000402_pt1 | contig 19652 bp, 11 predicted proteins | sample NCCompost_FD_187518 | JGI IMG/M metagenome (GOLD analysis project Ga0209486, IMG submission 187518) | Agricultural soil microbial communities from Utah to study Nitrogen management - NC Compost (SPAdes) (version 2) | ecosystem: Environmental > Terrestrial > Soil > Agricultural land | place...
GTTGAATTGTGCCGATCTCGTTGTTAGCAGCCATGATCGAAATCAGGATCGTCCTATCTGTGAGCGCGTCTCGTAAACGTTTCTCCTCGACGAATCCGCTGGAACTCACCGGCAGATACGTCACCCGAAAACCCTGTTTCTCCAAAACTTTGCAGCTATCGAGAACTGCCTTATGCTCGGTCACACAAGTGACCAGATGATCGCCTTTATGCCGATAAGCTTCGGCAACCCCCTTGATTGCGAGATTGTCCGATTCGGTTGCGCCGCTCGTCAAAACGATCTCTCCCGGCGATGACGCACCGATCAACTTAGCGACCTGCTCGCGCGCGCTATCGACTGCTGCTTCCGCTTCCCATCCGAGGGAATGACTCTTACTCGCCGCATTGCCGAAGCTTTTCGTGAAAAACGGCAGCATCGCCTCCAGAACCCGAGGATCGACCGGGGTAGTAGCGTGATTATCAAGATAAATCGGAGTGTTAAATGTCATAAAATTTACTGCCCAAGAAGCTGTGACGGATATTACAGACTAATTAGGTCTGATTTCAAGTTAACCAATGGGGGGCTGGGAGTCAACCCCGATCGGACAAATCAACCTGTTGAAATATCGACAGATTCTCAGGTCGGGCCAAGAGCGTTTCGGAGCCGCGAAGCGGCCTCGAGTACTTCCTTTAAGTATCGGCCAGTCGCTGAATCGGCCACTCCAGCGATCTCTTCAGGACTTCCACAAGCCACCAACTCCCCGCCCCTTGCGCCGCCTTCGGGGCCCAAATCAATGACGTGATCGGCGTTTTTGATGACATCAAGATTATGCTCCACGACGACGATCGTATTGCCCAAATCAACTAGCCGGTGCAGCAGCTCCAAGAGTGTCTCGACATCTTCAAAATGGAGCCCGGTGGTCGGTTCATCGAGAACATAGAGAGTCCGGCCACTAGACCGCCGCGCCAACTCGCGCGCCAGCTTGACTCGCTGGGCCTCGCCGCCCGCAAGCGTCGAAGCCGGCTGGCCCAGTTGTAGGTATCCCAAACCGACGTCGCGCAGCGTACGCAGGCGGTCGTGAATTGCCGGAATGTTCGCGAGCAGCTCCAGCGCTTGATCGACGGTTAAAGCCAAAATATCGGCGATGCTCATTCCTTTGTATTTGATGTCCAATGTTTCGCGGTTATAGCGGCGGCCTTTGCACACTGCACAAGTCACGTAAACTTCCGGCAAAAAATACATCTCGACCCGAGTCACGCCCTCGCCGCCGCACGCTTCACAGCGCCCGCCGCTCGCGTTGAATGAAAAGCGCTCGCTCTCGTAGCCGCGCACGCGCGCTTCCGGCAATTGCGCGAAAAGGTCGCGCAGATGATCATAAAGCCCGGTATAGGTCGCCGGATTGGACCGCGCCGTGCGGCCTATTGGACTCTGATCGACGCCGATCACTCGATCGAAATGTTCCCAGCCGAAAATCGCCGCGCTGGCGCCGGCATCCCTCTTGCGGCGCTGCAATCGAGCGGCAACGGCGGGATAGAGGACATCCATTACGAGCGTGCTTTTCCCCGCGCCCGACACCCCGGTCACGCACGTCATGACGCCGATCGGAATGTTCACGGTCAGATTCTTGAGGTTGTGCGCGTCGACGTTCCGAACTGTAAGAAAATTATCCTTGGCGCCACGCCGCTTCGAAGGCATCGGAACTTTCGCCATGCCGGACAAGTAACGTCCTGTACGTGAGCGCTCATTCCGGCAGATTTCACTTGGCGCTCCATGCGCGACGACTTCACCGCCGTGCACACCCGCTCCCGGCCCCATGTCGATCAAGTAATCTGCTTCGCGCATCGTTTCGCGATCATGCTCGACGACCAAAACCGTGTTGCCGGCGTCGCGCAGCTGCTTCAGCAAAGTCAAAAGCTTCTCATTGTCTTTCTGGTGTAAACCGATGCTCGGCTCGTCGAGGACGTAGAGAATTCCGGCCATCGCGGAGCCGATCTGTGTGCCAAGACGTACTCGTTGCAGCTCGCCGCCGGAAAGCGTCACCGTCGGCCTATCCAGGCTAAGATAACCGAGGCCTAATTCAGCCATGACACCAAGGCGTCGAACGATCTGGTCGACGATTTTCTCGCCGACGACCTTGCGGTCTTCGCCGAACGCCAGTGCTGGAAAGAACTCGCGTGCTTGATCGATCGGCCACACCGCAATGTCGCTTATATTGTGTCCGTCGATTCGCACCGCGAGACTTTCTTTTCTGAGGCGGGTGCCGCTACACTCCGGGCATGGAGCGGTGCCGTCTTCGTTGTCCGCCTTATTCCGTTTGCCGCGCGCAGCAATGATCACGCCGAGACCGTTGCAAGTCGGACAGGCTCCTTGAGGACTGTTGAAAGAAAACATGCTCGGGGTAATTTCCGGCATCGCCGCACCGCAATGCACGCAAATAAATCTCAGACTGAATAATAGCTCCCGCTGGGACGGAGCTTCGTTGCCGTCCAGTATCTGTATTTTAACGACTCGGTCGCCCTGGCTCGACGCGACTTCCAGTGAATCCGCCAGCCGTCTTTCGATGCCATCGCGCACAACCAAACGATCGATCACCAGATCGAGCTGGCGCACGGAGCCGGCATCGAGATTGATCTCGGTGCCAAGCTCACGCATTTCACCGTCGATCATGACTCGGGCAAAACCCTGGCGCGCGAATTCGCTCAGCCGCTCCGCGACACTGCCCGCTTGGGACAGCGACACAGCAGCTAATACGATGATCCGCGTTTGCGCCGGCAATGCGAGCAGCTGGTCGACGATCTGCTCCACCGTATACGCGCTGATCGCGCGCCCGCAGTTCACGCAGTGCGGCTGGCCAACGCGCGCGAAGAGTACTCTTAAATAATCCTGCACATCCGTGAGCGTGCCGACCGTCGAACGGGGACTGGCCAGGCCGGGCCTTTGCTGGACGGCGATGGCAGGAGAAAGCCCTTCGATGCTGTCAACGTCGGGCTGCGGCAATTGTTGGAGCAGCTGGCGGGCGTCGGCGCCGAGCGATTCGAGATAGCGCCGCTGCCCTTCGGCGTAAAGTGTGTCGAAAGCGAGCGACGATTTTCCCGAACCGGATACGCCGGTAATGACGACCAATCGGCCGCGCGGGATCTCCAGATCGATGTTTTTGAGGTTATGAACCCGCGCGCCCTTGATAAGGATGTTTCCGGCCATGCGCAGGCCTATTGAATTTCGAACTCCCTGAGCTTCCGCTCCACCAGAGCCCGGTATTCTTGGAGCTTCGCCTCCGATTGTGCTTCGAAACGCAGCACCAGGGCGGGCTGCGTGTTGGAGGCGCGAATCAATCCCCAGCCTTCGGCAAACCGCACCCGCACGCCGTCGACGTCGATCACATCGTAATGTTTGCGAAAATATTCCGTAGCTTTTTCGGCGATCGCGAATTTCCGCTCGTCCGGGCAGTCGACGCGAATCTCGGGAGTGGAAACGCTCGGCGGCAAGTCTGCAAGTAAGCTCGATAGCGGTTTTCCGGAGTCGGCGAGAATTTCGAGCAGCCGAAGCGAAGCGTAAATCGCATCGTCATAGCCGAAGTAGCGTTCTTTGAAAAACATATGACCGCTCATCTCGCCCGCAAGCAGCGCCTGGGTTTCCTTCATTTTGGCCTTGAGCAAAGAATGGCCCGCTTTCCACATGATTGCATTGCCGCCATTCTTGGCGATGTCGTCGTATAAGCGCTGGGAGCATTTCACCTCTGAGATAATCGTCGCGCGTGGATTACGCTTGAGAACATCCCGCGAAAACAGCACGAGCAACTCGTCGCCCCAGAGAATATCGCCCTTCTCGTCCACCGCGCCGATCCGGTCGGCGTCGCCGTCATAAGCGATGCCCAGGTCGGCTTTTTCTTGTTTCACCTTGGCGATCAACATTTCCAGATTTTCTGGCACCGTCGGGTCGGGGTGATGGAACGGAAAATGAGCGTCCGGCTCGCACGCGATCTCCCACACCGTGCAGCCGAGCCGCCGGAAAATCGGCGGCGCCACCGGTCCACCGACACCGCTGCCGGCGTCGATAACGACTTTCAATGACCGTGACAGCTTGGGCACGTCGGCGAGTAAATACTTATGGTAGGGACCGCCAATTTCGTAGCGCTCCACTTTTCCATCCGGCTTTTCGCGGAAATCATTGCGCTCCATCCTGGCGCGAATATCCTGGATCTGATGTCCAAAAAGTGTGTCCTTGCCGAGGCAGATTTTGAAGCCGTTATACTCCGACGGGTTGTGACTCGCGGTAATCTGAATGCCGCCGTCGACATCGAGATGAAAGAGCGAAAAATAAAGCAACGGCGTCGGACACACGCCTATGTCGTAGACGTGCAGGCCGGCTGAGACCATCCCGGCGATCACCGCATCGGCATAAATGTTCGACGTCGCACGGCAGTCGCGCCCGACGCTGACCCGCGTACCGCCCCGCGCGGCAATCGCTGTGCCATGAACTTTGCCAAGCAACAGCGCAAACTTCTGATCGAAATCCTTTTCCGCCAAACCACGGATGTCGTATTCGCGAAATATGGCTGGATTCATTACCGTTTCCGCTGTGCGCTCCGGCGCGCCAAACGGGCCGCCAACAAGATCGCCTCTTTCATGCTGGTGGCGTCCGCCTCGCCAGTACCGGCGATATCGTATGCGGTGCCGTGATCGACCGAGGTTCTGATAAACGGCGGCCCCAGAGTCAACGCGACGCCGCCGAAGAAATGATGCAGCTTGAGCGGAATGAGCCCTTGATCGTGATACATGCAAACCACCGCGTCATAATCGCCGCGCGCCGCGTGATGAAACAGACTGTCCGCGGGAAAGGGTCCCGCCGCCGCAATCCCGCGGCGGCGCGCGTTCTGCACCGCCGGGGCGATCACCTCGATCTCCTCGTTGCCGAAGATGCCCTCTTCCCCGCCGTGCGGGTTCAACGCCGCCACCGCGATCCGCGGCCGCGCAATGCCGAAAAAATCTTTGAGACCGCGCTGGGTCAATTCCAAGGTCGTTTGAATATTAGCCTGCGTCAGATTACGCGCCACTTTGTTAAACGGAATGTGACCGGTGACCGGCACGACGCGCAGCTTGGCGCCCATGAGCATCATGCGGCACTCGGGTGTGCGGCTCAGCTCCGCAAGGAGCTCCGTGTGACCGGGATAATTGTAACCGGCATCGATCAGAATGCTTTTGCTAATGGGCGCTGTGGCAACCGCGTCAGCGACCTTCGAGAGCGCCAGCTTAGCCGCCACGCAAATATAGCTAAACGAGCCATGGCCGGCGATTTTCGATGGTTTTCCCGGGCGCGAATCCCGGGCGGATAGGGCCGACAGCGAGCAAACCACATGCGCACTTGGATCATTGAGCATGGGAAGGAGCGGTTGTCCAGGTTGCCAACAAACCAGTTTGGGAAACTTAGAGCGGCCTTTGCGCGCGCGCTGCAGGACGCCCCAGTCGCCCAGAATCAACGGTCGCGAGACTTTTTTGATGATCGGATCGACAAGCGCTTTGAGAATCACTTCCGGGCCTATGCCCGATGGATCCCCCATGGTGACGGCGATAATGGGTTTACTCACGGTGGTGCGGAGAAAATTTTGCGCCTGGACGATGCTGTCATCATCCGCGCTAATGTGTGCCGCGTAACGTTAGGGCTTTTTTGAAGAAAACGGATTCAGCGAATCGAGAATCTTCGATGCGACGCCCTTTTCGGCCGGTTGGGGCGGCGACAAGACATCGGGAGCATCTTCCACCGTGTCTTTCGTGAAGAGCGGCATGCCAAAAACACTCACGATGCTTTTTCCCTGTAATGGGTTCTTCGGATCATCTTCTTCAAAGGCAGTTTCTTTCACGATATACGAGAATGGGTTCAGATAGCTCATGAAGGACCGGTCTTCACTACGCGCGGAGCGGCTGGACTTGGCGATCAAATTATCCACCGTGCCTTCTTTAGAATCCTCCGGCTTGAAAACTACGCCGGCGACTTTAATGTCAACCCGGTGCTTGCGCCGTAAGTCCGTCTTGACCCACTTGGCGAAACGTTCCTCCAGCGATTTATTCATCAACTCTTCCTTGATCTTCGGCGCGACGCTGCTGAGCGGCACCGGAGTGCCGGCATCCCTGTCTTCGAGCTTGACGATGTGGACACCCATGCTGGTACGGAAGGGTTGGCTAACCTGTCCCACGGACAGTTTTTGGAATGCCACCTCTTCGATACCGGGAATCAACGTGCCGCGGTTGACCCAACCAATCTCACCGCCGTCGGCCTGTCCCGCACCCTGCGAGTACTCGCGCGCCAGCGCCGCGAAGTCTTCACCCGCGGAGATTCTCTGGTAGAGTTGCTTGCCTTTTGCCATCACGCTTTCAACCCGGTCGGCGGGAGAGTTCTCCGGCAACGTGAGAAGGATGTGGCGAATGCGCGCCCGGTCATTGCTGCGATAATTTTTCCCGTTGAGCTTATAATAGCGCTCGACATCCTCGTCGCTGATCGTGACCTTCCTTCTTACTTGTCGATCGATAAGATCGCTTTTCTCGATTTCTGATTTCACCGATGCTTTATAGCCCGCTAAAGTTTGGTTCTCTCTGCTCAGCGCCAGTTTGAGTTCTTCATCGGATAGTCGATTGTTCTTTTTGACTTGCTCGACGTAGCGATCGACATCGGCGGCGCTGACGACGATTCCCGCTTCTCTCACTTCGGCTTCGAGAAGCTTGTCCGTGATGAACTGCTCGAGAACCTGGCGGTCGTCGGCGCCGATCTGTTTGAGGTCGCCGGAAGGAAATGCCCGGCCCATTTTGTTTTTAGCGTAAGCGTTGATGTTCGAAAGAGTATACGGCTCGCCGTCGATGACGGCGATCAGTTGTTCGATGACAGCGGCGCTGCCGTTTTTTGAAATAGCAAAGAAGAGGAAACTCAACAGCAGGATCGTTCTCATTGCCCGTCTCAGCATCCGCATTTCAGTTGAAAAGGCATTTCGACAGATCATGCCGACAGGTACCATACTCGGCATTAAAAGCCAAACCCCGTCGGCGCTGCCGCCGGATGAAAACCTACGCGCCGCTGTTTGCGATCGACCACGACGGTGCGCATTACTATGAAGGCCATATTGGCGCCGGCGCTGCTTCGAGCGAAGAAGTGGGTGCGGCCCCAGTTTCCCCGACCGCATGTAAAAGTTCCGTTACCTCATCTATCAATCCCACCCATTCCTGATTTTTCGGCACATAAGAAAGCCGCCCGTCGGGCGACAACCGAAACCGAGTTTTTTGCTTGTGAATCAATTCGAGCAATTTTTCTACTTTCATCGGGGATGCAGAATGAAACAACAAAAACACCTTGCCGTCGGAAACAGTGATTTGTTGAACTAGAAATTCCTTCAACACACGGCGTAAATTCATTACCAAAAAAAGATTCTCGACCACGGCGTTGTACGGCCCGAAACGATCTTTGATCTCTTCCTTAAGCTCCTCTAATTCCGCCACATCCCTCAGGCTCGCCAGGCGTTTGTAAAAGTAGAGCCGCTGGTTGGCGTCGGGAATATAATTATCGGGAAAGTACGCCGGAATGCCGAGGCGAATTTCCGGATCGACATCCGGTAAAATCTCCTCGCCCTTGAGCTCCTTCACGGCGTTTTCCATCATCTCGGTGTAAAGCTCGAAGCCTACGGCTGTGATCTGCCCCGATTGTTGGTCACCCAGCAAATTGCCGGCGCCGCGGATCTCTAAATCGTGCAGCGCAAGCTTGAAGCCGCCGCCGAGGCCGTCAACTTCCTGCAGCGCGCGCAGCCGCTTCTCGGCATCAGGCGTGATCGCTTTTTCGCCGGGAATAAGCAAATACGCGTAGGCGTGGCGGTGCGAGCGGCCGACCCGGCCGCGCAGTTGATAGAGCTGGGCTAGGCCGAACTGATCGGCGCGATTGATAATGATCGTGTTGGCATTGGGAAAGTCGAGACCCGACTCGATGATCGCCGAGCAAACCAGCACCTGGGTCTTGTTCTCGAAGAAATCGAGCATGACCTTTTCCAGTTGCTTCGGCCGCATCTGCCCATGCGCCACCGCCATCTTCGCTTCTGGAACCAGATCTGCAAGTTTCAGCGCCAGACGCTCGATGGTCTCGACCCGGTTATGCAGAAAAAACACCTGCCCGCCGCGCTCGAGCTCGCGCAAGATCGCGTCGCGAATCAATTTCTCGTCATAGCGAGTCACATAGGTCTGAATCGCCAGGCGGTCCACCGGCGGTGTTTCAATGATGCTGAGATCCCGGATACCGACCAGCGACATGTGGAGCGTGCGCGGGATCGGCGTCGCGGTGAGACTCAGCACGTCGACAAGCTGGCGCATTTTTTTAAGCCGCTCTTTATGGACTACCCCGAAGCGGTGCTCTTCGTCGACGATGACCAGGCCCAAATCCTTGAACTCGACGTCTTTTTGCAACAGGCGATGGGTCCCGATAACGATATCGACCTTGCCCTTCGCCGCCTCTTCCAGGACTTGACTAACCTCTTTCGTCGTAAGAAAGCGACTGACCATCTCGACGCGCACCGCGTGATTGCGGAAGCGATGGCGAAAGGTCTGCAAGTGTTGCTGCGCCAGGATGGTCGTCGGCGCCAGCACCGCGACCTGCTTGCCGCCTTCGACCGCGAGAAACGCGGCGCGCATGGCCACTTCGGTCTTGCCGTAGCCGACGTCGCCGCAAACTAACCGATCCATCGGCTTTTTGCCTTGCATGCCGGCCAGCGTCTCGTCGATGGCGCGCTGCTGGTCGGGAGTTTCCTCATACTCGAACGCCGCTTCGAACTCTTTATACATATTGTCCGGCGCCGCGAAAGCCGTGCCCGCGCGCGCTTCGCGCAAAGCATAGAGCTGGACCAACTCTTCGGCCATGGCGAAGATCGACTTGCGCGCTTTCGCCTTGACCTTTTCCCACGCGGTGCCGCCCAAACGGTCCAGCGCCGGTGCGGCGCCGTCGCCGCCGATGTATTTCTGCACCATGTTGATGCGGTCCACCGGCAAATACATGCGATCGCCGCCGGAATATTCCAAATGGAGAAACTCACCTTCGATGTCCGCGACTTTCATGAATTTGAGGCCGCGATAGACACCGATGCCGTGATCGAGATGAACCACGTAGTCGTCCTGCTTGAGCTCGCTCAAACTGGTCAGGAAATGACTGGGGTAATTTTTCCCGGCAGAGACCGGCTGGCGCTTGCGCGTGCCGAAAATCTCATCGAACGTAACGAGAACCAGGCGCGCTTCCGGCAAACGAAAGCTCTGATGGAGGTAACCGCACACAATCGCCCGGTTAAAATCCTCGCGCATCAACAGGTCGCGCGCCGGCCCGTCGATGAGCGGAACATTGAGATCGTAATAGCTTAAAAGCTCGCCCAGGCGCGCCGCATCCGACCGGGTCGGCGCCACAAAAACCACCCTTTCCGCGTGCCATGACTTTAGCCGTTCGACCAACGGGGAGAGCGACGCATCTTTGCCGTGTAACGCGGTCTCCTGGCGAATGTCCGCGGTCAGATAGGATTCCACGTTGAGGGTGGCGGCCTGCGCTTGGTCGGACGCCGCCATAACAGTCAGGGCTTCGCCCTGAACCAGTGAGAACGGTGCAAGCGCGTCGCGCCATTGATGCTCGTTTAAGTAGAGCGTTTCCGCTGGCGCCACCAGCCGGTGTTCTTCTCCGGCGTTTTGATTGCGCTCCCATGCCACCCGGCCAAACCGTTCCACTTCCGCTTCCACGCGATCAGCGCCGTCGAGCCAAATCAATGTTTGTTCCGGCAAATACGAAAACACCGGCACAAGGGCCGGGCTGAAGTAAGGCACCAGAAACTCCAGGCCAGGGAACGGAATGCCCGAACGCAAGGATTCGAGCAGCCTATTTTTTTCTTTTCGGTCGACTTCCAATTCAGCAGCGCGCTGGTCGAGGCGGCGCAAAGAGTCGTCAAGGCCGGCGCCCTTGAGCGAAAACTCTTTCATCGGCAACAAGACCATTTCTTCTTGAAGTCGCTCGGTTCGCTGGGTCGACGGATTGAACTCGCGGATCGAATCCAATCGATCGTCGTCGAATTCGAGGCGCAATGGCCGGGCGTAGGCCGGCGAGAAAAGATCCACGATGCCGCCGCGCACGCTGAAGTCGCCGCGCTCTTCGACCAGCGGCACGTTGTGGAAACCCCACTGAACCAAATGTTCGAGCAGCGCGTCGCGCGCCAGATCCTGGCCGGCGACCAGATAGAGATACGATCGCTTGAGCGCTTCCCTAGGGAGGACGCGCTGCATCAACGCGGCGGGAGTCGCGATCAGGATCGGCGCAGATTCCTCGACCAGCTTGTAGAGTCCTTCGAGGCGGCCGGCGATGTTCTCGGGATGAGGGGAAAGATTTTCAAACGGCAGCACTTCCCACGACGGGAAGAGATGCAAGCGGGTGCGAAAAGGCTCGGCCGCGCCATCGGCGCCGAGAAAAAAAAGGAGATCGTCATAAAGATTCTCGGCCTCGGGCGCTCCGGGAACGACGATCAATATCGGCCGTTGCACTCGTTCCGCGATCAAAGACAGCACCCAAGCGTGCGCCCCGCCCTGAAGCCCTTGAACGCGCTTGCTGCCGGTCCATTTTCCCCGGAGAAAGCCTACCAGTCGATCCGCGACGGCGCTCGTGCTCATAAGAAAAAACCGAAACGTTGCAACTTAATCTTCGGAATGTCTGACGCGGAAGGCTGGGCGCCGGCGGCTTCCGCAGTCTTCGCCCATGCCTCCGCGTTTTGACATAGCTCTTTGACCTGAACTTGCAAGAACGCCGGTTGGTAGTTTTCCAAACGAATGAGCGCCTGGTAGATCAGTCGCACCGGCCCTTTGATCTCGCCGAAATCACAGAACAGCCGATAGGCGGCAGCCAGGCCGATCAATCCTTCGAGAAAGGCCTTATTCTCCTGATCGGTCTCGTGATAAAAGCTTTCCAAAACTTCGTGGGAGTCGAAAAATTTACCCTGGTTGAATAGAGAGATGCCCTCTCGCAGCCGAACGTCCATGAGATTTCGCTACAACAAAAACTAACAGCTTCTCCACAGCGCCTCAAGAAAGAAACGGGAAGTTAATTTCCGGCCCAGAGCCGTTTATCGTAGTTGGCCACCGCGGCCACAGAAGCGACCCAGATGCACAGGTCCGAAATCCCGAGCAGCATCACTGAAAGCCCGAAGGACACCAGATAACTTCCCGTCCAGTCATGGAACGCTCCACCCAAATACGAACCGAGCGCTCCGCCAACGCCGACGGCGACAGTCGAGTAGCTGAGGATTGAGCCGAAACCTTTGCCGGAAAAAATATCCGCGGTCAGAGCGGAAAAGATGACCGCGCGAGAACCGAAGCCGATGCCGAAAAAAATCACATAGACGTACAGCAGCCAGGCTTGGCTCGGATTGCGTAAGATCATCAGCGCGCCGACGCCGATGACGGTCATCGCGATATTGAGGGTATAGGCGGCTTGTTTTGACAGGCGGTCGGCAATGAATCCAAAAATCACCCTGCCGAAACTGCTGGTGATGCCGGCCAGGCCGAAAACCGAAGCCGCCAAAAATTTGCTGAAACCCACGTCGACCACATGCGCGACTTGATGGGTGACGATCACGGTCGTGCCGCACGCAGCCGCAATACGCGAAATGAAAAGCAGCCAGAACTGCAAACTTTGCAGCGCGAGTCTCGCCGTCCATTGATTGCCGGCGGTGCTTTTTTCGGAATCTGGGTGCAAACGTCCACCGTGCACAGCGTGCCCGTGCGGCCCCTGCCGGTAGTAAAGCCAGACCACCGGCAACATGCCGATCAGCGCGAGCGCAGAGAAAATCTCGAACGCGCGCGCCCAACCATAACCCGAAATCAGCCATTCGCTCAGCGGCGCCAGCACCATGATGCCGACGCCGGAGCCGGCATAGACGAACCCGATCGCAGACGCCCGCTTGGTGGAAAACCATTCCGATATCAAAAAAACGTGCGGCACCATGCCGGTAAATGTAAAACCGACGGCTAGGATGACGCCGAAGCAAATGTAGAGCTGCCACAGCTCGGAGACCCGGCCGCTCAGAAACAGGCCGATGACCAGCGCAAGGCAACCGGCGATCGCAATTTTCTTGGTGCTATATCGATCGAGCAAGTATCCGACCACCGGCGACAGTAAAGCATCGACGGCGAGTACGATGGAAAAGATTCCCGCCGTCGCGCCTCGGCTCCAACCGAAGGTATCGAGCAAAGCGACGTTGAAAACGCCGAAAGACGAATGCATCCCGCGGGAAATTCCCAGCACCACGAAAGCGATACCGGCAATAAACCAAGGTGTGGGCGAAAAGCGCATGATGGAAAAAGCTTTGTCCTGCTTAACAGAGACGATTTACCTGCACAAGGCGATGAGTAGTGCTATAAAAGCCGGCAAGAATGATCAGAAAACCAACTTGAGTTTTCGTCACGCCGCGCTTATTCTATGAGCGCAATTTATGAAGGCTCTGCACTGGCTCTGCGCCATCGCGCTACTTCTCCTGCCTGCATGCGCAGCACTGGAGTCGCAAAGCGACTTTCTGGCGGGGCGGCGCGCGCTGATGCGGGGCGAGCCGGATAATGCCCTGTCTTACTTCCAACGCGTCGCCCAGAGCGACCCGGCTTACGTGTCCGAATCCGTTTCGCCGCGTAAAAGTATTTGGACTTATGTCGGCCGCGCGCATTACAATTCGGGGCGCTACGACGCCGCTCGATCTGCATTCGAAAAGGCTCTGACGCACCGCAGCGACGACTATGTGGCGAAATTGTATCTCGGCTTGACACTGGTTCGTCCATCGCCGGCGCCGCCGCCGAGCAATGCCTTCAACTTGCAGGAAGTCACCTTTGCGCTGCGCGAAGGGGTCGAACCTAAACGGGTGGCAGCGTTGGCGCGCGGGCGCGGCGTCGCCTTCGACGTGACTAAGGAAACCGAGAGCCAGTTGCGAATCGCGGGGGCGGACACCTTTCTGCTCAACGAGCTACGAAGTCTGCGAGCGGATAGCGCCAAACAGGTGAAACCCGGCGAAGCGCGCCGCGTGCAGGGAGGCAAAGAGGTGAGCGCGGCTTTGTCGGGACTTTCGGAGTGGTTGGATTATACCGTCAGTTATACAACCCAAGGAAAATTTTGGGACCCGTCGCAAGAGCTCCGCAAACAGATTCAGGCCAGTACCAGGCAGGTGGCCGCGCAACCGATGGATTGGGAACCGGTCATAGCGAATTTGGAATGGCTCGGCTACAAGTTGGAAGAAGAAAGTGATCGCGCGCGCCGCGACGAGAGCGCGGAACGCGATCGGCTATTGAAGCGCTAGAATGAAATCGCGGCAAGGCACTGCTTTAACAATTGGCCTTGTGGCCTAGGACTTTCTCGGCGTTGCAAGCTCTTTTCGTCTGCTCAATCTCTTTTCGAATTTCCTCACTCACCGAATCCAGGATCTTGGCTTTTTCCAATTCGGCCAAGGCAGCCGCGTAGTTTCCCTGCTCGCGAAAACTCTGAGCACGATCGATGTGCGCGGAGATCCGTGCCCCAGCTTGTCCATTTTCCGGCAATTTTACCGGCGGCTGCGGCGGCGACTCCGCTGTTTTAGTCCGCGGCTCCTCCGGCTTCTTGGGAGCCTCTTTGATCAGTAACGTAATCGGGGAACTCGCTAGGTCGTCGGATCGTGCAACGATGCGTATTTTTCCCGGACGCCGGGCGACCAGCTCCCCGCGATCGTTAAGCGATGCAACGTTGGTATCGCTAATCTGCCATTCGATCCCGCTCGAAAGGTATTTTTCGCTGTTGTCCGAAAATCTGCCCTTGGCGCGCAGCGCGATTCTCTCGCTTTCGACGAGTTCCTGCTTACTCGAGCTGACATTCAATGCCACGAGCTTCGGCGCGACGGGAGGTTTTGGAATCGGCTTGACGCTTTCAACCCCGAGCGTCCATTCGGAGCTTTCAACGGCACCGATTTTTGCGATAATATTCGTCGTGCCGGTTTCTAACGCCTTCACTTCCCCGTGCTCGTCTACAGTGGCGACGCGCATGTCCGTGCTCACCCACTCGACGCCGTCCCTGATGGCGCTTTGGGATCCATCGGAATAGCGCCCCTGCGCCGATAGCTTGAGCGTTTCCGAGGTCTTTATCGTCTTGCGGTCAGCGCTCACCGAAAGGTTTGTCAAGCGCGGGGTCGCGACTTTCGAGGACTCTATCTCGGGCGCCACCGGCACAACGGAACTGTCTTTGAAATTCAACCAGTCGTTTCGCACGGCGAAGAACGCCAGGATTACAAACGCTCCCAGCGCGGCTTTTGGCCAATGGAGCGACATCCATCGAGGGATACTTCGGCTCGGCTGTGGCGGCGGTGCAAAATCACGAATCGGTGCTACGGCTTTCTCATCACGCGGAGTCAACAATGATTTAAGGTCCGCGACTAATAGCCGGCCAGCCGGGTGGTGGGCTGAACCATCCCAGTTGATGAGATCAGCGGCTTGAATCGCGCGAAACCCCATCGGCGGCTCGACCCGTTGGAGCAACACCGGGACCAGCGTCTTGCCAAGCCGGCGCGCTTCCTCGGCTTCCTCGGCCACCCACGGGCTCTTCACCGAATTCTCCGACCAGAGCACGATCATGCAGCGCGTAGCATCGACAGCCTCCTCCAGCACGGACCGCCAGCTGCGCCCGGCGGGGATGCGCCGGTCCCACCACACGCGCCAACCCTCGGCCTCAAGAAAGGCCGCCAGTTGCGCCGCGCGGTCGCGATCCTCATTGGCGTAGCTGATGAATATGTCGTCCATACAAAAATAGTTATAAAAGGCTAGCACGCTAATTCTACCAAATGCCCGGACAATTGTAATTGGAAATTAATTGGCATCACTTGTCGAACCCCGGCGATTTGACCGAGAATCAACAAGGGTGATAGATCCACGGGTAGAACTGATAATCGAAGGAGTAGCCCATGGCGATTTCTACTCTCAGGACCGATGTGGCCATCATTGGCGGCGGCGGCGCGGGCATTCCCGCAGCTATAGAAATCCATCGCGCCGGCGGCAAGGCCATCGTCCTGGAAGCCGGCGCCGAATGCGGCGGCACGGCAGCGATCTCCGGCGGCGGTTGCTGCATCGTCGGCACGCCGCTGCAAAAATCCCAGGGGATCGAGGACACCCCGGACATGGCGTTCGAAGACTGGGTGAAATGGGGCGGCGGGGCCGCCGACGAGGTGTGGGCGCGCTATTACCTCGAGCACACTCTGCACGATCTTTATCACTGGGCAGAAAGCTGCGGCGCAAAGTGGGTCGACATGAAATTCCAGGAAGGCAATCGGGTGCTGCGCTGGCATCGGCCCGACAACAACGGTCTCGGCTTGATGACGGCGCTCATCAAGACCGCCGAGTCGTTGTCGAATATCACGATCATGACTTCGACCAAAGCAGGCAAACTGCTGACGCAAGACGGTCGAGTATGCGGCGTCACGGCCACCAGGAACAGCGACGCATTGGAAATTCACAGTCAAGCCGTGGTTGTCGCCACCGGCGGGTTCAACTCCAATTTAGATATGGTCTTGGAACACCGGCCCGAGTTCAAGAAATTTAAAGTCATGGAAGGCTCAGGGTTCGGCGCCAAAGGCGAAGGCCACAAGATGATCAAAGAGTTGGGCGGCTACTTCACCCACATGGAACACATCTGGTTCTACGTCTATGCCACGCCCGATTACCGTGACCCGCAGCAGAGACGCGGATTGGTTTTTCGCATGGTGCCCGGTTACATCTGGTTCAACCAGCAGGGCAAGCGTTTCCATAATGAATCGCTCACCGGCGGCGCCTCTGCGACACCGGCACTCCTGGCGCAGAATCCGCCGCACGCCTGGGCGCTCGCCGACACGCCGATGCTCGGCAAAATCGACGTCGCCGATCCGTACTACCGGCGCGGCGACGTCATCGACCGCGCCAAAGTTCAGGAGCTGTTGGACAACTCACCGTTCATCAAAAAAGCCGACACGCTTGAAGAGCTCGGCAAGAAAACCGGCGTGGAAAACCTGGCGAATTTTCTCGCCGAGATCGAAGCCTATAACCAATGTTTTGACGCCGGCCTTGAAAAAGAGCCCAAGTTCGGCAAGTCGCTCAAAGGCGCGAAGAAATTCGATACGCCGCCCTACTACGCGATTCAGATTTTCCCGCTGGCGCGAAAAAATTTCGGCGGCGTCAAGACCGATCTGCGCTGTCGCGTGCTCAACAAGTATTTCGAACCGATCCCGGGTCTGTACGCCGCCGGCGAAGTCGCCGGCATGGCGGGTGGTCATGTCAACGGCAAAGCCGGCCTCGAAGGCACCATGCTCGGCCCATCGGTCTTTAGCGGCCGCGTCGCCGGCGCCTGGGCGGCCAATGAAGCTGGTTTCGGACCTGGCTTCGTTGGCAAGCCGAACCGGCCGGAGTTAGATTAAGATAACGGCCGTTCAAAAGTTCAAGGTTCAACCGTTCAACGTTCCGGATCCAACCTTGAACCTTTGAACCTTGAACAGCACCGTAAAGGGCAGCCAAGTTGCAATCGTAGAATATCATGTCCACACCCGCCGACAGTAGCGAGGTAATGACGGTGCGCGGCTACTGCGCGCTCTGCACGGCGCATTGCGCGACCATCGCCACAGTCGAGAACGGTCGGATTACGCGACTCGATCCCGATTGCGATCATCCCAACGGCGGCGTTATGTGTATCAAAGGCAAAGCCGCGCCGGAGCTCGTCTATAATCGCGATCGGCTCGATTATCCCCTCAAGCGTACCCGGCCAAAAGACGCCGCCGATCCAGGCTGGCAACGAGTCTCATGGAACGAAGCGCTCGATGATATCGCGCGGCGCATTCTGGAAATTCGCGATCGTTATGGCGCCCGGTCAATCGCGCTCGCCAAAGGGACGAAGAGCGGCACGTCGGTGGACGACGTGGAGCGTTGGCTCGGGCGATTGCTCAATCTCATCGGCAGTCCGAATTGGGTTTCTACGACCCACGTTTGCAACTGGCACAAGGACACAGGCTTTAGCTACACCTTCGGCACGAACTTGCCGACGCCCGACTTAGAACACAGCAAAACGTTTCTTCTCTGGGGGCACAACCCGAGCTCAACCTCGCTGATACTGGCTCACGATATCGTTCAAGCCCGGTCGCGCGGCATGAAAACCGTCGTCGTCGATCCGCGCCGCATCGGTATCGGCGCGCAAGCGGACATGCTCCTCCAGCCACGTCCCGGCGCCGACGGCGCCCTGGCCCTGGCGCTCATCCATTGCTTGATGGAAGAGAGTTGGTACGACGCCGCTTTCGCGCGCCAATGGACCAACGGTACTTTTCTGCTGAATGTAGCGACGGGTGGAATCGTGACCGAAGACGGTCTTTCGCCGGCGGGAGCCAGTAATCGGTATATGGTATGGGATGAAGCGAGCGCTAAACCCGCAGTTTACGATCCTGCCACGGGCAACTACGACCGTGACCGCGTGACACCGGCGCTTTTCGGCACTCACTCGCTCAAAGGAAAAGACGGCGTGGAAATTTCATGCAAGCCGGTCTTCGAACGGCTCGGCGAAATCGCCGCGCCGTTTGCCCCGGAACATTCGGAGAAAATCCACTGGGTGCCGGCGCAAAAAGTTTGGCAGACGGCGCTCCTGTTGGCGCACAACCGTCCGGTCAGCATGTACATGTGGAACGGCCTCGGCCAGCATACCAACGCAACGCAGACCAGCCGGGCAATAGCTTCACTTTACGCGCTCATCGGCGACTTCGATCGTCTCGGCGGCAATGTCAATTTTCCCAAAGTACCGGTGAACGACGTTGGCGGCAAAGAGTTCTTGCCGAAGGAAGCCAATGCCCTCCGCGTCGGGCGCGAACGCAAGCCGCTCGGGCCGCCGGCCAAGCCGGGGAATTGCGCCGCCTACGATATTTTCAACGCGATCTTGGACGAGCGGCCGTATCCGATCAAAGCCCTGCTGAATTTCGGCTCGAACACGATCATGTCGAATGCCGATTCGCGGCGCGGGCGCGAAGCCATGAAGGCGCTCGAATTCGGCGTCGCCGCGGATCTTTTCATGACGCCGACGGCGGAACTTTGCGATTACGTGCTGCCGGCGACGAGCTTTCTCGAGATGTCGAACATCACGACCGCGTTCGAGCATCGACGCGAGGGCAAGACCCATTTGCAGCATCGCTCGGCCGTCATCGAACCCTTAGCTGAGCGCCGCTCCGACACCTGGATCATCTTTGAACTAGCCAAGCGGCTCGGTTTCGGCGAGCATTTCTGGCAAGGCGATATAGAAGCAGGCTACGCCTACGAGCTTGAGCCGAGCGGCGTCACGCTCGATCAATTGAAGAATTCCCCGGGCGGAATTTCTCTTCCTGCCGAACCCAATTACGAGAAACATGCGAAGCCAGCCCCAGCAGGGAAGGCGCGCGGTTTCGCCACACCGTCAAAAAAAGTCGAACTCTATTGCCTGCCATTCGCGGCCCATGGAGTTGCCGCCTTGCCGGAGTATGTAGAGCCCGCGCTCAGTCCGCTCAGCCGCCCGGACATCGCGGCGGATTTTCCGCTTGTGCTGACCAACGCCAAATTCACCACGTTCGTGCACAGCCAGCAGCGGGCGCTGCCGAGCCTGCGCAAGTCCTCGCCCGAGCCGAGCGCCGATATTCATCCTGAAACAGCGCGCCGGTTCGGTGTTAGCAATAAAGAATGGATGATCGTTGAAACACCGCGCGGCGCGATCAAAGTGAAAGCGCGCGTAACCTCCAACATCGTGCCGGGCATCGTCTGCTGCCAGCACGGCTGGTGGCAAGGCTGCAAAGAACTCGAATTGCCCGGCTACAATCCTTACGATTCAAGCGGCGCAAACCCTGCGACCCTGATTGGCGCAGACCTGGCGGACCCAGTCAGCGGCTCACTGCCGCACCGTTCCTTTCTGTGCCGCATCAAGGCAGCCGAGTGACTGGGGTCGTAAAGCCGGCGTATTCAAAATCTCTCGAGATAAAAATAACAATTCCCCTGGCGAGAGTTGCGAAAGGCTAGAGTTTACGCTCGCTCACGTCGGCGACAAAGGTTGAGACAATTCCCTCCAACGCTTCACTCCACCCTTTCGCGAGCGCTTCCGGTGATTTTTCCTTTAGCGGTACTGATTTCAGATAGCGTTTCTGCAGCACGATGCCGGGATTCCCCGGATTTTCGTTGTGGAGAAAAAATTCGATCTCTAAAACGGCCGTGGGAGCGGTCGGTTGTCGAAAGTCGCCGTAAAGTGAGTTTATCGAACCCTCCAGGACGTAATTCGCAGTGAGCGAACTCGTCGGGCCGACGACAAACTTGAATTTGGCTGAAGCCGCCAGAGCCTTGCGCGTTTCTTCAGTGATCATCACCGCCGGGGAGGACAGAAATTGATTGTAAAAATCCGATTCGTATTCTGTTTCCGATGTCCGGTAGATGAACCCTCGATCCGCATAGCGCGGCGAAATTTGCAAATGGGCGACGGACAGAATTTGCCCGTCCCCAGGGTTGCCGCTCCTGGCGTCCTTCACTTCAATGACAAAATAGCGCTTTTCCGGATAGCTTCTTTCCAGGCTGACGCAACTGTAACAAAAGAGCGAAAGCAACAGGGCGCCATATCGCGCCAGTCTCGCTGCTAAAATCATCGTGGCATGACCTTCGAAGGCGCCGGCG
>Ga0209486_10000406_pt1 | contig 19513 bp, 17 predicted proteins | sample NCCompost_FD_187518 | JGI IMG/M metagenome (GOLD analysis project Ga0209486, IMG submission 187518) | Agricultural soil microbial communities from Utah to study Nitrogen management - NC Compost (SPAdes) (version 2) | ecosystem: Environmental > Terrestrial > Soil > Agricultural land | place...
GTTATGTGAAGGGCGGCGGCGACATGATCTGGTGGTCCGAGCGCGCGGGCTGGGGTCACTACTACCTGTACGATCACCACGGGAACTACAAACGCCCGCTCACGTCAGGCACCTGGCGCGCGGATCAGATCCCGCAGATCGACACCGTCGGTAGTGCGGTGTACATCAGCGGCGTCGGTCGGGAACACGGCGAAAATCCCTACTACCGCCACCTGTACCGCGTGAACGCGGATGGCTCTGGCTTCACCTTGATTGATGCCGGCGACTTCAACCACGCGCCGACGATATCACCGACCAGGAAGTACGTGGTCGACAACTTCTCGCGCGTGAACGCCCCGACACGATCCGTGGTGCGTGACGTCACCGGTACGATGGTCATGGAGCTGGAGTCGACCGATGTCGCCGCACTCAAGGAGCTCGGCTGGCGGCCGCCGGAGCCGTTCATGGTGAAGGCGGCCGACGGTGTCACCGAGATCTACGGGAACATGTGGAAGCCGTTCGACTTCGATTCGACGAAGAAGTACCCGATCGTCGCGCACGTGTATCCTGGGCCGCAGACGGAACAGGTGAACACGACCTTCAACGCCGGCGGCGTGCAGCAGCAGCTGGCGCAGCTCGGGTTCATCGTGATCCAGATCGGGAATCGGGGCGGCAGTCCGTTGCGCTCCAACGCGTACCAGAACTTCAGCTACTACAACCTCCGCGACTACGCGCTGGCCGACAAGAAAGCAGGGATCGAGCAACTCGCCGCGCGGCATTCGTTCATCGACATCCACCGCGTCGGGATTTACGGGCACTCCGGCGGCGGCTTCCTGACCGGCGCCGCGCTGATGCTTCCGCCGTACAACGACTTCTTCAAGGTTGGCGTGTCATCGGCGGGGAATCACGACAACAACATCTACAACCAGAACTGGAGCGAGCAGTATCACGGGCTCAAGGCCGTGACCGCGGCGGATTCGGCTCGATTGCGGCGCACCGCCAGTGGACGCGGACCGGCAGCAACGACGTCAGCTGATACCGGATTCGCCGACGACTCGCTGCGGTACGAGATCAAGGTGCCGACGAACGTCGAGCTGGCGGCGAACCTGAAGGGCAAGTTGTTGCTGGTGCACGGCGACATGGACAACAACGTGCATCCCGGCAACACGATCCGACTGGTGAACGCGCTCATCAAGGCGAACAAGCGGTTCGATTTCATGCTGCTACCCGGTAAGGCCCACGGCTTTGCGGACTACCAGCCGTACTTCAACCGGATGCTGATGGAGTATTTCGCGGAGCACTTGCTGGGGGATAATTACCGGCGGTCGGCGGAGATTCGTTAGGGCGGGGTATGGGGCATGGGGCATGGGGCATGGGGCATGGGGCGCGGGGCACGGGGCACGGAGCATCAGTTGCCATGCCCATGCCCCATGCCCCATGCCCTATGCCCCTCGATAGACGCACCCCACCGTACACGTCTCGCGCACTTCCACGGAGGATAGCAGCGGAAGCGCGCCCCGCAGCCGTTCAAAGATCCACTGCGCGAGCACCTCACTGGTGGGATTCTCGAGACCGTCGATCTCGTTGAGGTAATGATGGTCGAGGGTTGCGTAGAGCGGCGAAAATGCCCTCTTCACGTCCGCGAAATCGATCACCCAGCCCATCTTCGGATCGACCGGGCCCGTCACGGTGACCCGGACGCGGAACGAATGCCCGTGCAGCCGCGCGCATTTGTGGTCGGGCGCGACGTTAGGCAGTCGGTGAGCCGCCTCGAAAGTGAAGTCTGCAAACAGGTCCATGCTTGACTGGATGGCGGAGGTGGGAGGTGGGATGTGGGAGGACCCGACCGCGCATTACCGCGGCATCAGTTTTCTGAATCTGGTTCCTCCCACCTCCCACCTCCCACCTCCATTCAGCGAATCCCAAGGAGCTTGTGAGTTTGGAGACTCAGTCTCCATTGTGGGTGTCGAAGGCAGTACTCCAACGCAGCGCGAGTATTGGCCTCTGTTTCGGCGCCATAGAGTGGCTGCAGGTAAAACAGCTTGAAATCCCAATCCGCATACCGCTCCGGTGGTGCGCCGTGTTGCGGGTACACCAGCTTCAACTCGTCCCCACGCCGGAGGATCGTGTTCGCGTTGGCTTTCGGACTCACCGTCGTCCAGTCGATGCCATCAGGTGGAAGACAGGTGCCATTGGTCTCCACGGCGACCTCGAACCCGGCGGCGTGAAAGGCGTCGATCGCTTCGCGATCCAGTTGAAGCAAAGGCTCACCGCCGGTGCAGACGACGTACGGCGCGCCCCGACCGTTCCCCTGCCACGCGGCACGAACCGCGGCTGCGAGCTCGTCTCCCGTCGCGAACTTTCCGCCATCGGGGCCGACACCCACGAACTCCGTGTCGCAGAATGTGCACACCGCGTCCGCTCGATCGGCCTCACGTCCCGTCCACAGGTTGCAGCCACTGAAACGGCAGAACACCGCCGGACGGCCAGCACGCGCGCCCTCACCCTGGAGCGTGTAAAAAATCTCGCGAATGGTGTACATCAGGTCGGCGCGGCGGCTGCATAACGAGCGGGGTCCGTAGCGCCCGCCTCGGCAAACCCCTTGCGCCGTAGCTGGCAGGCGTCGCAATGACCGCAGGCGGCGCCGTCAGCCGTCGGATCGTAGCAGCTGATGGTTTCGGAATAGTCTACGCCGAGCGAGATCCCCAGCTCGATGATCTCCCGTTTGCTCATCCGGATGAACGGGGAATGCACCACGAGCCGCTGGCCACCGACCGCCGCTCGTGTCGCGAGGTTCGCCATCCGTTCGAAGGACTCGATGTATTCCGGCCGGCAGTCCGGATAACCCGAGTAATCAACCGAGTTCACGCCGATGAACAGGTCACTCGAGCCTAACACCTCGGCCCACGCCATGGCGTACGACAGGAAGATCGTGTTCCGGCCGGGGACGTACGTGACCGGGATCTCCTTCTCGTCAATCGGGCGGTCCTTGGGAATGATGCCGGCGCCGGTGAGCGCCGATCCACCGAACGACTTCAGGTCGATGTCGAGCACCACATGCTTGAGCACCCCATAACGTTCGGCGGCGCGGGCCGCGGCCTGGACCTCGAGATCGTGGCGCTGGCCGTACCGGAATGAGAGCGCATGGATGAGAAACCCCTTGGTAACCGCGAGGGCGAGAAGGGTCGTGGAGTCCATGCCGCCGCTGAGAAGCAGGACGGCGGGGCGGGGGGGCTCTTCGGAGGTCGTCATGCCGCCGAAAGATAGGCTTTGCCTCGAGAGCTGCGTACTGATTGCTGATTGCTGATTGCTGCTGCCTGTGCGGCGTGCTTGGGCTAGTACGTGGCTCCAGCCCCAGTACGAAGCATCAGCTGCAGCAATCAGCAATCAGTACGCAGCCGCTTCAGATCTGGCGCCTAGCCTTTCAACGCCCCGACAAGCTCCCTAAGCTGCTCCGACCCATGCATCAGCTGCGTCGACGCCGAACTCATCTGCTCGCAGGCGGCGCTCTGTTCCTGCGTGGCCGCGCTGACCTGCTGCGCGGCGGCCGCATGGCCTTCGGCCGTTCGGGCAATCGACTGCACGCCCTCGGCAGCAGTCGCAACGATCGCGGCATTTCGCTCGGCACGCATCGCCACATCGCCGGCCGCTGTGCGCGTACGCTCTGCCGCCGACGTGATCGCATCGAGCGCCGAGTCGATGTTCCGCGAGACATTTTCGATTTCGCTCACGTTCGCCACGCCCGCTTCCATCGCGCGCGTTGTGGAAGAGACGCGCGACGTCACCAGCGTCGTCAGTTGGACCACGTCTTCGGCGGCGAGCTGCGCCTGCTCAGCGAGCTTGCGGACTTCGTCGGCGACGACCGCGAAGCCACGACCAGCGTTGCCCGCGCGCGCGGCCTCGATCGCCGCGTTCAATGCGAGAAGATCGGTCTGCTCGGCAATGCGACTCACCGTCGCCACAAAGCGATTGATCTCTTCGGCGGTGCTGTTGAGGGCGACCACTTCCTTTGCCGCGTCCTGCACGGTGTGGCGAACGGCACTGAGAATCCCCATTGCGCGCTCGATTTCGGTACGACGAGAGCGGGCCGATTCTCCGATCGCACCGGCAAGATTCGTCAACTCACCGGAACCCGATCGCATTTCCTCGGCGTTATTCCGGATCGAGCGCAACGCCTCATCGACGGACTTGAGCTGGCGCACCTGGCTCTCGGCGCCACTCGATACTTCGGTCATCGACGATGCCATCTGGGTCGCCGACGCCGAGATCTGCTCGGTCACATTGGCGAGGTCGCGAGCCGAGCCGGCGACGTCGTCGGCGGTCGTGTTGGCCACGGCGACGACGCGTGCGAGAGAATCAGCCGTGCCGTTCATCGCCTCGGCGAGCTCGCGGAACTCACCAGGCATGTCGCCCTCGGTTCGTGCCCCGAAGTTTCCGCTGCTGAGCGCGCGTGCGTGCGTCACGAGGCGGCGCATCGGCTCCGAGATCCAGTTGACGGTGCTGAACACGACCATGAGTCCCAACACCACCGAGACAGCGATCGCGATGAGCATCCACATCGCACGCCGCTCCACGTCCACGCGCAACGCGCGCGACGCCTCGCTCACCACGCGTGACTTGAGGATTGCGAGCTGGTCGAGATCGCGACTGAGCGAGTCAACCATGCCACGGGCCACGTTGACGACGCGGTCCGACTCCTCGCGACGGCCAAGATCGGCAAGGCGATGCGCCATCGCGTACTGCGTCTCGATGGCCGATAACGTGGCATCGATACTGGCGATCAGTGAAAGCGCTTCCTCGTCCTGACCCTTGTTCCGGTACATCTCGCGCTGGACGCGGTGCGCTTCACTCGCGAATTGCCTGAAGTCGGCCTGCGACGCCGAATCGCGCGCCTGCAGGTATCGTGCGGCCGCGGCGAGTTCCTGCGTCACATTCGACGACAAGCGCGTTGCCTGCTGCCCATCCTCGCGCACTTCGGACAGCGTGTCGCCAATGAGCGTCGACATCGTGAGCATCGACGCACGCGCGATGAGCCCGGCCGCGACGAAGAGTCCAACCAGAACCCAGAAGCCGGTCAGCAATCTCTGGCGAATGCTGCGGAATCGAACGCGCGCGCTCATGGACCCGCTCCGCGCTCGACAGTCAGTGATCCACGCCGTACGCGCGTCATCACGATGCCGCGACCGACGACGTCGCCGCTTTCGCGGAATGCGATCGGGCCGGTCACGCCCGCGTGTGGTTCACCCGTCGAGAGGCTGACGAGGAAGTCGCGAATCGCCGTGCGCGAAACGCCGACCCGGTCGATCGCGTTGGCGAGAACCATGGTCGCGTCGTAGGCCAGCGCGGCGTTGCCGTCAGGATCCTCGTGATATCGCTCTCGATAGGCACGCACGAAACTCTGTGCTTCAGCGCGCGGATCTTCCGCCGAGAAGGGAGCGCCGACGAAGACGCCCTCGGCGATGGCGGTATCGAGGGCGAGTGGCGTCCAACCGTCGCCACCCATGTATGCTGAAGCGAGCGACTGTCGTCGCGCTTCGGTCAGGAATATACGGCCTGAAGCATCTGTGCCCGCGACGAACACGAGGTCGGGCGCCTTGACGCGCAGATAAGCGACATACGGTTCGAGACTCGTCTTCCCGTCCGAAGGAATCGGGTCGAGCGCAACGATCTCTCCGGTGTAAGCTCGGCGGAACGATTCGGCCAGGCCACGACCATATGAGTTGTTTTCGAAGAGGATCGCGGCGCGCTTGAAGCCTCGTGCGGTGGCGAAACGCGCCATGTCGATCCCGTTCGCAGAATCCGACGTGATGACCCTGAACGTCCAGGCGGAAACGCCCGTGAGGTCAGGAGAACTTGCCGTCGTGGCGATAGCGGCGAGGCCCTGCTCGTAAACCGGAGCGGCGGCCATCATCGCGCCCGACGTTACGTGGCCGACAACAGCGACGATGCTCCGGTTGGCGACGAACTCGCCGGCGATCGCGGCGGCTTTTGTTCCCGTGCCTTCATCATCGCGTTCGACGAGACGCAACGGTCTGCCGCGCACGCCACCACGCTGATTGATGTGGGCGACGGCGAGATCGATTCCCTGTTTGTTCATTCGCCCGAACGCTTCTTTCCACGGCCCGGCAACGCCGATGTAAACCGGCTCTGACGAGCGCGAGCAAGCTAGCGCGCCTGTGGCGAGGGCGATGAGGAATACGCGACGCATCCGATTGGGCACCGGTGGACGTGACGAAGGCTACGTTTTAAGACGCAGCCACTCCCCCCTCGCAACCGTGACCCGAACCGCTTTGCCCCGAGTGGCTCACAGCGTGACGTTTTGTGCTCTCGCGCTGTGTTCGAAGCCGTTATCCGTCTCTGGGGATCCTTTTTGAGGCCGGGATCGACCAGAGGCGCAGGTTTCGCCACCACACATCGGGGGCGCTCAGGTTCGCCTGCACGCGGTTGTGAATCGCCATGTACGCCTTGTTTTCGAAGAGCCAGACGGCAGGCAGGTCGTCCGTGATGGCCTGATACGCCTTGCGGTACAGCGCGCGGCTGCGCGCGGTATCATGCTCGGCGATCGCGCTGTCGAGCGCTGCATCCACAACCGGATTGCTGTAGAGCTGCAGGTTGAGTGCGCGACTCGACGCGGGGAACGTGTGCCAGTGATCGCGCACGCGGCTTGGCGAAGGCTCGAGGGCCCAGTTGTGGAGCATCGCGTCGAACTTTCCGGTGAACAACCGCGGCCCGAATACGGTGAGATCCGCCGCTTCGACATCGACCTGGATCCCGTGCGACTTCAGCTGCGCCTGGATCAACTCGGAGAGACGACGCCGCTGCGGACTGGTGGTCGGGAAGACGATCCCGAAGCGGAGCGCGCGGCCCCCCTTCTCACGAACCCCATCCCCGTTGCCATCGTTCCAGCCTAACGAATCGAGCAGCCGGTCGGCGCCGACGGAATCGAATGCGACGGAGCGCAGGGTCGTATCTGCCGTGGGGAATTCGCGGGAGAAGGGCCCTGCGCCGACCTGGGCGAGCGAATCGTAGACGTTCGCGACCAGCAGGGGGCGGTTCAGCGCCATCGCAATCGCCCGCCTGAGCTCGCGATCGGCGAACAGTGGGTGCGGCCTGTCGCCGTTATTCCGGTCGCGCAAGTTGAACCCGAGGAAGCCGTAGTTCAGGGTCGGGTAGGGAACGGCGCGAACCAGCTCATGTCCGGCGACGCGCGCCATACCGTCCGTCGTCATGCTTTCGAAGACGTCCGCATCACCTGCGATGACCGTCTCGAGCGCCGTATTCGGATCGGTGTGCAGCACCCAGATCACTCGATTGAGGAGCGGCCGGCCGAGGTAATACGAAGTATCAGCGATCACTTCGAAGAGCGAGGCTGGCTCCCATCGCGAGAACCGGAATGGACCCGAGCCCACCGGATTTCTCGCGAACGGATGCGACTGCAGGCTCGAGCGATCGGCGTCGCGCAACAGGTGCGCGGGCAGGAGCGCCAGGTTATAAGCGACATTATAGAACTGCTCGGGGGACCGCTTCGAATACCAGACAATGGCGGTGACTGAATCCGGCGTGGAAACCGAGTCGACATCGGCCAGCGCTCTTGCCAGACGAGAAACGGTCACAGGGTCCTTGTTGAGCTCAACTGAGAATCGAACGTCAGCGGATGTGATGCGCCGTCCATCGTGCCAGTGCGCACGCGGGTCGAGCTTGAAAGCGATCGACATCGAGTCCGCGCTCCACTGCCACGATTCCGCGAGTCGCGGCTTCCAGCCGACATCGCCGATGGTGTTCAGATCGGGGCCAATGTCTGCCAGCACGTCGAAGAGCTGTTCGGAGATCTCGCGTTCTTGCGACCCTGAGAGGAACGGAGGCAGGACCGACCTGGGCTCGGCCGGCAGCGCGATGACGAGCGTCCCGCCGACGTCACCAACGGTGGCGCCGTTTTCCGGGGAAGTGCAGGCAACCGTCGCGGCCAGCATCGCGACGCCGAGGCGGGATGGGATGCGCATGGTGCGTTTGACGAAAGGTGGTTCCTGCCGGCGCCAGGCCAGTTTCGCCCTACTGACGATTGGAACCGGCGACAGACACGCTGCTACAGGATATGACGCGCGGCCGGTTCCTGCTGTGTCAGGCAGTGAAGTGTGCCCAGTCCCCAGACGAGATCAACCGAGTGAATACCGCACACCGTGCGGTCGGGAAAGCAATCGGCGAGGACATTCAGTGCCACGCGGTCCATCGGATCGTTGAACGTGGGAACGACCACGACGTCGTTGGCGATGTAAAAGTTCGCGTAACTGGCCGGGAGGCGTTGGCCGTCCATGATGACGGGTCGCGGGAACGGCAGCTGGACGATCCGGAGCGGTGGCGCGCCGCCGCCCTGCAGCCGGCGCAGGTTGTCCATCGAACGCTCGTGGTTTTCCGAGTCGGTCGGGTCGTTCTCGACGGCGAGCACGATGGTGTCGGCGCTGACGAACCGGGCGATGTCGTCGATGTGGCCATGGGTGTCGTCCCCGACGCACCCCTCGCCCAGCCAGATGGTCCGCTCGATGCCTAACCAATCACGGAAGACCTGTTCGTAGCCTTCGCGATCGAGCCCCGGGTTTCTCTCCTGCACCCTGGAGAGGAGGCACTCCTCGGTGACCATCAACAGGCCGGTGCCATTCGCCTCGATTGCTCCGCCCTCGAGCACAACGGGCGGGCCGTCGGGCCGCAGTGGCTGGAAGCGGTTGTGACCCGTTATGCGCTCGATGGCCGCGCCGACTCCCTGGTCCCTTCCGAAGTTGTCGTACTTCGCCCACGCGTTGAACGACCAGTTGACCAGGGCGACGCTGCCGTCATCGTTATGCACGAACGTAGGAGCGGAGTCGCGAAGCCAGACGCGATCAGTTGGTACGAGGTGCAACCGGTATCCGGATGGGTTGCAATCGTGAGCATCGAGGCGCCATCGCGCATTTTCGGCGACTTGCTCGTTATGACAGAGGATTTCCACGCGTTCGTGGCGATGAAGGACGCGCACGATTTCCGCGTAGACCCAGCGGATCGCATCGAGTTTGCCGGGCCAGTCGGGCTCGTGGTGGGGCCAACTGATCCAGGTCGCCTGGTGACGTGTCCACTCTCCCGGCATCGCGAGCCTGGAGGGCGGATGTGGGAGGTGGGATGTGGGAGACCCCGATTCCCGCTGGTCGCTTATCGCCGGTCGCTGGTCGCTGCCCCGAGTCACGCCAGATACCGGCTGAGAATGCCCCCGTAGGCATCTACGCGGCGATCACGGAGGAAGGGCCAATTACGGCGCGTCTCTTCAGCCAATGCGGGGTCGCATTTCGCTACCAGAACCTGCTCGGCTTCGCCCGCCTCGGTGAGGATGCGACCGAACGGATCGCTGATGAACGAATGGCCGAAGAACTGCAGGCCGTTTGTGTTAGGCTCGGGCTCGAACCCCACGCGGTTGGGGGAAGCGACGTATACGCCATTCGCGATCGCGTGTGAGCGCTGAATGGTGCGCCACGCCTCGACCTGTGCCGGCCCGAACTCGTCGCGTTCCGACGGGTGCCAGCCGATCGCGGTGGGATAGAACAGGATGTCGGCGCCAAGTAACGACGTGATGCGGGCCCCTTCCGGGTACCACTGGTCCCAGCAGATCAGAACCCCGATGTCCGCATAACGAGTCTTCCAGACCCGGAACCCGTGCGACCCGCGCCAGGATCCTGCCTTGCCCGGGGCCTGGTCGTCCGCGTCACCCGGCGTGAAGTAGTACTTCTCCTCGAACAGCGGGTCGTGCGGGATGTGCATCTTGCGGTACACGCCAAGCAGTGAGCCGTCGGCATCGATGATCGCCGCGGAATTCCGGTACAGCCCTGAGGCCTGCCGTTCATAGACCGGAACGACGATGACGACCTCGAGCTCCGCCGCCAGCGACATCATCGCTTCCGTGGTCGGGCCGGGGATGGGCTCGGCAATGGCAAACGCCTCAACGCGGAGCGACTTGCAGAAGTAAGGCGCGTTGAAGAGTTCCTTGAGGCAGATGATCTGCGCTCCCTTACGATGGGCTTCGCGGATGGACGCGATGGCTTTCGCCAGATTCTCCTCGCGATCATTGCCGGCAGAATCCTGCACAAGTCCAACGGTAAAGGGCGCTCGTGACATGCCGTGGAAGCTGACCAGTTACACGCTCTGGGGAAAGACGGAACGGAGCGCGACGGAACTGCCATCAATACCGGCGGGAAACTCTGCAGGTTCGCGGGAATGAAGGCAGAACTCGCCGGGCCCAAGTGCCATCTGTCGTTGCCACAACGCACCGCCGCGTGCGAGCGTCGGACTGAGCCGCTCATACAGCTCACCATACGACCAGCCATCTGGCTTGGCGAACCACGCGGTGAACCGCGGCGCACGGATCAGCTCTCCCAGCCTGATTCGGTACAGTCCGGCGCTTCCGCCTGCAGTGCCGCTGGCGACGCGGTCGTGCGGAATTTTTCGCGACGCCGACACGGCAGCGTCGTTGAGTGGATCGAGGTCGGCACTGCTATTGACGATGTACCAATCCTCGTACGACGAACCGCCTGCGTTCGCCCATGCAGGGCCGGTTAACGCAAAGCTCGACGAGTGCGCGAAGCCGTCAGACGGTGTGGCCTTGAGTGCGCCGTGAAATGCCGCGAGGCGCTGTTCGTATTCGGACTCCGAGACGTTTGGAAATTTCCAGTGATAGAAGAAGTAGGCGAGCATGTGCGTGATTCAATTCGGAAGTGTGCTTGGAAAGTCCCACGACATTTGGAACGCGGATTACCGCAAATTTGAAGCGAATTCTCGCTGATTATTCGCGCTGATTCGGTTCTCAGATTGGCGAAAATTCGCGTTCCCAATGTACGTGGGATCATGGATGCCGCACCGACACCAAGGCAATTACAAGGTCATTGACGTTGGTTCCCGTAGGACCTGTTTTTAACAACGCGCCTGCAGCATCCAGGGCGTTGTACGAACCGTGCGTTCGGAGTGCATTCTGAGGATCGACGCCGAAGGCATGGATACGGCGCGTCGTGTCTGAATCGACAATGGCACCGGCGGCATCAGTCGGTCCGTCGCGGCCATCCGTACCGGCGGCAAGAACCGTAATACCGGGCGAGCGCTCGAGTTCGATTGCACTGGTGAGCGCGAATTCCTGGCACCGTCCACCACGGCCCGCATCCGCGCCTAACGTGACGGTCGTCTCGCCGCTGGTGATCACACAGTGCATGCCCCTGGGCTGGCGGTCGAGCAGCCAGGCAACGAACTGTCGAGCAGCCTTGGACGCGTCGCCTGTCAACGGAGCAGGGAGAACCTCCACGCTCGCCCCCGCAGTGCGCGCGAAATCCGCTACGCCTCGCTCGGCGTTCGTACGGTCCAGAATGATCTCGACGTGCGCACTGGTGAACCTCGGATGATCAGCAGCAGGAACGTCAGGCACACGACCATTGGTCATCGCCTCGAGATGATGGCGCACCGCGAGTGGGAGTGCGTCCCATGCGCCGACTTCACGTAAAAGGCGCTGCGTTTCTCCTGCCGACCCACGATCAGGCACGCAAGGTCCCGATGCGATCGACGGGAGGTCGTTACCGACCACGTCGGAGGCAATCAGGCAGTCAATGCGGCGAGTACCGAGTGCCAGCGCCAGGCGACCCGCGCCAAAACGAAGGAGTCGCTTGCGGACGGCATTCATCAGGCCGATATCGGCGCCGGACGCCAGCAGCGCCTCGAACGTGTGCGTCAGCTCATCCTCGCCAATCGGTGCCAGCGGAGCTGCTATGAGACTCGTCGCGCCACCCGAGACCAGCACGATCGCGTCGGCGTCCGCTGTCGTCCGTTCTGTCAGTTCGGCGAGCTGGTCGGCTGCGGCGAACGAGCCGGGTCCAGGCGTGGGGTGGTCGCCGTCGACGGATTGCAGACCATGTGTTGCCGAAGCGTCAGCGGCATTGGCAACTACGAGCCCGCCGGCGATCGGCACGTGATGCTGGTGCAGGGCATCCACCGCGCCTGACGCCATCGCGTGGGCGCCCTTTCCAACCGCGATCACCCAGACCGGAAGATCGAAGGGCAGGCGCTTCAGCACTGCCTGACGAGTGGCGGCCCGCGGATCCGCGGCAGCAACTCCAGCCTTGAATGCGGCCGACAGAAAGGCGTGGGGATCAATCAGTGTGCCGAGCCTCAATGATTCAGAAACGTTTCGTTCCGACCCTGCTTCCCGCTTCCTGCCTCCTGTTTCCTGAAAAAGAAACCCCGGCGCGAGGCCGGGGCGAGAAGATGTCAGGGCGTGCCGCCGGGAGGTGCAGGTGGCGGACTGAGTTTGTCGATCACCGCGGCCAGTTCGGTATACGCGTCCTCGACCGACCAGCGAAACGGTAGTGCCTTGTATGCGACCCTTCCGGTCTTGTCGATGACGTAAAGGTGCCGCTGGTTCGCCGTACCGCCTGCATTGATGGCCTGGTACATGCGACTGACTTTTCCATCCGTTTCTCCCATCACCATGATGGGCGTTTCAATTTCGCGGAACCAGCTGACGAGCGTCGTGTCGGGATCCATGCTGAGCCCGAGGACGACGACTCCGCGTCCGTTGTTGAAGAGCGTGGCGTACTGATCACGGTACGCCTCCATTTGGACTGTTCAACCACGCGTTCGGGCTTTCGGGAAAAACGCCAGCACGACGGTCTGGCCCCGAAGGTCCGAAAGTTTCTGGGAGTTGGCGAGCTTGCCGTAGCGGGTGATGCCTGTGAACTCGAAGTCCGGCGCCATTTCGCCGACCTTCGGTCCGACATCGGCCGCAGGAGCTGGCGTCGCGGGCTGCTGCGCCTGCGCCAGCGAGCAGGGAATGACGACGGCCGCTACAAGGAATGCGGACAAACGTGATTGAATCATGACGACTCCGGAGTGCACGAAAGGAAGATGTGCGAGGGATGGCGGATGGCGGAAGTGGGACGTCGGAAACGTTCTTACCGCTCGGCCTCCCTTGTCCCGACCCGTATGGCCCCGGGCTGTACGCGGATCCGGAGCTCGTTGGTCCTGACCACGTGTAGTTCCCCGTCGGCATCGAGGAACGGGGGCTCCTCGAAGTGGAACGTCACGTCCGATACGGATGTTCGCTCCACCTCGGGTTGACCGATGTGTGTGCCCAGCCGGGCGCGAATGAAGAGCTGTAAACGCCTGAATGGCGCAGCATCGCGCACGGCGATCACATCGACATTTCCATCGGTGACCGTTGCTCCCGGCGCGACGAGAAACCCGCCACCGAATCGCGGTCCGTTCGATACGACGAGCGCGCAGTATTGCTGCACCGGTTGAAGCGGTCCGTCGCCGACCTGTATCGACGCGCGCAAACCTCGATACGTCCGGAGCACGGGTAACGCCGCCGCGACGTACAACAGCGGACCGCGCAGCCCACGAATGCGCTGCGCCTTCCGCACGACTTCTGTTTCGAGCCCGAAGCCGGCCACGTTGAGGAACGCGATGTCGCTGGCCCAACCGACATCGACGCGTACCGAATCGGAGCCCGCGGCAATGCGCGCCATCGCCACCGGATCGTGCGCGGGTAATGCCAGCGCGTGCGGAAAGTCGTTTCCCGTTCCGCCGGCGATCGGCACGAGCCGCGCGTCACGACCGGATTCGAGGATGCCGCGCGCCACGTTCCCCCATGTTCCATCGCCACCTAACGCGACAATCGTTTCGACGCCTTCGCCCGCCGCCTGAGCGGCCAGTTCTCGCTCGTGCCCCGCACGTTGCGTGAACCGAACGTCGCGAATACCGACGGCGGCCAGCGCTTCCTGAACCCCCGGCAGACGGCGGGCCCCGCGACCGCGACCGGCCGCGGGGTTGGCGATCAGGCAGGCATTCATCCGCCGAGCTCCGAGCTCAAGACGCGGAGCTCGGAGCCCTCACCCCGCCTTCCCGGCCAGCTGCCGCAACACGTAAGGCAGGATGCCGCCGTGCCTGTAGTAGTTCAGCTCCTCCGGCGTATCGATGCGCGACCGCACGGTGAACCGCTTCTCGCCATTGGCAGACTTCGCGATCACCGTCAACGTCGCGCGCGCCGCCATCGCGTTGTTCAACCCCTCGATCGTGTACTCCTCGAATCCGGTGAGGCCGAGCGACAGTCGAGTCTCGCCATCGACAAACTCGAGCGGCAACACGCCCATTCCCACCAGGTTCGACCGGTGAATGCGCTCGAACGACTCGGCGATCACGCCCCGGATGCCTAACAACGCGGTCCCCTTGGCCGCCCAGTCCCGCGAGGAGCCGGTGCCGTATTCCTTGCCGGCGATGACAAGCATCGGGACGTCACGCGCCTGCCGCTCCATCGCGACGTCATACAGCGCGACAGGCTGCCCGTTAGGCTCCGTGGCGGTCCACCATCCTTCCTTGCCGGGGACCAGCTCGTTCCGGAGACGGATGTTGGCGAACGTGCCGCGCATCATGACTTCATGGTTCCCGCGGCGCGCGCCGTAGGAATTGAAGTCCTTCTTCACCACGCCCTGGGCGAGCAGCCACTGCCCGGCGGGACTCTTTTCGGCGATCGAACCTGCGGGCGAGATATGGTCGGTGGTGATCGAGTCGCCATACATTGCCAGGACCCGCGCGCCGGCGATGGACCGGACGCCGGGGGGCGTGGCCGTCATCCCGTCGAAGTACGGCGGGTTTTTCACGTACGTGGACGTCGAGCTCCACGCATACAGGTCGCCACCCGGCACCGGCAGCGTGCGCCACTGCTCGTCCCCCTCGAACACGTTGGCGTACTGCGTCTGGAACATCTCCCGCTTCACCGATCGGAGGACTTCGTCCTCGACGTCCTTCGACGACGGCCAGATATCCCGCAGGAACACCGGGCCGTCGGTCCCGATGCCTAACGGCTCGCGCTCCAGGTCGATGTCCATCCGGCCCGCCAGCGCGTACGCGACCACCAGCGGCGGGGAGGCCAGGTAGTTGAAGCGTGTCTGCGGATTGACGCGTCCCTCGAAATTCCGGTTGCCGGACAACACGGCGGCAACGATCAGCTGTCCGTCGTCGATGGCTTTCGCCACCGGATCCGGTAGCGGCCCGGAATTGCCGATGCAGGTCGTGCACCCGTAGCCGACCAGGCCGAATCCGAGCGCCTCCAAATCTGTCATGACGCCGGAGCGGTTGAAATAATCGGTGACGACCTTCGACCCGGGCGCGAGCGAGGTCTTCACCCATGGCTTCCGCTCGAGACCGCGCTTCACCGCATTCCGCGCCAGCAGCCCCGCCGCCAGCATCACCGACGGATTCGACGTGTTCGTGCAACTCGTTATGGCCGCGATGACAACAGAACCGTGGCGCAGGTGACACTCCTCCCCGTTAATGATCAACGGAACCGAGTGTTCCTCAACGGACTGCGCGGCCCCCTCCGAATCCATCCTGCCTTTCTCGACGGACGTCTCGCTGGCCGAGACAACCTGGGTGGGGACTCCCGAGGATGTCGTGATGGGCGCCGCGGCAATGCCAAGCCGTTCGCGCTCGGCAGCGAGTGCGGTGCGAAACATCTCCTTCGATTGCGACAGCGGTACGCGATCCTGTGGTCGTTTCGGACCGGCAAGACTCGGCACTACTGTCCCAAGATCCAGCTCGAGAGTGTCGGTGAAAACAGGGTCCGGTGTCGCGTCGGTCCGGAAGAGGCCCTGCAGTTTGCAGTACGCCTCGACCAGTTCCACACGAGCCTCCTCGCGCCCGGAGAGTCGCAGGTACTTCAGCGTTTCCGCGTCGACGGGGAAGAAGCCCATAGTCGCCCCATACTCAGGCGCCATGTTCGCGATCGTCGCTCGATCGGCGAGTGACAACGAAGAAAGTCCCGCGCCATAAAACTCGACGAACTTGCCGACGACTTTCTTCTTGCGAAGCATCTCGGTCACGGTCAGCACGAGATCCGTCGCCGTCGCGCCGGCAGGCAAGCGGCCATGCAGCTTGAATCCAACGACGTCGGGAATGAGCATTGACACGGGTTGGCCGAGCATAGCCGCTTCGGCTTCGATGCCACCCACGCCCCAGCCCATCACGCCCAACCCATTGATCATCGTCGTGTGCGAGTCCGTGCCGACAAGGGAATCAGGGTAGGCAATCGTTTCACCATCGCGCGCCGACGTGAATACGACCTGGCCAAGATACTCGAGGTTTACCTGGTGGCAGATCCCGGTGCCCGGCGGCACCACGCGGAAATTCCGGAATGCATTTTGTCCCCAGCGCAGAAATTCGTATCGCTCCTGATTCCGCTCGAACTCGAGCTGCGTATTAATCAGCAACGCGGCTTCAATGCCGAACTGATCCACCTGCACGGAGTGGTCGATGACCAGATCCACCGGCTGCAATGGATTGATGCGTGCCGGATCGCCCCCCAACTTGACGATGGCGTCTCGCATGGCAGCGAGGTCGACCACGCACGGAACGCCGGTGAAGTCCTGGAGAAGCACTCGGCTCGTTCGAAACGCGATCTCCTTCTCGACTGGCTTGGTCACGTCCCAATGCGCCAGCGCAGTGATGTCGGAACGTTTGACGAAGGCGTCATCCTCGCCCCGAAGCAGGTTTTCGAGGAGAATTTTGAGGGAGAAGGGAAGCCGGTCTACGTTCCCGCCCGACCGTTCACGCAGTGCATCGAGGCGGAAGATGGTGTAGCTGCTGCTACCGACTTCGAGCGTCTCGCGGCTTGAAAAAGAGTCAGGGTGTTTCATTCGAATTGCATTGCAGGAAATGACCTTGGCTCTAATCTAATAGAAGACTTTTCCTCCCCTGCTTCCCTGCTTCCTCTCAGTGCCATGTCGCGCGCGTTCGTGGATGATGATCGGGATGATGCCGGCCGACCGCGGCGCGAGTTTGACTTGCCCCCGCGCGATGATCCGGGCTTCGATGCCGCTGCCGCGCGCGCGTTGCTCGAAGCAGCCCGCGACGGCGTCACGGGTGATGCGGAACAGGCGACCGGGTACTACTGGGGAGACGAGACGCTGAAGGTCCACGTCGAAGCGATTCGAAAGCGCGCCAACACGGAAGGGGATGAGCGGCTCGAGCAGTTGGCGAAGCGGTTTTTGAAATAGGGTGCGAAGGGTGCGCAGGGTGCGAAAGATCTGTCAGTTGCACCCTATGCACCCCTTTGCACCCTTTGCACCCCTACTTCATCCCCGCTTCCTTCTTCACATACTCCGCGGCCTGCTTGTGCGTCGCGAACCAGACGCCGCCCTTCTTCTTGATGTGGTCGATCAGTAATTCGAGCGCGACGATGCGAGACCGGTGGCCGATGACGTGCGGATGCATCGTCAACACGAACATCGTGCGCTCATCCCAGGCCTTGTCGAATTCATCGATCCATACCTGGGCAACTTCCCGCGGCGAAGCGTAGTTCGCGCCCTGCACGTTGAAGAGCGGCGCATCGTCCAGGATCCACTCGACCGGTATTTCGACGATGCCCGTTGGCTGGCCGTCCTGCAGGAGCTCATACGGGCGGTCGTCGGACATCATCGAGCTTTCGTAGGTGAATCCGAGCTCGCGAATGATCGACAACGTGGCGGGCGAGAAATTCCAGGATGGCGCGCGATAGCCGGCCGGTTTCGTGCCCGTCACCTTCGTCAGGTAATCAAATGCCCGCCTGACGAGATCGCGCTCGACGTCAGCCGGTACAGCGGTGTTCATCTCGTGTATCCAGCCGTGCACCGCGAACTCGTGATGACCAGCGGCCTTGATGACGTCGGTCATCTCGGGATGGAGCATCAGGCTCACAGCTGGAATGAAAAATGACGCCGGAATCCGTTCGCGATCGAGGAGTTTGACGACGCGCGGCAGCGCGGCACGCGCGCCGTACTCTCCCTGCGACAACGCGCCGATCGTCGGCTCCCCGAATCGCAGCGACACCGATTCGTTATCGACGTCGAAGGAAAGCAGGACCGCGACTCTTGCCCCACCCGGCCATTGTTTCGGCTGAAGGCTGCGCCCGGCGCGAACGGCGCCGACAACTTTCCTGATCGTGTCCTCGCTCCATTCCCAGGCGGGACGACGGGCGGGTGTCTGGGCGTGCAGTGGTCCCGTCGACACCAGTGCGGTTAGCAGAAGTATGGTACGCATGGCATGTGAGTTGATAAGCGCAACGTGCAAAGTTGTTATGATGTAACACGGGTAACAACCACTTTGCGCTTCGCCCTTTTCAACTGCCTTGCCTTCCGTCGCCGAAATCACGCAGAAACTGATGGCCATCGACTCCACGACTGGCATCGAGTCGCGAGTCATCAATGCCATGGAAGAGCTGCTCGAATCCAGGGACTGGTCTGTAGAGCGCATTCCGGTCGCCGGCGGCCGCGACTGCCTGCTGGCGCGCTCGCGACCTGACCCCGACGTCACGCTCTCGACGCACCTCGATACCGTTCCCCCATTCATTCCTCCGCGACTGAACGGCGATCGCATTTCGGGGCGCGGCGCCTGTGACGCCAAGGGGATCGCGGCGTCGATGTGCGTGGCTGGCGAACGCCTGCGGGAGGCGGGCGTCGCGGTCGCCCTGCTCTTCGTCGTGGGTGAGGAGACGACACACGACGGCGCGCGCGCCGCGAACCAATGGGCGGCCACACACCTGACGAAGCGTCCCCGCGTGCTCATCAACGGCGAACCAACCGAAAGCACGTTGGCGTTAGGCACGAAGGGAGCCATGCGCGCCATCGTGCGCACCACCGGCCGCGCCGCACATTCGGCCTATCCCGAGCTCGGCGACTCGGCCATTGCACGGCTCGTGAGCATGCTGACGGAGCTCGACTCGATTCCATTGCCGTCCGATCCGGTGCTCGGCCGCACCACGATCAACATCGGGGCCATCTCCGGTGGAGTGGCCGACAACGTCATCGCCCCGTCCGCCGAAGCCCGTTTGATGGCGCGCCTCGTGACGCCGGCGGAGGAAGTTTTTCCACTGCTTCAACGCTGGGCTGAGGGACGCGCCGTACTGGAGCAGGGAGTGACCGTGCCACCTGTTCGGCTAAAAGGCATTGACGGGTTTCCGACTTCGGTCGCAGCCTTCGCGACTGACCTTCCCTCGCTCACCAATTGGGGAACGCCGTACCTGTACGGTCCCGGTTCCGTGCACGTCGCTCACACGGACGACGAACATGTGAGCGTCGCCGAGCTCGAAGGCGCGGTGGAGTCTTACGTCCGACTCGCGACAGCGTCGGTGGCGCAGCTTCCGGACTGAGAGTCGTTAGGCTACGCGCGTCGGCCCTTACTACCTCACTTCGTGACGACAAGTGGCGTGCGCTGTGTGCTACGTTCGCTCGTCCGACGCGACCACAAATGTTCTTAAATAGATAGAAAAAGTTGAATCTTCGACAACCGAACTAGATGGGTCCGGACGGAAATGGAATCGAGCATGATGATTAAAGCCACTCCCTGATACTTGTTTCAGCGGTTGGGTGCCACGATTCCGCCCTCCTCCGTACGAGCTGATGTGCGAACGGCATTTGAGCTGAGAGCCGGAGCAGTCGCGATGGTTCGCACAAAAAGTCCCTAGCACGGAGGTATTGAATGGAAAGGAAGACGCAAAGATTCGACC
>Ga0209486_10000407_pt1 | contig 19504 bp, 7 predicted proteins | sample NCCompost_FD_187518 | JGI IMG/M metagenome (GOLD analysis project Ga0209486, IMG submission 187518) | Agricultural soil microbial communities from Utah to study Nitrogen management - NC Compost (SPAdes) (version 2) | ecosystem: Environmental > Terrestrial > Soil > Agricultural land | place: USA...
TCACGACGGAGAAGATTGCACTGTTCGCGCCAATACCGAGCGCGAGCGTCACGATCGATATCGCCGTGAATGTCGGATGCTTAAACAGGCTTCGCAACCCGTAGCGAATATCTTTGAATAGTGATTCTATCGCGTTTACTCGCCTCGCTTAAATGTCAGAGTCCGAACACCTTAGCGCACCACTCGCAGCGGCTGAACTCTTAGCTCTCCTAGCTCTTCGCTCGCAGCGGCTTGAACTCTTAGCTCTTCACTCGCAACGCTCTGAACTCCGAGCTCTTCACTCGCAGCGCCCTGAACTCCGAGCTCTTCGCTCGCAGCGCCCTTAACTCCGAGCTCTTCACTCGCAGCGCCCTGAACTCCTAGCTCTTCACTCGCGGCGCCCTGAACTCCTAGCTCTTCACTCGCGGCGCCCTGAACTCCTAGCTCTTCACTCGGGGCGTCCTGAACTCCGTAGCTCTTCGCTCGCAGCGCCCTGAACTCCGTAGCTCTTCGCTCGCAGCGGCCTGAACTCCGTAGCTCTTCGCTCGCAGCGGCCTGAACTCCTAGCTCTTCGCTCGGAGCGGCTTCGCCGCCGGATGTGAGGCGAGGCTATGCCTCGCCGGAAGCGCCTTTTTCTCTTTGGGGCTCTGCCCCCTCGGGCGCAGCCCGGACTTAAATCTCACCATGCCCGGCGAGGCACAGCCTCGCCTCACATCAGGCGGCGAAGCCGCTGCGGAAGATCCACATCAGGCGCAAGGCCGCGGCATCGCCAGCCGCCCGGGTTCTGATCCGGCAAAGGTCGCAACAACACGGCGTTCACGACGGAGAAGATCGTACTGTTCGCAGCGCCCTAAACTCCTAGCTCTTCGCTCGGAGCGGCTTCGCCGCCGGATGTGAGGCGAGGCTATGCCTCGCCGGAAGCGCCTTTTTCTCTTTGGGGCTCTGCCCCCTCGGGCGCAGCCCGGACTTAAATCTCACCATGCCCGGCGAGGCGCAGCCTCGCCTCACATCAGGCGGCGAAGCCGCTGCGGAAGATCCACATCAGGCGCGAGGCCGCGGCATTGCCAGCCGCTCCGGGTTCTGATCCGGCAAAGATCGCAACAACACGGCGTTCACGACGGAGAAGATCGTACTGTTCGCAGCGCCCTAAACTCCTAGCTCTTCGCTCGCAGCGGCTTCGGCGCCGGATGTGAGGCGAGGCTATGCCTCGCCGGAAGCGCCTTTTTCTCTTTTGGGGCTCTGCCCCTCGGGCGCAGCCCGGACTTAAATCTCACCCTTCCCCGGCGAGGCACAGCCTCGCCTCACATCAGGCGGCGAAGCCGCAGAAACAACTCGGACTCCAAAAGTGAAGTCCTACTCATAACGCAGTGACACAGTGGGTTCGACTTTCGTCGCTCGCCGTCCGGGCAGGTAGCACGCCAGCAACGACACGCCGAGCAGCAACGCCGCAATCCCGCCGTACGTAGTCGCGTCAGTCGGCTCGACACCAAACAACATCGACGCCATCAGTCGCGTCAGCGCAAACGCACCGACCAATCCGATGGCTACTCCGATGAGAGCGAGTTTCATTCCATGCCCAAGGATCATCGTGAAAACGTCGCGCGGACGCGCACCGACTGCCATGCGAATGCCAATCTCGTGCGTCCTTTGTGTCACCGAATACGACATCACACCGTAGATGCCGACGATCGCCAGCACCAACGCGATGCCCGCAAACAGGCTCAACAACGTCAGATTCAAACGTTCGTTCTGCACTGACTCGGCGCGAATCTCGTCCATTGTGCGCACGCTGTAGATCGGTTGATCGGGATCGATCGCCTTGATCGCGGCACGCACTGAACTAATCAACTGGTTCGGATCCGAAGCGCCTTTCATGATTATCGTCATGCCACCCTGCGGCACTTGCGCAAACGGAAAGTATCCCTGCACGCGATCGCTGTTCTGATTAAGACTTTCCATCTTCACTCGGCCAACCACGCCGATAACTTCCAGCTTGGGATTTTCATGAGAAGTGCCGCCGATACGGACGAACCTCCCAATCGGATCTTCGTTGGGCCAATGCCGGCGGGCAAACTCTTCGTCGATGATGATCTTATTCAAACCCGCGCCGGCTCGCTGGTTCTCGTTGAGCTTACTGAGATCTTTTCCAGCAAGATGCGCGCGATTATCCTGGTCGTTGAACATCCTGCCCTTCAGCAATGGAATGTTCATCGCCTTGAAATAGTCCGGCGTGACGAGACAGGCCTCCAGCAGTGGCACCTGGTCGCGAGGCGGTTCAGGCCGACCGTCGATCGCGAACGACGTTTGCCATCCGTTATTGCCAAGCGGCAGTCCCGACGCGGCCGCCACTGACTCCACACCCGGAAGGGCGCGAACGTTCTCCAGCAGTCGATCGTAAAACGACGCTTTGGTTTCCAGGCTCTCGTACTTCTTCTGTGGTAACGAAATGCTAAAGCTCGTCAGATGTTCGTGCGAGAAGCCGGGATTGACTTGCTGCAACATGTAAAAACTGCGAATCATCAATCCTGCGGCGATCAATAACACCAACGTCGTCGCCACTTCGCCAACGACGAGGAAGCTACGTAACCACTGCCGCGCACTTGTTCCCCGTCCGCTTTCTTTCAATGTCTCGTGCACGTCAACGTCACCGGCCTGAATCGCGGGTAACAGTCCGAAAATGATGCCCGTCAACACCGAGACGCCGATTGTGAACCCGAGCACGGTCCAATCGAGCCCGATTTCATGTGATCGAGGAATCGCGTTTGGACTCATGTAAAGAATCAAATCGACTCCCCAATACGCGAGTGCCAATCCGATGGACCCTCCGATCAGCGAGAGCAAAACACTTTCGGTCAGCAACTGACGCATGAGTCGCCAACGGCTGGCGCCGACGGCAGTACGTATCGCCATCTCTTTCTTTCGCGCCGACGCACGCGCCAAAAGAAGATTCGCGATATTCGCGCATGCAATCAGCAGCACGAATCCAACCGCGCCGAAGATCACCCACAACGCGCGCCGCACATCGCCGACAAATATTTCCATCAACGGCCGCAGTCGCACGCGATTGCCGGTGTTTGAGTCGGCATACTGCTTCTCGAGATTGGCGGCGATCGTGTTCATGTCGGCGTCCGCCTGTTCGAACGTTGCACCGGGCTTGAGCCGCCCTACGCCATACAGTCCGGGATGATTACCGCGCTGCTTCCAACTCGCCTGGTCCGATAGTTGGCCCACCGGCACCCACATCTCAACGCGACTTGGATAGAGGAACGTCTCCGGCATGATGCCGATCACGTCGTAGCTCTTGCCATTGAGTGTGATCGGTTGGTTCAGAATGCTCAGCTGCCCGCCGAAGCGCCTTTGCCAGAGCGGATAACTGAGCACCACGACCGGCGTGCCGCCAGGTTTGTCTTCATCGTTAGTAAACACGCGCCCATGAAGTGCGTTTACGCGCAGCACTGAGAAAAGATCAGCCGAAACCTGGCCTGTGACGATTCGTTCCGCTTCACCGGTGCCCGTGAGGTTGTAGCTCGCGCGATTGTAGACGCCGATCTTTTCGAAGGTCTGGGTCTGTGCGCGCCAGTCAGTGAAGTTCGGATAAGAAATCGACATCTCGTCAAGCACCGGACTCTTCTCGTTCAAGAAGATGAGACGGTCCGATTCTTCGTACGGCAACGGCCTCAACAACACAGCGTTCACGACGCTGAAGATGGCGCTGTTGGCGCCAATGCCAAGCGCCAGCGCGATGACCACGATTATGGATATACCAGGGTTCTTCAACAGCATTCTTGCGCCGTAGCGGATGTCTTGCCACAGAGTTGTCATTCCAAATACTCCTTTTAACTGTTCCTGAGTGCCACAACTGGATCAACTTTTGTCGCGCGCCGAGCCGGAAGATAACAAGCCACGAGCGCAACGAGCGCCAGCAGAATCGTCACACCGGCAAACGTCAGCGAATCCGTGGCGGTTATGCCAAACAACAATTCGGTGTCGAAGAAAATCGAGCTCGTCAGTACGCGAGTCAACGCAAAGCCCAATAACAATCCTAATGCGAGCCCGTAAACGACGAGCACCATTCCCTGCCCGACGACTAACTTCAAAATGTCGCCTCGCACAGCGCCGAGCGCCATGCGAATTCCAACTTCGCGAGTGCGCTGCGCAACTGAATATGCGACGACGCCGTAGATCCCAATCGTCGCCAACAACAGCGCCATGACACCGCAGCCACCCATCACGATCGCCAACAACCGGAACGGATAAAGTACTGCGCTAAAGTTGTCGTTGATCGTCTGAACATCCGCCACAGGCATCTTTGGATCGAGCTCCTGGATCGTCCGCCGCACGCTGGGAACCAGGGTTTGCGGATCGCTCGACGGGTTCGCCATTAAAAACATGCGCGTGAAGTCTGATTGCATCACCGCGAGCGCGAAAAACGGTCGAAGGTCTTTTTCCAACGCGTGCCAATTATTGTCGCGAATCACGCCCACGACTTCGCACGCCTGCTTCTCATAGTTCTTTCCAACACCTCTGATTAAGTGCTTGCCCAGCGACTGACCGGTGCCGCCGAAGTAGCGCTGCGCAAAAACTTCATTGACGATACCAACACAAGGCGCACCATCCTGATCGCGTTCGTCAAAATCGCGTCCCTGGACCAACGGAACTTTCATGTTGGTGAAGTAATGCGGACCCGCATAGAAGGAATCAAGATGAAGACTCTCGCCAGAACTTGGTTTGTAACCTTCGATCTCGATGCTGCGACGCGACCCACCCATGAAGCCGCCGGGTATGCCTTCAACCAGACTGACGTTCTGCACTCCCGGCAACGCGGCGACACGCTCAGAAAGACTCCGATAAAACTCGTGACCCTTGCGCCGGTTGTATTCGCGTTCGTCCAGTGTCACCGGGGCAACAACGATGTTTTCAGAACTGAATCCGAGGCGCGTCGGCCTGAGTTTTTCCAAACTACGCAACACCAAACCCGCGCTAATCAACAGCAACAATGAAAACGCCACCTGCCCAACCACTAGCGACATGCGCAAGCGCGACTTGCGATGACGACCGGTGGATACAGTCGAATCGTCTTTCAAAACGGTCGACACATCGGCCTTCGAGCTCTGTAGCGCGGGCGCCAGTCCGAAGAACACGCCAGTGATTGTCGATACCGCGATGGTATAGACCACGACACGCCAATCGAGGTTTAGATCGAGAGCGATGCGGATGCCTTCCGGTAACGCAGGCATGAACCCGACCAGTAAATTGATTAACCAGACGGCCAGCAGGATTCCGGCAGCGCCGGCGATCGACGATAAAAGAACGCTTTCCGTCAACAGTTGACGAATGATGCGCTTGCGGCTGGCGCCCAACGCCAAGCGGACGGCGATCTCGTTGCGACGCGCGACCGCTCGGGCGAGCAACATACTCGCGAGGTTCATGCACGCAATCAGCATCACCAGGTTCACGATCACAAACAACAGTGCCGCCGCTGCATACGCCGACTCGCGCATTTGCGGATGGACCCGCGTTTGGCTCTCAGCGAGGACGGTAACAAATTGTTCGCGCACCGAGTTGCCGCGTTTCTTAATCCACTCGTTGGGATGCGCCGCCTGCATGTCCTTTGTCAGTAGTTCGAAACGTGCGCGCGCTTGATCGATCGTCGTGCCTGGCGCGAGGCGACCGACGAGCATCAGCCACTTGTTGCCGCGACTGGTGATTAGACCATCGCCGAGCGTCGGCTCGACCGCTGGCGTCATCATTGCGGGCACCCAAACCTGACACGACATACCGCGCATCATTCCGGTGTATTGCGGCCCCATGACACCGATAACAGTCAACTGTTGGTTGTTCAGGGTGATCGTTTGGCCCACGAGCGAGTGATCCGAGTTGAATCTGCGTTGCCATAAGTCATGACTGATGACGACAACGGGATTCCGCCCTAAAACCTGATCCTCTTCGCGAGCGAAAGTGCGCCCCAGGAAAGCCGGCACACCAAGCACATCGAAATAGTTTCCCGAGACCGCCTCGCCCCAAACCTGTTCGATCTGGTTTGGACCACCAAGTTTGTACTGCCGGATGCCGTAAGCGGCGAGTCCGGCGAAAACCTGATTGTTCTCGCGGAAGTCGAGGTAGCTCGGGTAAGAGAGCGTGTGATAAGGATTCTCCGCGTCGCCGCTATAAAGCTCGACGATTTGATCCGGGTTCGCCACCGGACGCGGACGCAACAGAAGCGAATTAACGATGCTGAAGATCGCTGAGTTAGCGCCAATGCCGATGGCCAGCGAGATCACCGCAAGCACGGTGACGCCCTTGCTCTTCCAAAGCATTTTGACGGCGTAGCGGAGATCTTGATGAAGGGTTTGCATTTTCTTTGAGCTTGGTCCTTTGTGCTTTGTACTTTCTCCGCTAAAAAAACTCTCGCCTCAAGCTGCCTCTCACGCTTGCGAACAAAGTACAAAGCACGAAGCTCTAAGCCCTACGCCCCCTATTCGTATCGTAGCGCCTTCAGAGGATCGACTTTAGTCGCCCGGCGTGCGGGCAGATAACACGCGAGCAACGCAATGGTCGTCAGTACAGCAACGACAGCGGCGAAGATCGTCACGTCGGTTGGCGTCACGCCAAACAACAAAGCACGAATCAAACGCGTGAGCACCAACGCGCCCGCAAGGCCAACCGCTTGTCCGACAATCGCGAGCACCATTCCCTGTTTGAGCACGAGGCGCATCACGTCGCCGACCTGCGCACCGAGCGCCATGCGAATACCCATCTCTTGTGTTCGCTGGGTCACCGTGTACGAGAGCAATCCGTAAATGCCAACGGCAGCGAGTATCAACGCCAACGCTCCGAACAATGCCATCAACGTCATGTTCAATCTCGGTTGCGAGATGCTGTCCGAGACGATCTGCTCCATCGTGTTGACGTTTGAAATCGGCTGGTTCGGATCGATGGACCACACTGTCTGACGCAGAGCAGGAACGATTGCCGTCGGTTCGATCGTGGTGCGCACCAGAAGCGCCATGTCCTGCAACGGCGATTGCGTCGCGGGAAGGTAGTACGTGGGTTCCGTTTCTGCTTGCAAACCCGCGGACTTCACGTCGCGCACTACCCCGACTATCTCAAACGAAGTGAGACGCTGCTCTCTCCAGATTCTTGCCGGCGGACTTGGTTTCACGCGGCGACCGATCGGATCTTCATTTGGAAAGTAATGTCGAACGAACGCTTCGTTCACGATCATCACGCCCGGATGGTCCTGATCGTCCTGCGGAGTGAACTGCCGGCCGCGAACCATCGGAGCGCCGACCGTTACAAAATAGTCAGGGCCAATCGGATTGAAGTTTGCCTGCAATCCACGACCATCAGCCGGTGCGACTCTCCCTTCGATCCCAAAAGAATCGATCCAGTTGGTCTGTAGCGGGTGATCGTAGGCGATGGCCGCAGACTGCACACCCGGCAGGTTTGAAATACCGTCGTGCAGTTGGTTAAAGAACTGGTTGATCTCTTCTGGCTTGTCGTACTTCGCGTAAGGAAGCGTCAGGCCCAGCGACAGGACGTGCTCCGCGCGAAACCCCGGATCGACTTGTTGTAGCCGCCAAAAACTCTTGATTAGCAAGCCGGCGCCGATCACGAGCATCACCGCCATGCTCACTTGAAACACGACAAGCGCCTGTCGCAAACGTAGCCGCCGGCCGCCCAGTCCCGCTGTACGAGCACTGTGTTCGAGTGTCGTATGTAGATCCGGCTTTGAAGCTTGCAATGCTGGTATCAGTCCAAACACCAAACAGGTCGCGATCGCCAGCAACAGTGTGAAGCCGAGCACCTGCCAGTCGAGCTGCACGTGGTCCAGGCGCGGAATGTTTTGCGTCACCAGCTTCAACAGCACATTCAAGCTAAGCGCGGCTAAACCAATGCCGGCCAACGTCCCGAGCAGCGAAAGCAGCAAGCCTTCGAGAAAGAATTGCCGTACAAGCCGGCCCCGACTAGCGCCAAGCGCTGCACGGATCGCAATCTCTTTGCTGCGCGCGGCGTGCTGGGCCAGCAGCAGTCCGGCGATGTTAGCGCAAGCGATCAGCAATACGAGACCAACAGCGATCAGCATCGTGACTAATCCCGTTCGGACATTGCCGACTACTTCATTCATGAATGGGTTGACGATGATGCCCTTGCCTTTATTCGACGCGTATTCCTGCTCGAGTCGCGCGCCAATCGCGTTCATCTCCGCAGCTGCCTGGTCCAAAGTGACTCCGGGCTTCAAACGTCCGACTACGCCAAGGACGTGGGCGGATCGCACAGCGGCCCACTGCGGATCGAAAGACATCGGCAACCAGTACTGCTGCCCAGTTTCATCAAAATCAATTTGTCCAGTCGTCAATGGTCTGGCGGGATAAAGACCACGTGGCATCACACCGACAACTGTGTAGTTACTGCCGTCGAGCGTGATAGTGCGATTAACGACGTTCGGATCACCACCATAGCGGCGTTGCCACAAGGCATGGGCCAGAATAACGACCTTGCCCTTGCCGACTTCGTATTCGTCCGGCGAGAAGGCACGGCCCAATGCCGGCTCGACACCGACGACCGTGAAGTACCCCGAGCTCACTCTCGATCCATGCAACTGCTCAGGTTCACCGCCATCGCCGGTCAGAGACATTGCCGAACCCCCATACGCGGAAATGCCTTCAAACAGCGTGTTCTGTTTCTTCCAATCGTGAAAGTTTCCCGGCGTTGCTCGCCAGCGACCATGCGTCGGCACATTCTCCCAAAGCGAAACGAGCCGCTCGGGATCCTTGTAGGTCAAGGGACGAAGCAGGACCGCATTGACGACACTGAAGATCGCAGTGTTTGCACCAATTCCAAGTGCGAGCGTAATGATGGCAACTATGCTGACGCCTGGATGCTTCAACAGCATCCGCACGCCGTATCGCAGATCCTGAAGGAGAGTGTTCATAACCTTTCGCCTTTGGTTTTTGGTCTTTGATGTTTGTCAGTAGTCAGTAGTCCGTGGTCAGTAGCCGAGTCACTACGGACAACTGACCACGGACCACTGACAAAGCCAAAGCACAAAGTACAAAGATCCAAGATCACCTATTCATACCTGAGTGCCACCATCGGATCGACTTTGGCTGCGCGACGCGCCGGTATCCAACACGCGAGCAGGGCCACGACGGCCAGCAGCAAAGGAACCGCGACGAAGGTCAACGGATCGACAGCTTTCACTCCGAACAGTAACGAAGTCATCAAGCGTGTTAGTGCAAACGATGCGGCCAAGCCAATCGCTACGCCAAGCAACGTCAATTTCATTCCCTTTTGCAGCACCAGCAACAAAATCTTCGCGGGCGTCGCACCGAGCGCGAGCCGCACGCCAATCTCGTTTCTGTGTTGCGCCACGAAATAAGCGAGCACGCCATAGATTCCGAGTGACGCCAGGAGCAACGCCAGTACGGCGAACGCGGTCAGCAGGATCATGCCGACCCTCCGTTGCGAAGCTTCGCGACCAAGAACCTCTTCCATCGTGGCTACATTTGATACCGGCTGATCGGGATCGACGGAACGAATCGCGTCGCGCACCGCGCCCATGAGACTTGAAGCATCGCCATTTGTGCGCAAAGCGAGATCGCGCGGCGCATAGGAGCGCCACGGAGTTACCTGCCCATACGGCAAATACATTTCACTTTTAACGGGAACATCGATGCCCATCTGACGAACGTCGCCAACGACCCCCACAACGGTGAACCACGGGTCGTCGTCCGTCGGATCACCAAGCGTGAAACGACGGCCCACTGCGTCGCCATTGGGCCAATACTCGCGCGCCATCGTCTCATTAACGATCGCGACCGGCATCGACTGCTCGTTGTCTTGCGCGGTGAAATAACGGCCTTTGCGCAACGGTATGCTCATCGTCTGCAAGTAGTTTGCGGTTACCTGGCGATGGATCGCGTCGTACGACACACCGGGAGCGGGCTCGGTTGTGCCTTCTGGGAAGACACCGGTGGTTCCGCCCTTCCAGGTCAACGGTATTGCCGTCGCATAACCCGCTGAGACGACGCCGGGAATCGCTTCCACACGTTGCAGAACATTTTGATAGAACGCATGGCGCTTGCCGGGCTCGTTGTACTTGCTAAGCGGCAACGGCGTCCGCATCGTCAACACCTTCTCAGGCGCGAGCATTGAATACTGATTGAACAACTGGAAAAGCGTTTGAATAAGCAGCACCGAGCCCACCAGCAGAACCAGCGACAGCGAAACTTCAAACACGATCATGCCGCTGCGCAATTTCATGCCCGATCCCGAACCCGATCGTCCGCCACTCTGTTTCAGGCTCTCGTTCAAATCCACGCCCGCCGCTTGCAGCGCTGGAATCAAACCGAAGACGATGCCCGTAACGATCGAGGTCGCCAGCGCGAACAGCAGGACCTTGCCGTCGAGTTTGAGATCCGTCGACTGCTTCAGACCATCTGGAACCAGGTTCTCGAAAAACCCGAAACTCCAGACCGCCAGCAGCAAACCACTGATGCCGCCAAAGAGCGACAACAACAGACTCTCGGTCAACAACTGTCTGACGATACGCATCCGGCTCGCGCCCAAGGCCGTGCGGACAGCGATCTCGCGCCGCCTTCCCGCCGCGCGCGCCAGTAACAGGCTGGCGATATTCGCGCAGGCGATCAGCAAAACGAACGCGACGGCGACAAGTAGGACCAACAGCGGTCGTCGCGCGTCACCCGCTAGCTGTTCATGCAACGGTGTCACCACGGCGCCGAGTTTGCCCTGCGCTGTCGCCTCCGGATGATCCTTCGCGACCCGTGCCATGATGGCGTTCATTTCAGACTGGGCCTGGACCATAGAGACACCGGGTTTCAATCGCGCAATGACCGTTAAGTAATGGCCGCCACGATTCGCGAGCTCCTCCGCGCTGAGAGCAAGCGGTACGAAAAGTCTTTCCTCAGTTTCGAGCCACTGAAAGCCCGCGGGCATGACACCGACGACCGCATGCTTTTCGCCGTTGAGCAGGATCGTGCGGTTGAGAATATTGCGGTCGCCGCCGTAACGGCTCTGCCAAAGCGGGTAACTGAGCACGACCACTTTGTTTGCGTTTGGTCGATCCTCTTCCGCCAAAAAGCCACGACCGATCAGTGGTTGCACGCCGAGTAAAGAAAAGAAGTTGTACGTGACTCGGCGTGTCGGGACTCGTTCCGGTTCGCCGTCGCCCGTCAGGTTCAGACTGGATTCATGAGTCGCAGCAACGTCTTCAAACGACTGCGCCTGATTTTTCCAGTCCACATAATTAGCCGGCGCGGGAGTGTTGCGTGGAAAACCGACGAAACTCGCCTCTTCCCACAGAATCGCCAACCGTTCCGGATCGCGAAACTGTAGCGGCTTTAGCAGCACCGCATTAACGACACTAAAGATTGCAGCGTTAGCACCGATGCCTAACGCGAGCGTGATCACTGCAACAGCGGTAAAACCCGGACGCTTCCAAAGGCCTCGCAGGCCATAGCGAATGTCTTGTATGAAATTTTGCATGTTCTTGTGCTTTGGGCTTAGTACTTTGTTCTTTGTATTGCTCCGCTAGTGCGACAGACGGCTTTAAGCGTCAGTTTCGCTAGCGAACAAAGCACAAAGTTCAAAGTACAAAGCACTAATCATTACTCGTAACGCAACGCGATCATCGGATCGACTTTCGTCGCCCGACGGGCCGGGATGTAACAAGCCAAAAGCGCTACTAATATGAGTAACACCGCGATTACCATGAATGTGACCGAATCGGTCGCACTCACCTGATAGAGCAAACTCGCCATCAGCCGGGTCGCAAACCATGACCCAATCGCACCAACAACGATGCCCAAGACAACGAGAACCAAGCCCTGCTTCAATACCAACCGCAGAATCTGATTCATTTGCGCACCCAACGCCATGCGAATGCCAATCTCATGCGTCCGCTGCGTGACGTAGTAAGACGTGACGCCGTAGATCCCGAGCATTGCGAGCAGCATCGCAACGCCCGCAAACGCGCTCAACAGCAGCATCGGCAGACGTCGCGGCGCAGCGGAAGTCGCGACCACGTCGTCCATCGTTTTTAGGTTGTAAGTCGGCAGCGTCTTGTCGACAGATCGCAAAGCCTCGCGGACTGCGCCTGCGAACGCCGTCGGCTCGGCCGCCGTGCGCACCACGACCGTGAGACTGCCCCACGTTGGACTCTGCGCGTAGGGCACGTACACCTGGTTGCGCGCCTCTTCATCGAGTGAATGTTTTGTATCGCCGACAACGCCGACGACTTCGCGCGAAAATTTCTCGTCGCGCCAGACATGGAAACGTTTGCCGATCGGATCTTCGCCGGGCCACAGCCGGTGGGCCATCGTCTCGTTGATGATCGCGGCCTTCACTGACTCCATGTTGTCCCGGTCGTTGAAAACGCGGCCGGCTTTTACCGGAATCTTGAGCGTCTGAAAGTAGTCACCCGTGATGACGAGATGCTGCGCGTTGTGGTTGTTCTCGGGAATTTCCTGGTCGCCTTCGCGAATCACACCTCGCCCCAAATTAAACGTGTCGCCGCCAAGTGGCAGACTTAATATCGCACCCACCGATTGCACACCCGGCGTTGCTTTCACTTGCTCGACTAGTTGCCGCCAGAGCTGCGTGCGCTTTTCGTCAGAGTTGTAGTTTGGAGACGTCACTGCCAAACGTAGCGCCAACACGTTCCCGGATGTGAATCCCGGATCGATCCGCCGGAGATTGATGAAGCTTTTGATCAGCAGTCCGGCGCTGGCCAGCAGAATGAACGACAACGCGATCTCGGAAACGATCAGAACACTTCCGACTCGATTGCGACTGCTACCGGGCCCGCCCTGTCGCCCACTCTCTTTCAATGTCTCGTTGAGATCTGGACGAGAGGTGTGCAACGCGGGAACGAGCCCGAAAAGCAGACCGGCGAGAATCGTTACGCCAAGTGCGAAAACAAACACGCGCATGTCGATCGCGATCTCCTCGATCCGCGGACTGCCCGCAGGGCTGATCGCGATCAATAACTTGAGCAACCAGACGCTCAGACCGAGACCGATCAGTCCACTGACTGTCGAAAGCAGAACGCTCTCAGTCAGGAGCTGACGCACAACCCGCATCCGGCTCGCGCCGAGTGCTGTTCGCAGGGCGATCTCTTTCTGACGATACGCCGCTCGCGCGAGCAACAGATTGGCGACGTTCGCGCAGGCGATTAGCAGCACCACAGCTACTGCTCCAAGCAGAATCAGCAACGACGTTCTCAACTCGCCGACCATCTGTTCACGCAACTCGGTAATACTTACGCCCCAGCCCATATTTGTTACGGGGTAGGTCTGGGCCAGACGTTGGTTGATTGTGTCCATTTCCGTCCGAACCTGGGCCAATGAAACGTTGGGCTTCAAGCGCGCGACGACGTTGACGTAACGATTGTCGCGGGGCTCAGTCGATAGATCCGGCGTGAACGCCGCCCACAGTTCGCAATCATTCGGATAGTTAAAACCCGGCGGCATAATGCCGACGACTGTCGTGCTTGTCCCGCGGATCTTGATTTGGCTGTTCACGACATTAGCTGCGCCACCGAATCTTCGTTGCCAGAGCTCATGACTGATCACTGCGACCCATTCGTCCTTCTGCTGAGTGTCGGCGGCAACAATCCAACGGCCCTGAATCGGGTTGGTGCGAAAGACGGGAAAGAACTCAGCCGACACGCTTGCGGCGCGCACACGTTCAACCTCGTCGCCAAAGGTCACAAAAGAGCCGCCCCAAACAAATGACGCGATCTGTTCGAACGACTGACTCTGTTTTTGCCAGTCGTCGATGTCAGGCACAGACATGTTGGAGTCTGTGATTCCCTGCGGCGGGTTTATGCCTTCAAGCAACACAATGCGTTCCGGCTCTGGAAACTCCAGCGGCCGCAACAACACCGAGTTGACGACCGTAAACATCGCCGTCGTCGCGCCGATGCCCAGCGCGAGTGTGGAAACAGCGATAACCAGAAAGCCCGGGCGTTTGAGAAAACTGCGGACGCCGTAACGGAGATCGTGGAGTAAGTTGTCCATAGCCGTGACCTAGTGCTTTTGTGCTTTGTGCTTTGTATTTTGTGCTTGGTGCTTTGTGCTTTGCGCTTTGAACTTCGTACTTTGTACTTTGCGCTTCGAGCCGGGACTTAGCCCTTTGTTATTTCTCCGCTAGTGCAAAGCACAGCTTTGAGCGTTAGTTTCGCTAGCGAACAAAGCACTAAGCACCAAGCACCAAGCACTACCCTCACTCATTTCTTAATGCGATCAGTGGATCAACCTTCGTCGCTCGCCTCGCCGGGACGTAGCACGCAAGAAGTGCTACACCAATCAACAACACCGACACCGAAATAAACGTTAGCGGATCGGTTGCACTCACGCCGTAAAGCACACTCGTGATCGCGCGCGTCACAAGGTAAGCGCCGACCAGTCCGATCGCCGCGCCAATGAGCGTCAACTTCAATCCGTGATTCAGGACCAGCCGCAACACGTCGCCCAATTGCGCGCCCAGCGCCATGCGAATGCCTATCTCATGCGTACGCTGAGCAACGGCGTATGACGTGATGCCGTAAATTCCAATCGCCGAAAGCAACAGTGCCACAAGTCCAAACACACCCAACACCATCGCCGCGACCTTTGATGGAAACAGCGCAAAACGCATGTGTTCAGTCAACGTTTTCACATCAAATACCGGCAGATTCGGATCCAGGGAATGCACTTCCCCGCGCACCGCTGCAAATAAGGGTTCCGGATTGCCGGTCGTGCGGACCATGATTGCGCCGCTCGACATGTAGTCCTGGGTTAAAGGAGCCCAGATGAAGGATCGCGGATCCTCTGCGATGTTGAAATACTTTCCATCGCGCGCAACACCGACGATGCGCATGAAGGGTCCGCTCGCGTCTCCCCAACTAACTCGCTTGCCGACCGCTTCGGCAGGCGATTTCACCGCAGGCATGAGGCGACGCACGAAGGTTTCGTTCACGATCGCGACTTGTTCCGATTTCTCGACGTCCTGTTCAGTGAACTCGCGCCCACTGACGATCGGTGTCGCCATCGTCTCGAAGTAACGTGGTCCAGCAGCGGCGTTCATCGCCGACGGCGCGTTGCCGCCGCGTTCAACAGGCTCACCTTCGACGTAAATGTTTCGACTGTTGTAGTTCAAACTGAGCGGGGTGTAGCTGGAGACCGCGGCTGACTTCACTCCCGGCAGCGCCCGCACTCGCTCCGTAAGCTGACGATAAAACTGTTGCCCGCGCGGTTCGTCGTAGCCCTGCAAACTGAGATCAAACGACATCGTCAACGCGTTCTGGGGATCGAAACCAGGGTTCATTGTTTGCAGTTGTTGAAGTGTGCGCACGACGAGGCCGGCAGCGATCAGGACGACGAGCGAGATCGCGATCTGGGCCACCACGAGCACGCTCCGCAAACGCGTCCGGCCGGCGCCACCCTGTGCCGATGTATCCTTCAAGGCGTGCAACAGGTTTGGCCGCGTGGATTGAAGGGCCGGCGCCAAACCGAACACCGCACCCGCAACGACCGAAACGCCCAGGGAAAACAGCAACACTCGCCAATCGAGTCCGAGATCGACCGTCAACGGAAAGTCGATCGGGGGCTTGAACGCCAGCAACGCCTTGACGATCCAGATCGCTAGCAGCAAACCCGCGCCGCCGCCGACGATCGAGAGCAACAGACTCTCCGTGAGCAACTGTCGAATGAGACGAATGCGGCTCGCGCCCATCGCCAGCCGGATCGCGATCTCACGACGTCGATCCGTCGCGCGTGCGAGCAATAGACCAGCGAGGTTCGTGCACGTTACAAGTAGGACGAGTGCGACGGCGGCCATCAGTATCCAGGTGAAACTGACGACCGCGCCGCGCAATTCCGGAATGATGAATCCCGGTGGTCCAAGCTGGATCGCTTGGCCTTCGTTGGTGTCGGGGTACTCCTTTGCGAGTTGCAGCGCCAGCATGTTCAATGACGCTTCAGCCTGCGAGGCATTGGTTCCTGGTTTGAGACGACCGACTGCGAAAAAATTGTTGTCGCCGCGCTCGTCGAGCGTGTTTGATCCGGGTTCGGCCCATGGCAACATCGACACAGGCACCCACAACTCCGGATCGTAAACCTGTTCCGTTCCTTTAAAGGCCTCGGGCGCGATGCCGATGACTCGAAACTGGTGGTTGTTGATTAGAATGTCTTTGCCGACAATGCCTGGATCTCCCGCAAAGCGACGCTGCCAACCGTCGTAACTAAGCACGACGACGGGATGCGTCAGTCGCGTCTTGTCTTCTTCGGGAAGAAACGTGCGGCCGTGGATCGCCTTGACGCCGAGCAGGTCGAAGTAGTTACCGGACACTTCATAGCCCCAGATTCGTTCGTTCGCGCCGGAGCGGCTCAAGCTCAAAGGCACGAAGCGGTAGATCAGCAGGCCTGATAAGACCTCGTTTCTATCGCGAAACTCGAGATAGTTAGGATAGGAGAGCGCCGACATCGAATCGTCTTTCCGGCGCATGTTCATCGCCACGACTTCGTCGGGACGCTCCACCGCAAGCGACCGCAACAACACCGTGTTGACGAGACTGAAGATCGCGGTATTCGCACCGATTCCCAGTGCGAGCGTCAGCACCGCAATCAACGAAAAACCCGGGCGCTGCCACAATGCACGCGCCGCATAATAGATTTCTTTGAACACGATTTTCTCCTTACAACTTGTCAGTGGTCAGTTGTCCGTGGTCCGTGGCGCGCCGCCAGGTTTTGAGAACTACTGACTACTGACCACTGATACTGACAAACTTACTCGTTCCGCAGCGCGACCAGCGGATCGACTTTCGTCGCCCGGCGCGCTGGTATGTAACAGGCGACGAAAGCCACCAGCGCCAGAAAGACGGCGACCGAAACAAACGTCACCGGGTCTTTCGCGCCGATGCCAAACAGCAGGCTCGCCATCAATCGCGTCAACGCAAACGCACCAAACAATCCGACCGCGATGCCTGCGAGCGCCAGAGTCATTCCGTCTTTAAGCACGAGTTTCAACACTTGATTCGCCCCCGCACCGAGGGCCATACGCACGCCGATCTCGTGCGCGCGTCGCGACACGGCGTACGCCATCACGCCGTAGATACCAACTGCCGACAGAGCCAGCGCCAACGTCGCAAAGAGGCCAACGACGAGCATCGAGAAACGAGGTTGGGCCACCGACGCACCAAGCACCTTCTCCATTGTCTGCACCTGCGTCACCGGCACGTCTTTATCAATCGCGCGCACCTCCTGTCGCACGGCTGCGGCCATGGATAGCGGTTCGCCACGCGTGCGCACGAGCAGAGTTAATCCGGGAGTCGGCGCTTGCAGATGCGGCATGTACATCGCTGGACGCGCTTCTGCGTCGAGCGTCGTCTGCTTGATACTGCCGACCACGCCAATCACCTCGCGTTGTTTTTGTTCAAAACCAACGCGCATACGCTTGCCAATCGGTTCCTGTCCGGGCCAGATACGTTCAGCGAGCGTGTTGTTGATGATGATCACGGGCGGAGCGTCTCGCTTGTCCTGCGCGTTGAATTGCCTGCCCTGCAAAAGCGGGATCTGAAGCGTCGCAAAATAATCCGGCGTGACCATCGTGTAATCAGCATTCGGTCGTTCGCCATCGGGCGTCGTTTCTTGCCCCTCCAGGAACACGTCCGTCCCCTCGTATGCGCCGGACAACGGCAGCGACAAAACACCTCCAGCATTCTCGACACCCGGCAGCGCCTGAAGCCGAGTCACTACCTGCTGGAAGAAAGAAGTTTGCTCTTCGTCTCGTTCGTATCGCGAAGGTGGCAGGTTTGGTAACTGAATTTCCAGCGTGAGTACGTTCGCGGGATTGAAACCCGGGTTCACGTCGAGCAAGCGCATGAAGCTCTTCATCAGAAGCGCGGCGCCGATAAGGAGGACCAGCGCCATCGCCATTTCCGAGATGACGAGCAAACTGCGCAACCTGTTCTGGCCCACGCCCGCTGTCATGCCACGCACGCCTTCTTTTAGCGACTGGTTCAGATCGAACTGCGATGCCTGCAATGCGGGAAGCAGCCCGAAGATCAGACCAGTAGCGATCGAAATCGCGAGTGTGAAGAGAAGAATTCGAGCGTCTACGCCGACCTCGTTGATACGCGGAACTTCGCGCGGAATTAGCGACACGAGCAACGAATTGCCCCAGACCGCGAGCAACAATCCGATGGCGCCGCCGGTAAGCGAAAGCAGTAGACTCTCAGCAAGCAGTTGACCGACGATGCGCCGCCGGCTCGCCCCGAGTGCGGCACGAATCGCGATTTCTTTCTGTCGTGAAGTCGCGCGCACCATTAACAGGTTCGCGATGTTCGCGCAGGCTATTAGGAGAACAATTGCGACAGTCGCTAACAAAACGAGCAGTGGTTTGCGGATCGTGCCGATCATTTGTTTGTGCAGCGGGACTACGTTGATAACGTAGCCGATCGTGCCAAGCGGCAGTTCCTGCTGGATCGTGCGCAGTTCAGCCTGGCCCTGGTCCACTGTCACGCCTGGCTTTAAGCGACCGATCGTGGCTAGGTTGAGGTTGCCGTGCCGCTCTCGTTCCTCGTCGGTAAACGCAAGCGGCATCCAGACATCGTTTTGCAGCGCGAACTGAAGACCGGGAATCATGTTTGCGCCGCCGGGAAACTGAAACCCTTCCGGCATGACGCCAACAACCATCGCGTTTTGACCCGTAAGCCTGATCGTCTTACCGAGAACGTTATGGTCGCCGCTGAAGTGGCGCTGCCAAAGGCCGTGGCTGATGATCGCGACGGGTGCGCGATTGGGCAGGTCTTCTTCCGCCGTGAATGCACGGCCCAGGATTGGACCAGCACCGACTGCTTCGAAGAAATCGGCTGATACTCGCGCGCCGCGCAGCAACTCCGGCTCGCCGGCACCGGTCAACTGCCAGGACCACGAACGAAAAGCAGCAAGGCGTTCAAACGACTGGGCTTCCGCTTTCAGGCCGAGGAAATTCGCTGCTGAATTTGGAAGCGTGTCGGAAGTTTGGGCCAACTTTGGCAGAAAACCCCAGATCATCACGACGCGATCCGGATCTGTGAACGGCAACGGTCGCAACAACGTCGCGTTCACGACACTGAAGATCGCCGTGTTCGCGCCGATACCAAGCGCCAACGTCAACACCGCAACGACTGAGAAACCGGGCCGCTGCAATAACGCGCGAGATGCATAACGGAGTTCTTTGAACACAAATTTCTCCTGGTCAGTCAGTAGTCCGTTGTCAGTGGTCAGTGATCGGTTGTCCGTAGTCAGTGGTCAGTGGTCCCTCGCTAGTTGTAAACAACTGACTACGGACAACTGACTACGGACAACTGACCACTGACTAACTCATTCATATCGCAGCGCGACAAGTGGATCTATCTTGGTCGCGCGGCGCGCCGGCAAATAGCAAGCAATGAAAGCGACGAGCACGAGTACGACTGAAACGATTACGAACGTCGTCACGTCGTAACCGCTGACCCCAATTAGCAACGATGACAGTGCTC